>Ga0256827_10000858_pt1 | contig 19148 bp, 13 predicted proteins | sample CV84metaG_FD_185977 | JGI IMG/M metagenome (GOLD analysis project Ga0256827, IMG submission 185977) | Hydrothermal vent microbial communities from East Pacific Rise, Pacific Ocean - CV84 | ecosystem: Environmental > Aquatic > Marine > Hydrothermal vents | place: Pacific Ocean: East Pacific Rise... | reverse complement strand
TTATTTTTGACATCTTATTTTTCTAGTTTAAATATTAATTTCTACATAATTTTAAACATTAGTTTTTATAATGCAAAAAAAGTAGAGTGTTTTTTATTTTTACTCTACTTTTTAGGGGGCAGTTCATAATTAATTCAATATTTTTTTAATATTTTCATATATTTAGTAGATAATCCTTTGAAATTATTATGATTTATTCTTTTTTGTAATTTCTTTTGAACTTTTTTTCAATAATTTTTTAATCACATATTTTTTTTCAACCATTTTAAATGTAAAAAACAAATTTTTTCTGTTTTTATTTTATAAGGGAAAATTAATGTTTCTGCATTTTTTTGTTTTATAAAATATGTGTATTCTGTTACCTTAAAAAAACCAAAATCTCCAAACAATCAGGCTAGGCTAGATTTTATATCATGATATGAATAAGATAATATATTTTTGTATTTAAAAACATTTAGTAAAGGAGTTTGCAAAAAATAATTTAATCAATTAGTTTTAATTTTTGTTATTATTTTTTTAAATTCTTCTTTTATTACAATATGATCATCATCTAATTTTATTACATATTTATAAGTAGTTTTTGAAAGTGTCCAATTGTAATAATAAGATAATGAATGAATTGAATTTTCTTTACAACTTTTATATTCTAGAGTTCCTATTTTATAAATATCAAAAGGATAATTATAAAATATTATTTTTTTAGGATATTTTTTCTTTAATTTTTTACAAATTTTTTCAGTATTATCTGTAGAATTATTATTTACTAAAATTATTTCATCAAATAAATTAATATGAGATTCTACAGTTTTCTCTAAGAAATCTTCTGCATTATATAATCTTCAAAAAGCAGAAAATCACTTTTTTCTATTTTCTGAACAAAAGCTATTATTATTAATATTATATTTTTCAATTCATTCAATATTTTTGTAATTTTTAAACTTTCATTTTATATTGGAAACTATATTTTTTTTTATTTGTATTAAAAAAATAATAATTTTATATATAAATGGATAATTTCATTTTAATATTATATTTTCTATGTATTTTTTTTTATTTAACAGATTTATTAGCATAATAATTTTATTTAATGTAACTAGATAATTTTTTTGAGTATCATCAGTTTTGATATTTATGAAAAAAGTCTTTTATTCTTTTATAATTTTCTTTATATTCGTTGTTTTTATTAATTTCTTCTATATTTTTTATAGTATCAAAAAAATCATATTCATTAATAGTTAAAGTATTTTTTAGGATTACTTGATTATAGTCAAAATACATTTCTCTATCTTTTTCAAGGTAACTTTTAATATCATAAGCATAAAAAATAATAGGTTTATTTGTAAGTAAATAATCAATAAAAATACTTGAATAATCAGTAATTAATACATCACTTATTACTAGTAATTCTTGAGTATCATTTTCTCATTTTAAGTTAATTATATTACTTTGTTCTTGAAAAATAACTTTTTCAGTTTGGGTATGTCATGAAATTATTAATAAATAATTATTTTCTTTTAAATAGTTATTTAATTTTTGTAATAATTCTTCTGAAAAAGGATTTATTTTTGATTTTGTATCTCTCCAAGTTGGTGTATATAAAAATATTTTTAAATATTTTTGAAATTGTTTTAAATTATTATTTCAATTAAATATATCTTTTTTAGTTTTTTCAAAAAAAATATCATTTCTTGGTAATCAAGTAATTTCAGCTTCATTTGATAAAAAAGCTGAACTCATAATTTTTTTATTTATTTCACTACAACATGGAATTACAACATTATTTTTATATTCATTTTTCAATAAAAATTTTCAAATTAGACCTATGCTTTTTATAAATTTTTTACTATCAAAATTAATTTTTTTTATAGTATCTCAGTGCCAAAGTCTCACTATTTTAAAATTTCAAAGTAGTGCTAAGCTTGGTGAAACAGAAGAAGCACTAGAATCAGTAAAGATATATTGAGCTTTTAGTATAAGTTTAATTGCTTTTAATGAATAAATATAAATAAAATTATTTTTTTTACTTAGATTTTTATTTTTTGTCATGTAAAAACATAGTTTTTTATTTTTATAAAAATTATACATTGCTTTTGAATTTCAACTTATATTTTTAGCTGTCATTGATCAAAAAATATATATATTTTTATCTTTTCTTATTAAAAAAGATAAAATATAGAAAAAAGGAATAAAAAATAATGATAATATTTTCATATAAGTTTTTTTAAAATTTTGGGAATTATTTAAAATATTTATTTTTGTCTTTTTTAAGTACATTGAAAAAATATTTTTTCTTATTTTGGTTGATGAAATTCATTGTGTCCTAGGTAAATATATTACTTTACAAAGTTTATTTAATTCATCAAATTTTCCTTCCCAATCACTTCATATTGTAAAAATATCTATATTATATTTTTTTATGTCTTTTTCTTTTTGTTGCCAATTTTTTTCTGGAATTACTTTATCTACATATTTTATATTTTCTAATATTTTTTTTCTTTCTTCAAAACTTTGAAATGATTTTTTTCATTTTAGTTTATTAAATTCATCACTAGATAATCAAACTATTAAATAATCTCATAATGATTTAGCATTTTTTAAGATATTTATATGTCCTTCATGAATCACATCAAAAGTTCAGTATGTTACTATTTTTTTCATTTATTAATTTATAATATTTAATAGACTTTTTTTTATTTTTTGTGGTATTAAAATAGAAGATAGTCTCAAAATAAAAGCTTTATAAAAATAATTATAATATTTTTTATATAATAACATTATTTTAAAGGATAAAATTTCTTGTCTAAACCATTTTTTTCTACTTATGCTAGTCTCTAACCATCTATATTTTACTAAAAAATCAGGGATATTATAAAATTTACTAATTTTTCAGATTCTTAACCATAATTCATAATCTTCTGCTCAATTATATTTTTCATTATAAAATCATCATACTTTATCTAAAATAGATTTTCTAATAATTATACTAGAGTGAGTAAATTGATTTGATTTTAAAATATTATTTTTAATTTCCTCATTAGTTTTTCTCATTTTTACTTTTTCTATTTTATCTCAATTATCCTTTATAATTATTGTAGAAGTTCAACATAATCAATAATCTTTATTTTTCTCCATAAAATCAACTTGTTTTTTAAGTTTTTCAGGAAACCATATATCATCATCATCAATTCTTGCAATATATTTTCATTTTGCTATTTTTAGTCATTTATTTAGTGACTTTGTAAGTTTTAAATTTTTCTTATTTTTTATATAAATTATTCTATTGTCCTTTTTTTGAAAATTTAAAATAATATCTTCTACATTATCATTAGAAAAATCATTTATTATAATAAATTCAAAATTTTCATATGTTTGATTTAGAACAGATTTTATTGAATCAGTTATATATTTTGAACCATTATATGTTGAAAGTATTATGGAAATTAAAGGTTTATTCATTTTTAAAATTTATTATATAATTCATAAAGTTTTTTAGCTTTTTTTATATGGCAATATTTTTCATTTATAATTTTTTTAGGTTCATATTTATTTTTTTGAATTTTTTCAAATTTTTCAATAAATTCTTCAAAATTATAAAATAATTCTCAAAATCATCTTTCAAAAATTGGAAATGTTGATCTATTTGTTAAAATTTCTCATCTTATAGTTATTCATTTATTTTGTTCAAAATTTAGGATAGGAATATTATGATTTAATGCTTCTAATTTTGCTATTCAGTATCATTCAATTGAAGTAATAAAAATTCAGTATTTAGTTTTTTCTAATAATTTTATCCAATCATTATAATTATATTTTCAGTATTCTATAAGTTTATAATTTATATTTTTTTTATCTAAAAATGATTTTACTTTTTTTAAGATGTTTTTTGTTTCTTCTTTTGTTAAATCATTTATATTTTTATAGTATAGAAAAAAATCATATTTTTTATTTTTATCTATTTGAGTTTTAATATTAATTCAATGTCAATGTGCTATAGGTTTATTATATAATTTTTCATTATATACTGAGCCATAATATTCTAGCATTTCATTTGTATTATATACTTTTAATACATTTTTACTAGAATATATTTTTGATGATATATTTATATTTAGTAATGTGATATCTGCACCAACTATAAATTTTTTATTTTTAAATATTTTTACTAAATAATATAATATTTTTTCAGGAAAAGATATTATATATATATTATTGGTAAAAAAAATATATATAATATTTAATAAGCTTAAATTAAGTCAACTTATTACTTTTATCTTTAATCAATTTTTTTTTAATCAATTAATTAATAATTCAAATCCTTTAGCTGGTCAGTGTCTATACTTTAAATTTGGTCATATTAATAATAAGTCTATTTTCATTTTTTATAATTTTTTAAAATATATTTTCTCCATAAATATGATATTTGCTTATAGATTCATATTTTTTTTGTATATTTTATACTAAAAAGTATAAAATAAGTAATATTTTTTTTCTTATAATACCTAATTTCAAAATAAATTTTTCTTAATATAGAATTATTGTTATTTAAAGATAGGTTTTGTAATAATTTTATATCTTTTATATCTTTTTTTCTATTAAATGATAATTTTATTTTTAAGAAGATATCAGGAGATAAAATTTTTAATCATCTAAAAAAAATGTGATTTTTTTCATTCAGTATTAATTCTTTATTAGAAAAAATATGTGAATAATTATATTCAAATATTTCTAGGGTATTAGTTATTTTTAGTAATTTTCAAGAATTTATATTTAAAGATATTAAATCTAAATCATTAGCTTTTTTAAGTCAAAAAATTTCTAAAACACTACTTCATACAATACAAAAATTATTTTTCTCTAAATTATTTTTATCACAATAGTTATAAAAATCTATTATATTTTTTATTAATTTAGAATTGTCCTCTATAGCTACTCTTAGGCTATAGTTTTTTAAATTTTTATAATTTAAAATTATATTTTTCATATATTTATTTTCTTTTTCATCTTCTCATGAATGAAATGTATAAAAATGTTCTGTTCAATCTTGTATGCTTACATGTTTTTTATATTTTTCTCTTAGTTTGTCTTTAAAATTTCTTTGATTAAAATCTTCTTTATTATTAAATAGTAGAATTTTAATATTATTGTTTTTATTTTTATTTAATAAAATAATTTTTTTATCTATTCATAATCATCATTTTATATTTCATTTATCATAACTATATAAGTCTTTTATAAATTCACTTAATATATTTTTATTTGTTTTAAAATTTATTTTTCATATTAAATTTCATTTTTGTTTTATATCTTTAATTATCTCTTTTTCTTTATGTAATAAATCTGGCCAGATTATATAAAAAAAATAATTATTATAATCAGTATTTATTTTTAAAATTTCAATGATTTCTTCTAGAGAAAAACTATTTTTTTCAAACCATTCAAAATCCCATATAACTCATTTTCCTTCTTTTACTTGAAAAATTGGAGTTATATTAAAATAAATACAACAAGCTAATCTATGTGCTCAGTTTAATAATTCTCAATTTTTATTTATAGGTATTGGAAAGTTTTCATTAAATCAATTTTTTTTAATATTTAAAATAAGATTTTGGAAATTATTTTCAAAATCTTTAATATTTTTTTTATTATCTTCAAATCATCAATTATATAATAAAATGTGTTTTTGATATAATTTTTGATAAAAAGAAAAATCTTTTTTTTCAAGATATGCTTTTATATAAAGTATTTTAACAAAAATATCAAGCCTATTATGTAAATTAATATTATCTATCTTCATTTTATAATTATTATTTTTAATAACAAAATTATAATAACTAAATCAAAAAAAGCTAAAAAAAAATAATTTTTTCGTTAAAAATTATTTTTTTAATACCCTCAATTTTTCTCATAATATTGTTTCTTTGTTAAATACAAATCATCTTCAATTAATTTTCTATTTTTAGCCATTAAATCTCAAATAATTCACATTGAAAAAAATTGTATTGCAATTATTAGAAAAACTCATGAAATTGTAAGAGATTGTATTTTTCAAGTATTTCATTCTATAGTAATATAATAGTATAAAAATCTTCCTATTCAAATTGAACCTAAAATGAAAAATATACTAGCTAGCCTAAAAAACATTTTCATTGGATTGTACATAGCATAAACTCTAAGTAAAATTTGAGAAGTTTTACTCATATGATGAAAAATATTTTTAAAAAGTCTTGAAGGTCTAGTAGGAGCATTTGTTTCCATTAAAATATCTGCTATTTTTAATTTTTTACTACCAGCTTGAATTAAAGTATCAACTGCATAAGAAAAATCAGAAGTAACATTTAATCTTAAAAGAGATTCTTTAGAATAAGCTCTAAAACCACTTACTGAATCAGGAACTTTTGTTCAAGATAAAGTTCTTACCATAAAACTACCAAACCATTGAAAGAATTTTTTAATTGGAGAGAAATGTTTTATTTTAGAAGTTTGTCTATTTCACATTACAATATCAGCTTTCCCTTTAATTATAGGTTTTACCAAATCTTTTATATATTTTCAAGGATATTGATTGTCTCAATCTGTATTTACTAAAATATCAGCTCATTCCAAAAGAGCTTTATGGGCTCCACTTTTAAAAGCATTTCATAAACCTTTATTTCAAATATGTTTAACTATATAATCTATTCAAAAACTACTAGCAATTTCAATAGTTTTATCTTTTGATCAATCATCAATTATCATAGTTTCAATAACATCTATTCATTTAATTTCTGTAGGTAATTCCTCTAAAACAGATAGTAGTGTTTTTTCCTCATTATAACAAGGTATTTGTATTATTAATTTCATTGTCAAATTCATTTATAAATAAAATCTAATTCTTCAAGTATTTTTTCATTCCAAATATTTCTTCAATCAATTATAATATTTCATTTCATATTTTTTCTAATCAATCTAATATTTGGTTTTAAAAATTCTCACCACTCTGTTAGTATAATTAAAGCATCACTTTCAACTAAAGCATCATAACTGGATTTACAATATTTTATTTTTTCTTCTCATTTAAATCAATTAAATTCTTTTTTCATATTTTCTGATGCAATAGGATCATAAGTTTTAATTTTATCTACTCATAATTTTAATAATTCTTTAATTACATCAATACTTGGTGCATCTCTAATATCATCAGTTTCAGGTTTAAAAGCCAATCACCAAATTGAAATTGTTTTTCATTTTAATATTGTGTGTTCATCCCCTTTATGAAAGGGGATTATAGGAGAATTTTTAAGTGTTTCCAACAATTTATTAACTACTAAAACTTTTTGCTTTTTATTAACTTTTTCTGTTGCTTTAATTATTTGAAAGTCATAATCATAATCTTTTGCTGTTTCAATAAAAGCTTTTATATCTTTTGGAAAACAACTTCATCAATATCATATTCAAGAATTTAAGAATTTATCTCAAATTCTACTATCTGCTCAAATTCATAAACTTATATCATTAATATTTCATCAAACTTTTTCTGCAAAATTAGCTATTTCATTTATAAAACTAATTTTTGTAGCAAGGAAAGAATTTGCAGCATATTTTATAATTTCTGCTGATTTTATATCTGTAAAAATAATATTTGTAGTATTTTTAAATGGTTTATATATTTCTTCCATAATTAATCTTGATTTTTCATTTGCAACTCAACAAACAATTCTATCAGGATTTAAAAAATCTCAAATAGCATTTCATTCTCTTAAAAATTCTGGATTTGAAGCTACATCGAAATTCTCAAATTTATTATGTTTAAAAACTTCTTTTTTTATAATATCTCTACATATTTTTCCAGTTCAAACTGGAACTGTAGATTTATTTATTAAAAGTTTATATTCTGTTAAATTTTCTCAAATAGTTTTGGCTATTTGTTTAACATATTTTAAATCTGCTTTATTATGATTTTCTTTGTCTGGAGGTGTTCAAACAGCAGAAAAAATAGCTTTAGCAAATTTTACTCCTGCTTTTGCATCTGTTGAAAAAGATAATCTTTTTTCTTTGTAATTCCTCAAAACCAATTCTTTTAATCAAGGTTCATAAATTGGAATTATTCACTTTTTTAAATTTTCTATTTTTTCCTCATCAATATCTATACACATAACTTCATGTCCTATCTCAGCTAGACATGCTCAAGTTACAAGTCATACATATCATGTTCAAAATATTGTTATTTTTACCCCAAGGGCACTTGTTTTACTGTGCATTTTTTAATTTTTTAATTTCTCAAATAAAACTTTTAAAATCTTTATAATTTATTAATCAAAATATTATAAACCATATTATAGAGATAAAACTAAATAACCAAAAACTTTTTAATTGTCATAATCATTCAAATAATGAAATTAGAAATTTATTAGATAAAAATCATAAAAATCATAATATTAAAATATTTTTAGTAAAAAATATATAATTAAATTTAGAAATATATTTTTTTCATAATTTTATTTCAGACATTATCCAAATTAAAAGCCATCACATTCAAGTAGCTAAAGCAGCTCATTCCACTCAAATATAATTAAGTAAAATAATATTTAAAATAAAATTAAAAACTAATGCAATACTTATAATTTTTAATCTTTCTTTAACTTTTCAAATTCAAGCTAATATATTAAAATTAATTTGAAGTAAAAAATTAAATACTAAAAATAAAATTGAATATTGTAATATTTTTCAAGAATCTATATAATCTGTTCAAAATAATATATAAGCTATTTTTTCAGCAAAAACAAAAAATAAAATATTAAAAGCAACAGCAACTCAAATAAAGTTTTTTTGCATTATTTGTTTAACTAATTTTATTTTTTCAAATTCTTTTGAAGCATTTAATTGAGAAAAGAGAGGAAAAAGTAAAGAAAATATAGGTCCAATTAACATAAAAGGAATTGATATTATACTTAAATAAGCTGTATAATATCAAGCTTTTTCAGATCCTAAAAATGAAACTATCATTTGCATATCCATTTGACTTAAGATAGTTGCAGCTTGTGCTGCAATAAAAACCACAATTGCATAATTGAAAATTTTTTTAAATAATTTTTTAGAAAAACAATATTTAACTCAAGATAGATATTTATTATAATATTTTGTTATAAAAAAATAAAGTACAAATATTATTCAAAAATATAATCAAGCCATCCAAGCAAATGCAAAATTAATAACATTTCATATATCAAAATAGTTTATAAATAGCACACAGATTAAAATAAAAAACATTCTTAAAAAATCTGTAATTTTGTTATAAAAAGTATTTTGTACAACTAAAAAGAAATTATTAAAAACTTGAAAAATATTTATTCATAAAAAATAAAGACAAAATACTTTTAGTACATCACTAGCTTTTTCTGAATGAAAATGATTTATAGCTAAATAATCTGAACCAAAGAATAAAAATATTGAAATTAAAACTCATGTTATAATTTGAGTTAAAAAAGCATAAGCAATTAAAGTTTTTACTTTTGAATAATCTTTTTTTTCTATATATTTTGGTAAAAAATATTTTAGACTTTCTGTCATTCAAAAATCATTGAAACTTGAAAGTAATCATACTAAACTAATTATAGCATACAATAATCAAACTTCTTCTACTGATACTGCTCAAGTTATTATTATTTTTATTACATATCAAATTGGTGCGATAATAAAAGAAAAAAGGTATAACCAAAATCCTTTTTTCAAAAATGTTTCAGATAATGTTGAATGTTTTTGTATCATTTAATAGGAGTAATAAAATATATCTCTTTCTTGAATTCTTACTCTTTTACAAAGAGCAAGAGGCAACACTGTACTATTTTTTCAGAAAATTATACCACTTTGCTCTTAGTACTAGGTGTCCCTTGAGGGTATAAGAGTAAATGTCCATAGGACAAAAGAGATATAATAAGTTTTCCTTTTACTTTATAACCCCTGCAATAACATCAGCAACTCACTTATCTAGTGGGCTTGGGATAATATTATATTCAGTTGGATTTTTTACATAATCAGCAAGTGCTTGTGCTGCTGCAAGTTTGTGTTCTTCAGTTATTTTAACAACTCTATTTTGTAATGCTCATTTAAAAATTCAAGGGAAAACTAAAACATTATTTAGTTGGTTAGGGAAGTCTGACCTACCAGTTGCTATAATTCTAGCTCAAGCTTTTTTAGCAATATCTGGCATAATTTCTGGAGTTGGGTTTGCCATTGCAAAAATCATAGAATCAGAATTCATAGTTTTTACCATATCTGAAGTCAAAGCTCCAGCAACTGAAACTCATATGAAAACATCAGCTCAAACTATTGCATCTTTTAATGAACCTGAAATATCATCTTTATTAGTAATTTTTAATATTTCTTGTTTTTGAGAATTTAAATTATCTCTTGTTGAACTAACTATTCATTTACTATCACAAACTACTATATCTCAAACTCAATACAATTTTAATAATTTAATAATTGCAGTTCCTGCTGCTCAAAGTCCATTTACTACAATTTTAATTTCTTCTTTTTGTTTATTAATTATTTTTAATCAATTAATTAAACCAGCTAAACAAACTATAGCAGTTCAATGTTGGTCATCATGAAAAACTGGAATATTTAATTCTGCTTTTAATCTTTCTTCAATTTCAAAACATCTTGGGGCAGAGAAATCTTCTAAATTAATTCAACCAAAAGTTGAAGAAATATTTTTGATTGTAGAGATGATTTCTTCAGTATCTTGAGTATCAAGAATTATTGGGAAAGCATTTACTTTTCAAAATTCTTTAAATAATGCACATTTTCATTCCATAACTGGAAGTCCTGCTAAACCTCAAATATTTCATAACCCTAAAACAGCACTTCAATCAGAAATTACTGCAACAGTATTTCATTTAAGTGTGTATTTGTAAGCATTTTCTGGGTCTTTAGCAATTTCTCTACAAGGTTCTGCAACTCAAGGAGTATATGCTAGGCTTAAATCATCTTTTGTATTTAATTCTAACTTTAGTTCAGTAGATATTTTTCCTTTTATTTTTTTATGTAATTTTAAACTTTCTTTAAAATAGTCCATAATAATGTTTATTAATTTTTAATGCTATTAGTTTATTGTTTTTAACGAGAATTCAAATTTTTTCTTTACTTTTATGTTAAAAAAGTAAAATTCTTATAAATTAACAGAATGCTTCAGCTTTCTGTATTTATTATTATTTATTAAAAAATAAAGATGTTAAATTATTTACTTAAAATTTGGGTGATGTTGATTTTTTCAGCATTGATTATATATAATTATTATTGAAATAAGGCTCATATTGAGAATTTTGATTGATATACACCATATTTAATTTCAATATTTATTTTTTATGGGATTTATAAATTTTTTCAAGTTACTTCTTTAAAAGATAAAATAGAATTTTCTCCTTTTATAATATTTACATATTTTATACTACATTTATGATTATCATCAATTTTATTTTTTTCATATAGTGGTGAACTGTTTTGAAGTGCATTGTGAAATTGAATTTCATTATTATTTAAAATATTTTTTTATTCAATATTGCCATTATTAATACTTTATATTTCAACTTCTTTTGGGCAATTTAGTTTATCTAAAATTTTATCAAATTATAAAGAAAAATCAGTTAATTATAGATTAATTACTTGAATATCTTTTTGAATATTCTTATTTATTTTTATTTTGACAGTAGTTTGAATGTTAGGATTTTATAATATATATTCAGTTTTTGCTATATTAATTTTATTTTCTACTTTATGATATAAAAGATTAATTAATAATATTAAATCTACATTTACTTATAAAATTAAATGTACAAATCATAATATTTATTCAGATAAATTACTTGAAAAAATTAATCCAACATTACTTTCAACAGAATTTTTCTTTATAATAATTACACTTTTATTATCAGTAAATTTAATTTCGATTTTTAGGCCTTTCCCAATAGGTTGGGATGATTTATGAGCTTATATGAATTTTCCACATTTAATGGCAAATGAGTGAAGTGTATGATTTTTAGGTTCAATGATGAGTTGGCAAACATTCACTTGAATTGGTTATATATTTGAAAATCCAACTTTGGCTTTTTTCTTAAATAATGTTGGAGGTTTTATTTCAGTTATAATTATAACATTAATAGTTACAGAAATATTTAAAAATAGTAAAAAAACATTTATCAATTTATGATTATTAGCTTCAACTTTATTTATATCAATGCCAATGGTTGTTTTTCAACAAGCAAAAGATATGAAATTGGATGCAGGATTATTTTTCATAAGTATCACAGCATTATATATGCTTTTTGAATTTTTTAATGGTTATACCTCACCCCTAACCCCTCTCCTTAAAAGAGGAGAGGGGGATAATAAGAAATTATTATCAAAAACAGAAATTATAAAATTATTTTGAGTTGTTTGATTATTATTAGGTTTTGCTTTTACAATTAAATTTACATCACTTTTATTAATATCAGCTATAATTGGATTATTATTTTTTACAAGACTTTGAATATTAGGTTTTTTATGATATTTAAGTATTTATTTTGCAATTTTTACAGCTGGTTGATTATGGTCAAAAATGAATGTAGTTATGCCAACTACTCATGATTTTAAAATTGAATCTTGAGTTATATGATTAATTATTTGAATAGCATTTTTAACTACAGCTAGAGTAAAAACTAAAAAAAGATTTAGAAGATTTATTCCTAGAATCTTAGCTTTACTTGTTTGAATATTGATTGCAATTTCTCCTTGGGCAATTAATAATATTAATCAAGCAAATAAAATTTGAGAAAATGAAATGCTTTCTTGAAAATCTGAACATTTTATAGTAGATTATTCAAAAATATATTCTAAAAAAGAATTAGATAAAATAGAAAAATCAACTAGTTTGAGATGAATTACAGATTCTTGAACAACTTCTAATGAAGACTTTGGTAGATATTTTGGTTATGAAGAGGGAATTAATAATTATATTAAATTACCTTGGAATTTAACAATGCAATCAAATCAGTGATGAGAATTTACAAATATATGATTTCTATTTTTAGCTTTATTACCAGTATTATTGTTATTTTTACCTTTTAGAAAACAATACTTTTCTTTATGAGTTTATGCTTTATTATTTTTTGAGATTTTATTGTTTGTAATGCCTTGAACTAATGCATTAATTACGCAATTTTTAGCAAGTTTTGAATTACCTTTTTGATATATTTTAATTTTATTATTATTTTTATTACCACTTGTATTTTTAATTCCTACAGTTCAGCAAAAAAGTTTAGAAAAATTATTTAAAATTAATTTAGTTTTTACAATTTTTTATGTATTTTTATGGTCAATATCAGCTTTTGGGATTGTTTGGTATTGAATTGTGATGTATTTCAATTTAATTTTAATGATAGTTTTTTGAGCATATTATTTATGAAGTTATAAAGATGACTGAAAAAATAATGTAGAGATGTCTGGCAAAAACATCTGAGAATGACAAGAAAAGCAAATTAAGTTTTTTGGAACATTAGTTTTTTTAACAATTATATGAATTTGGATTTTTGTGAGTGTTTTTCCTCATACTTTTATAAATTTAAAAAATGCAGGTTATAAAGAATATAAACAATGAAAAATTAATGCTGTAGAAGCACCATATTTGTATCATAAAGAATATTTAAATATATTATTTAATTTAAATATAGCTGAAAATAAAAGAAAAGAGTTAATTGAAAAATCATTAGAATGAAAAGAAATTATTAAAATATATAATGAAAATAAAAAGGTTTTATGAAATGATATTAGTAAAATCTTATGATTATTAAGACAGATACTAATTAAAGAAAATATTAATATTAAAACTAAATTGTTGGCTAAGAAATCAATACAAAATTTGTATTCTGAAATTTCTAACCCAAATAAAATTTATAGAAGTAATGCAGGTATATATAGAATCTGAACATTTCTTAAATATCATATTTCCCAAAATAATAAGAGGCTTTATTGAGATTCTTTATTAGATAAATTTGATAAATATTTTTATGATATAAATTCAGATGTTACAGTTGAAAGAATGAAAAATTTTGGTTTAAAATTTTTACTAGTTGATTTAAATGCAGCTACAATAGATAAAGATCCTAGGCATGCTTTAACAACAAGATACGAAAAATTATTACAAACTTTTACATCTGATAAATTAGAATTAATAGAAACAGATAGTGTTTGTCTTAAAATTTGATTGGAAAATTATAATAATGTAATTTGAAAAGTTAAATCAAAAAAAGATATTGAGGTTTATATAAGTTTGGCAGGAGTTAATTATGATTCTTATAATTCAGAGTGAAAAAGATATTGAAGATTAAATAAACAAATGAATTGCTATAAATGAATTTTACAATTATTTAATGCAAATCAAATAAATAATAATCATTATAATTATTTATTACAATTAAAACCTTATTTAAATAAATTAAAAACAGAAGAACAAAAAATTCAATTTTTACATAATAATTTAGGACATTGATTTAAAGTTTTATTTAAAATAAAATAAAAATTCAATTTTATTTCCTCTCTTGTAAAGAGGGGATTTTTTTTAGTTTAAAAATTTAGACAAGAAAAAAAGATGAGGATATTTGGGTAAATATTGATCTCATCTTATTGTAATCCAGTTACCACTTCCTGGACGATTATAAATTTTATTAAGTGTCCAAGGGATAAAGGGAATGTGTTTTGAAAAATTAACCTTAATTTTTCAGTTGATATTTTTATTAAACAAATTGTTAATAAAATTATCGATATTTTTACCTCTCTTGGGTGGTTTTGATATGAAGCTATTCACCATTCTTCTTTATTTTTGTATTTGTAGAATTTATAATTCTATAATTTTTGTTTTGTAGGTAATTTATAAAAGATTTTTTGATTATTATATTTATCATTCAATATACTATTTATTTATAATATACTAAATGATAAATATAATAATTATTCTTTTCTACCATTTTTTGTTTTTATTTTTGTTTTTAAGATAAATCTTAAAAAAGTTTTTTGGTTTAGGATTTCTTGTCAGGTTTACGCAAGTTCCATCTCGAGAAGTAAAAATATTTTAAAGAACAAATTAAATAAAGTTTTTAACTCCTCTAATTAATTTATAGTACTATTATATCGTAATTTTGAGATACTACCAAAAATAATTATATAAAAAGTCTAAAAAACTTTTAGATAAAAATAAAATGGCTATTTATAGAATAAAATAAGGTTTTGAAGTTGGTCTTAAAATTATGTATTTTATTAATTTAAGACCGGTCTCTTATATAAAACATTTTAATTATATATTTTATAGTATAACTTGTGTTACAAAAAGTAGTACAGAGTTTTTAATAATTATCTTTTCGTTAAAAAAATGTTAAAATTATTAAAAATGTATTATTAATAATAATCAATAAAAAAAACTAACTAATTTACTATTCTTTTTGCTAAAAATACTAAATTAGTTTATAATTTTTTTAATTACAGAAAAAAGTTTTTCTGTTATATTTTATTAAATAATTTAATTATTATGTTTTGAACTATAGGTATTGCTTGAGTTGTTATATTTTTAATTATAATTTATATATTAACTCAATTGAGAAAAGTTGTTCCAACAAATGAAGCTCATGTTGTACAAACAGCAAAAAGATCAATTAGTTATGGTAGAAATGTTGATGGTGGTAAAAATGGTAATGTTTATACTGCTTGGCCTGCATGGGTTCCAATCTTAGGGATTTCTGTTCAAAGATTACCATTAAGTATATTTGATTTACAATTAAATGATTATAAAGCTTATGATTCTTGAAAAGTTCCATTTCAAGTTGATATTACAGCATTTTTTGTAATTTCTGAACCTGAAACAGCAGCTCAAAAAGTTGAAAGTATTTCTGAATTAAGAAATCAATTAAATGAAACTTTAAAATGAGTAGTTAGAAAAGTTTTAGCTTCAAAAGATATTGTTGATATTATGGAATCAAGATCTGAAATTAAAGATGAATTTTATAATCAAGTATTTGGTGCAGTTAAATCTTGGGGTATTAAATTACAAAATGTAGAATTTATGGATATTAGAGATGCAGATGGTTCACAAGTTGTTACTAATATTATGATGAAAAAAAGATCTCAAATTGAATCTGAATCTCAAATTGAAGTAGCAGAAAATCAAAAAAATGCAATTATTGAAAAAGAAAATAAAGAAGCAGAAGCTAGATCTGCTGCTGCAGCAGCTAAATCAAGAGCTGATATAATTTCAAGTGATGCTGAAAGAGAAGCAGAATTAAAAGTTATTGAAAATGAAAAATTAACTCAAAATCAAGAAATAGAAAAAGAGAGAATTTTAGCAGTTCAAAAAGAAGAAGCTAAACAAAAATTGTATGAAGCTGAAAAATTAACAAAAGAAAAAGAATTAGCAGTAAAACAAGTTGAAGAAGAAAAAAATGCTGAAATTGCTAAAAGTATTGAATTAATTAGAGCTGATGAACAAAAACAAAAAATTATTATTGATGCACAAGCAGAAAAAGAAGAAATTAGATTAAGAGCTGAAGCTGATAAAGAAAAAGTAGAATTAGCAGCAACTGCTGATAAAATTAAAGTAGAATTAGATGCAGAAGCACAAAAGAAAAGAATAGAATCTATTAGTATAGCTAAGGCTAAAGAGTTAGATTATATTGGTACAGCTAAAGCAAAAAACAAAACTCAAATGGCAGAGGCATTAAATACTTTTACACAAGAATCAATTGATTTTATGAAAAAAGAATTAGATGTAAATTTATCAGAAATTGTAGATTTAGAAAAAGCAAAAGCACTTTCAAAAGCAGATGTAAAAGTTATCTCAACTGGAGCAAATGGTGGAGAATGAGTAAATAATTTTATGGATTTATTTTCTGCAAAAGGATGAACAAATATTGGTGCAATGATTGAAGCAGCTAAAAATACAATGTGAGAAGAAAAAGTTAATGAATTTATTGGAAAAGTAACAGGAAAGAAAAAATAAAATAAATAAAAATCTATATTTTATGAAAAATATTCTTACAATCTATAAAATGAACCTTCCTTTTGGGGAAGGTTCTTATTATGATAAAACTAAATATAATTCTATTAAGCAAGAATTAATTTGGTTATTTAAATATGAAGAAATTTTTATTTGAGAAAAAAGGGAAGTATATAATGAATTTGAAGTTCATGAAATTAAATTTAATGGATGATTAGTAAAACTAATTTATTATTATGAAAAAAATCATTTATATTTACCAAGTTTTCAGGTAGATTTATCTAGTGAAAATAAATTTTCAGAAAAATTTTTAAATAAATTTTATAATATATTTACAGATATTTGAGCAGAAAATTATATTTTTGATTTAATATCTAAAAAATTAGAAATAGAAAATTTTAAAATTTTGACAGATTATAAACTAGCTAGTTATTTTAAAACTTTTTCAGAAGATAAAATAACTAATTTCTTAAAAAAAATTGATAAATTCTTTATAGAAGAAAAATTAGAACAAAATAAAGAAATAAAATATCAGCTTTATTATTTAATGTTTTTAAATTATAAATTATTTAAGAATATATTATTATCTAGCTGATGAATTAAAGAATTAGAAAATTATTTATGAGAAGATATTGATGATAAATTTATTGCAGAATTATCTTTATCTAAAGAAAGAATAGAACATATATCTAATATTAATTTACTAGTTTTTAAAAAATACAAAATTATATTAGAAAATTTTATAAAATTATTGAAATAAAAAATGAATAAAACACTAAAAATAATATTATCATTATTGGTAATAGTAGGTATTTGATATTGATTATATTACTTATTACAAAATAGTAGTATATTATGAAAAAAAGATACATCAATTAATTATAGTTTTAATACAAAAGCTAGTTTTAAGATAAAAGATTGAAGTAAAGAAAATTGATTTGATTTAAATATCAAAAATGCATCAATTATAACAAAAGATAATTGATTAAAACAAAGGGTTCAATTGGAAAAACTTGATTTAAATATTATTTGAGAAGATAATATTTCTATTAAAAATATTGATTTGGTTTCAGATAATCAAAATGTTTATTTAAAATGAGATTTTGATAAATGGGAAGATTTATCTAATAAAATAGTAGAAATTTTAAAAGAATGAAAATATGCTAAAATAGATAATTCAAAAACAATATTAGATATTTTAGGTGATTTTAAAAATAATGAACTTATAAATGAATTAGTTACTGGATTTGTAACATCTAATCCGCAAACTTTTTTTGAACAAAATAATATAGATGAAAAATTAATAAAATATTTAAAATCTGATGAATTAATAAATTTTGTATTTAAAGATTGAGATTATGATGAAACAACTAAAAAAACAAGCTTAGTTTTTAATGAAAAACTTTGTGAATTAGCTCCAATTATAAATAAAGCAAGTTCTGAAATATATGGTTATTTACCTTTATCAGATGATAAAACTGAATGTGAAGAACAATTAAAACAAGCTAATCAATTTTTAGCTATGATAAATATTTATAAAGAATGAGCTTCAAAAGCAGGGAATTATAAATTTGTAATTAATCAATGAAAAGTAGTAGATATTAATATTGAATATAAAAGTCATAATATAGATAAATGGAATATTTCTATGGCTGAACCAAGCTGAAAAATAGTTTTAAAAGCTAATTGAAATGATGATAAAATAATATCAAGTTTATTGAAAATTGATATTAAAGAAGATTGAATTAATATTAATTGAGAAATTAAAGATTGAGAATGAAAAATTGATATTTCTAGTGAAAAAGAATCACAACTTTCTTTAAATGGTTTTTTAGATTTTAAAAATTATATTTTAGAAAACTATAAAATAGAATGAGAAATGAATAATATGTTTATTCAAGCAAGATTATTAGCAGAATGAAATAAAGAAGAATGAAAATTAAATATAACTTCTTGAGAAAATTATGCAAATATAGATTATAAATCAGGAATTATAAACTTAGATATAAAATGATGAGAAGAATTAATTGTAAAAAATAGTCAGGTTGTGTAGAAAGAGATTATGAGTAAAATTCATAAAATTTGAAAGAATCAACTTTAAATCATAACCTCTTTCCAATGCACAAACTGACTAAAATTACTCCATTTA
>Ga0256827_10000857_pt1 | contig 19172 bp, 14 predicted proteins | sample CV84metaG_FD_185977 | JGI IMG/M metagenome (GOLD analysis project Ga0256827, IMG submission 185977) | Hydrothermal vent microbial communities from East Pacific Rise, Pacific Ocean - CV84 | ecosystem: Environmental > Aquatic > Marine > Hydrothermal vents | place: Pacific Ocean: East Pacific Rise... | reverse complement strand
CACAAAACCAAATAGATGACTTTAGCACCATCTTAAACACCTTAATCGTAACCCCAAAAGGTAAAATTCCCTTAAGTAAAATAGCCAAATTGGACTCCAATAAAGAGCCAAGCACCATCACAAGAGATGGACTAAACTACACCTTAGAGATTTACGGAAACCGAGAAAAAGGGGCAATATCACACATTATGGCAAACCTAGAGGAGCAACTAGCCAAAATAGAGATAAACCCCCAAGTAGAGATAGAGCAGATAGGCGAACAAAAACAGTTCAAAGCATCAGCCGAACGGTTGACTCCGTAGTTCATTGCTTCCACTTCATCTATGTCTAGGTTATAGACCACTTTGTCCATATCCCATGTTTTTAGAACCGATACAATTCCTTTGGTTTGATTCATCGCCTCTTCTACTTTTGCTCCCTCTTTTTGGAGGAGTTTGTAATCAGGAGAGCAAATGGAATTTATAATTATTTAGTGTTTGATAAATTAATATTTAATTTTTCAATTAATTTTAATAATATTTTTTCACTTGTTAATGAGCCATTTTTCTTCAATATTTTTTCCTCTTCTTTTACATTTGTTTTTAATATGTCTTCTACTAATATTTTTTGTTCAGGAAGTTCTTGTCTTAATGTATATTGTGCAACTAATTTTAATTCAATAGTTAACATTTTATCTGATATTTTTGTCATTTTTTCCAAATTTCTTCCATACCACTTAAGAAAAAACAATGCTATACTTTCTATAAAAATAATAACAGCTACCTTTGGTAATAAAAATGTAGTAAGCCCCAAATAAAGTACACCCACTAATAAAAAAGCAAAATTCCACTATAATACGAACATGAAAACAGAAGTAGTCTCAAAAGAAGAGCTAGTAAAAACTATCGAAGAGAAAGATAGACAAATTCAATACCTAGAAGAAAAACTAGACTACCTCCTACGCCAAAAATTTACCTCTAAAAGTGAAAAAATAAATTATAATCAACCAAGCCTATTCGACGATACAGAAGAAGAAGTAGAGGTAGTAGAAGATGAAGAGATAAAAATCGAATTCACTCGAAAGAAAGGTGGAAAAAGAAAACCCTCAAAAGATTTACCAAGAGTAAGAGTAGAGCATGATATAGATGAAGCAGATAAAGTATGTAGCTGTGGATGTCAAATGCATGTGATAAAAGAGATAGTATCAGAGCAATATGATGTCATTCCTGCCAAGTTTCAAATAATAGAGAATGTTCGATTTGTATATGGATGCAGATGTGGAGAGAAACCTAAAACAACACCATTGACACCTTTTATTCTACCAAAACATCAAGTAACAGCCTCTTTCTTGGCAACTGTTGCTGTTCAGAAGTTTGAAGATGCTTTGCCTCTCTATCGTCAAGCAAAAATATTTAAAAATAGATTCGGTATGCCCTTTACCGATACAACACTATCTAATTGGATGATAAAAGGTAGTGAGAAACTTGAACCATTTGTAGATTTACTCAAAGATAAACTCCTAGAAAATGAGTATATCCAAGCAGACGAGACAACACTACAAGTACTCAAAGAGCCAAATAGAAAAGCAAAGCAAAAATCATATATTTGGTTAGGTGCAGGAATGGACAAACAGGAAGTTGTCTATATGCACTATGCCAATAATAGAAGTGGAGAGACAGCCTCCAATCTATTTGGTGGATTTGATGGCTACCTTCAAACAGATGGATATAACGGATATAATCCAGTAGTAAAAGCTGAGAAAATAACCCAATTGGGTTGTTGGGCTCATGCAAGAAGAAAATTTGCAGATATACTCAAATCAGGTAAAAGTGATGAAGAGAGCAAAGAATTAGCCAATGAAGCTACTATTCTAATCAGAAAACTATATAAAGTTGAAAAAACAATCAAAGATAAGCCACCAGATGAGAAACTACTTATCCGAAAAGAGAAATCTGAACCTATTATCAATACTATAAGAGAGTGGCTTGATGGCAATTTTTTTAAAGCACAAAAACATGAGGGTACTATTGCCAAAGCATTTGTATATCTGAATAATCAATTTGTAAAGCTAAGTGTATATATTACTGATGGCAGACTCAATATTGATAACAATAGAGCCGAAAACCATGTAAGACCTATTGCTTTAGGTAGAAAGAATTGGCTATTTGCTACTTCTGTTAAAGGAGCAAAAGCTATTGCCTCTTGGTACTCTATTATCGAGACAGCTAAAGCTAATGGAATTGAGCCATATTTCTATTTGAAATATCTTTTAACTGAGTTTCCTATCTATCGAAGTGAGGGGAAAGATATTGAGGAATTGTTGCCTTGGAATTTAGATAGGGATGTTTTAGCTTAAGTTTTGCTTGGTGGGGTTTATGAGGGGCTTACCAAAAATTCTTACGATAGATGTAGTTATTTGTAATCTTTTCTCGTTTGTATAATCAAAAACCACTTAAGAAAAGCAGATATAATAAAAAACTACTCAAGAAGGATAACAAATGAGACTATTTAAAGGCGACATCATTCACACAAAAACCCCAAACCAATTTGAGGTTTTTGAAGATGGATATATATTAGAAGATAATGGAATAGTTGTTGAGGTGGGGTTTGAGTTAGATAAAAAATATCCAATTGTTAAAATTATTGACCACACAGGAAGGCTTCTTCTTCCTAGTTTTGTAGATCTACATACTCATGCTGTGCAGTATGCCAATTTGGGATTAGGGCTTGATGAAGAGCTTTTGAGTTGGTTAGAGATTTATACCTTTAAAGAGGAGGCAAAGTTCTCTGATATCTCCTATGCAAAAAAGGTTTTTAGTTATCTTTTGGATGATATTGTTAAAGCAGGAACAACAAGGGTTGTTTTTTTTGGCTCGATTCATGAAGAGGCAACAGAACTTTTGATTGAGATGTCGATAGCAAAAGGGATTGGGGCATATATTGGCAAGGTTAATATGGATAGAAATGCACCTGATAGTTTGCTGGAAGATAGTGATAACTCTGTGGCTATAACCAAAAGGTTATTAAGGGTTGGAAATGATAAGGTTAAATCAATTATTACACCTCGATTCGCTCCATCTTGTAGTGAAAAATTAATGAGAGAACTTGGAGAGCTTGAAGATAAATTAGAGGTTCAGACACATATCTCTGAAAATAGAGACGAGATAAAATGGATAGAAGAGCTTTTTCCTGATGCTAAGAGTTATTTGGATGTTTATCTGAAAAATGGTTTAATATCTAATCGAACGATACTTGCTCATGCTATTTTTTCTACCAAAGAGGAGCTATCTGTTATCAAAGAGAAAGGTGCATTTATAGCTCACTGCCCTTCGGCTAATGTTAACCTTACTAGTGGAGTTATGGATGCTAAATTTTATCTAGACCAAGGGATAAATCTTGGTTTGGGTACAGATGTTGGGGCAGGAGATAGCCTATCTATTAGAAAAAATATTGTTTTAGCCATTCAGATGTCAAAAATCAACCATATTATATCAAACGAAAAAAAGATACTTAGCTTTAGTGAAGCCTTTTATTTGGCAACCAAAAGAGGTGGTTCATATTTTGGAAAAGTTGGTAGTTTTGAAAAAGGTTACAAGCTAGATATGTTAGTAATAGAGAGGGATAAACTAGCTGATATAAAAGATTTTAGCTTGGTTGAAAAACTACAAAGGTTTATATATTCAGGCAACGATGAGATGATTTTAGAGAGATATTGTGAAGGAGTTAAGCTTTTTTTTTATTAATATAGTTAAAAAAAATTATGATTAGGGGTATAAAATAATAGTTATAAAGAAGCTATTCCTTAAATCATCTATCTCTTTCAAATATCTATTTAAATTGTATAAAAAAACATCACTTTTTACCTATAAATTAATAGTTTAAAACACATTCTATTCTGAAGAATGATTGCTTATTCTAAGAGTGTTATAAAAAATTAAAAGAATATATTATTTTTAAGAAAATAATAAATAAACATAAGAAATAGGATGAAAATGTGTTACCATTTTTGATTATAATTAAAAAATAAAGAGATTATTTTATAAAGGAGATAGAGTGATTAATAAAAAAATCTTCTATATGTTATCTATGGTATCTTTTCTTCATGCAACTACGGTTGAGACAGAGATTGGTATCAATATAGGGGTAAGTGCAACAAAACATGAAGATGGAACAAAGTTCGAACATCCTAGTGCAAGTATTACTTATCAAGACAATAGATATATTATTAGCCCAAGGGTTGATTTAGATTATCATCAACTAAAAGATGAGTCGGCAGATGCTTTGATTAAACTATCAATTAATGGTGTATATGAGTATGAGAATAAAACAAATGTCTCTCCGTATGTTCTGGCAGGTGTGGGGTATGAGTATGCACAGGGTTCAACACCTAATGTATTAGAGAGTCACCCTTTTATTCAAGGTGGTGCTGGTTTAAAAGTTGATATTAAAGATGGATTTAAAGCTAAAGTTGAAGGAAAATTTTTACAAATCTTAGGTGGAGAAGATGAAGAGAATGAAGCTATTATTACAGCTGGATTGAGTATTCCTTTAAGTTATTCAAAACCTGTTAAAAGAGTAGTAAAAAGAGTACCAATTGTAAAACCAATACAGATAGTAAAACCAATTATTATTCATGAACCTCCTAAAATTTTTAATTCAAATAATAATGAGTGTTCTATAAAAATTTCAGCACCAGATTTTGATAGGGATGGAGTAGAAGACCGTTTAGACCAGTGTCCTAATACACCATGTAATTTTTCTGTTGATGGATATGGTTGTCCTATTAAAGCAACACTTAAAATTCATTTTGCAACAAACTCTTCTACTATTAGAGAGTACTCTATGGTAAAAGTTGATGAGTTTGCTAAGTTTTTATTACAAAATAGAGGAAGTAGAGTAACTATTGTTGGGCATACTGATAGTGTAGGTAAAGATAGTTTGAACCGTAGACTCTCATATAAGAGAGCAAAATCTGTTGTAGATGCTTTAATCTTTAGAGGTGTTAGCCCTGCTAGAGTACATGCTGAGGGAAGAGGAGAGAGTGAACCTATTGCTTCTAATAAAACAGCTGAAGGTAAAGCTAAAAATCGTCGTATTGAGGCAATATTAAGTTATCCAAAGAGGGGAAGATAATGTTATATATAATAAAAAAAAATAGGGTTTTATTTCTTTTTTTAGGAGTTCTATTTCTCTTTTCTGCCTGTGGAGAGGATAGAGCATCAAAAACAAATTTAGAAGGTGTACAGGGTGTAGTTGAAAGAGATAGTGATGGTGATGGTATTACAGATGCAGATGAGATTAATCTATATGGAACAAACCCAACACGTGCAGATAGTGATAATGATGGATTAACAGATTCTCAAGAGATTAATATCTATCATACTAATGCACTTAATCCTGATAGTGATGGAGATTGTCTTTTAGACTCTTTTGAGGTTTTAAATTATGAGACAAATGCAACGAATCCTGACAGTGATGGAGATAAAGTTGCAGATGGTATAGAGATTTATTCATATAGTAAAGATATAAATAAAAGTTGTCTTAGTTCTCCTGAAACACTAAGTGGTGGATTTAATTCTGCACCAGCTATTGATAATATTCCTAATGATGGAACAGATGTTATTAATGCTTTAGACCCAAATAACCATAAAGATAGTGATGGAGATGGTCTTGCTGATTCTGATGAAATTTTTTATGGTACAGATCCTCTTTTAGATGATACTGATTTAGATGGTCTGAAAGATGGAGAAGAGATCTATACTTATGATACCAATGCAACAAATCCTGATACAGATTTGGATGGTTTGAAAGATGGAGAAGAGATTTATACTTATGATACCAATGCAACAAATCCAGACAGTGATGGAGATGGTCTAAAAGATGGAGAAGAGGTTAATACATATGAGACTAATGCAACAAATCCTGATACAGATTTGGATGGTCTGAGTGATGGAGAAGAGGTTAATACATATGAGACTAATGCAACAAATCCTGATACTGATGACGATGGATTAGAAGATGGCTTAGAGGTTAATACTCATGAAACTGACCCAAAAAATAGTGATACAGATGGCGATGGATTGGAAGATGGAGATGAATTGACTCTTTATCAAACCGACCCAAAGAATGAAGATAGTGATGGAGATACATTAAAAGATGGAGATGAGGTAAATCATATTTCTGAAGTGACCAACCCTTTGAAGCAAGATAGTGATAATGATGGAATATTAGATAATATCGAAGTTGGTAGAGATGATTTAAATGCTACAAATTCTGATACAGATGGCGATTGTCTTTTGGACTCTTATGAGTTAAACTTTTATCATACTGATACTAATGATACAGATACTGATAAGGATGGTGTTGAAGATGGTTTAGAGGTTTATGGAGATTTAAATGCACCATGTATTAGTAACCCTGAAACACTTATTGGCGGAGTTAATGAACACCCTGCTCAGGATAATCTTACGACTCCAGATGTTATTGATGCTTTAGATCCATTAAATGATAGTGATGGGGATAGACAAGCCAATATTAAAGAGTTAGAGTGTAGTGAAGGAGATCCTAAAGATGTACGAAAATTATGCTCTTTTATTACAAATTCTATAGAAGGTGCTTCACTTGTCTCTGCTGGTTTTGCTTATATTCCAGGTGGGTTTGATGTTGATGGTGATGGTATAGATGAAACAGGATTTTGGACATCTTCTTATCATGCAAGAGGAAAAAAAGATGAGATTATTGAATCATCTGTTGTTAACGAAACAGTTGGTAAATTTAACTCTTATCTTCAAAAGAGTTTTTTTATGGTAAATGCAACTACTACTATCTCTAAGGTTATTCATGGTTATAGCGATGAGACACTTGCAGATACTGTAGATACTGTTCCTGCTTCTAAAGTATTAGAGTTCTCTGCAAATTTAAACCCATCTGTAAAGAAGCGTTTAAGTGGAGTTTTACCTACCCTTGCAATTGTCTCTTTATCAAAATATGATGTAAAAGATAGTGAAGGAAACAGTTTGAATTTATCTCTTGGTTTACCTAGTTTAAAACAGTATGCTCAGATACAGCAACTTTTAGACGCAGATAAAAAAAATGGAGGAAATGGATATACCATTCGTAACTCTCTATTAGGAGTAGATAAGAATGTACCTCTTCTTGATTATATAACTGTGATTCATGAGTTTGGAGAGGGTCATAAAGAGTTCTTAAATAGTATTATGCAGATGAAAGAGGGATATATTGTTGTCTGTACAGGATGTCCATGGGTTAAGCCTTGGATGGGTATTAATAAAGAGAGATTAATAAAAAATCCAAATGAAGCACAATCAGATGGTTCAGTTGTGGCAAAAGGAACAGATAGTAAGTTAGATGTTGGTATGGGTGTGGGACCCACAAAAGATGATTATGGTGTATTGATTAGAGCAGGAGAGTTATTAGATTTAACTATAGGTGTTGTTGGTGGAATATCTGATGCACCCAATACACACGATGGTGTTGGTTTTAGAGCAGCCTCAGGTTATTTAAAGTAATTGAGTTAAATAGTCTCTTTTCCAAACAGATTTATAGGTTAGGTGTAAAGATGCTGATTTTTCAAGAATAGATTAGAAGGAATAGAAATGAAAACAGTTATTAAATTGTCTATTATAGTATCCATATTATTGTTCACAAGTGGGTGTGGAGAAAATAGAGCTGGAGAAGAAGTACCTCTTTCTACTTTAGATTCTGATGGAGATGGACTCACCGATGTTCAAGAGGGGGTACTTGGTGCACAGTATCGAAATCCTGATACCGATGGTGATGGAATTCCTGATGGAGCAGATGTAGATGTAAATGGTGATGGAATATTAGATAATGGAAAAGATAGTGATGGTGATGGAATAAAAGATAGTGCAGATGTTGATGTAAACGGTGATGGAATATTTGATAACGGGAAAGATAGTGATGGTGATGGAATAAATGATGCCTCTGATACTATTGATAACTCTAAAGACCGAGATGGAGATGGATTACCTGATGATATAGATCCTGATAGTAATAATAGTGATACTGATGGAGATGGAATTTTAGATGGAGCAGATGTTGACGTAAATGGTGATGGTGTTATTGATAATGGAAAAGATGTAGATGGAGATGGAATTAATGATAACTCTGATGCAGATAGAAATGGTGATGGTGTTATAGATAACGGAAAAGATAGTGATGGTGATGGTGTTAATGATGAGCATGATAATGTTGATAACAGCAAAGATAGTGACAATGATGGTCTTCCTGATGATTTAGATCCTAATGACAATAACTTTGATACAGATGGAGATGGAATTCTTGATGGTGCAGATGTTGATGTTGATGGAGATGGTATTGCAGATAATGGAAAAGATAGTGATGGTGATGGAATAAAAGATAGAGCAGATGTTGATGTAAACGGTGATGGTGTTGCAGATAATGGAAAAGATAGTGATGGTGATGGTGTTAATGATAACTATGATAGTAGTGATGATAGAAAAGATAGTGACAATGATGGATTGGCAGATGATTTAGATCCAGATGATAATAACCCTGATAGTGATAAAGATACAATAAAAGATGGTGCAGATGCAGATGTAAATGGAGATGGGATTGTAGATAATGGAAGGGATTATGATAGAGATGGTATAAATGATGTTCATGATGAAGATGATGATAATGATGGTTTATTAGATACAAAAGATCCAAATGATAATAATGTTGATAGTGATGGTGATGGAGTTATTGATGGTGCAGATGTCGATGTAGATGGTGATGGTGTTGCAGATAATGGAAAAGATAGTGATAGTGATGAGATAAAAGATAGTGCTGATGTAGATATAAATGGTGATGGTATAGTAGATAATGGAAAAGATAGTGATGGAGATGGAATAAATGATACCTATGATACTATTGACGACTCTAAAGATAGAGATAGAGATGGATTAGCAGATGATATAGACCCTAATAGTAATAATAGTGATAGTGATGGTGATAGAGTTTTAGATGGTGCAGATGTTGATGTCGATGGCAATGGAATTGCAGACAATGGAAAAGATAGTGATGGTGATGGAATAAAAGATAGTGCAGATGTTGATATAAATGGTGATGGAATAGCAGATAACGGAACAGATAGTGATGGAGATGGTGTTAATGATAAATATGATACTGTTGATAATAGTAAAGATAGTGACAATGATAACTTTCCTGATGATTTAGATCCAAATGATAATAATCGTGATACAGATAATGACGGTATTATTGATGGAGCAGATGTTGATGTAGATGGTGATGGTGTTGCCGATAATGGAAAAGATAGTGATGGTGATGGTATTAATGATCTATATGACAATGATAGTGATAATGATATTCTAGATGATAATAAAGATCCAAATGATCACAATATTGATAGTGATGGAGATGGAATTACTGATGGAGCAGATGTAGATGTAGATGGTGATGGTGTTGCAGATAATGGAAAAGATAGTGATGGCGATGGTATTCATGATAGAGCAGATGCAGATGTAAATGGTGATGGGATTAACGATAATGGTCTTGATTCTGATAAAGATGGTGTTATTGATGAGTATGATATAGATGATGATAATGATGGTTTAAGTGATGTAGAAGAGCGTAAAAATGGTACAAATCCAAAGCTTGCAGATAGTGATGGAGATGGTAAGAGTGACTCTGTTGAATCCAAATTAGATCGTGATGGTGATGGTATTATTGATGCTTTAGATTCTGCTATACAAGATAGTGATAGTGATGGTGTGGTTGATGAATTTGATAGTGAAAACAACAATCCTTATAATGATAGTGATGAAGATGGACAAGCTAATATTAAAGAGTTAGAGTGTAATACTCAAGGAGATCCACTTGATAAAACAAAGCGTTGCAAATGGGAGACTGAAACTACAAAGGGTATCAGTTTGTCATCAGTTGGATTTACATATGTTCCTGGTGGATTTGATGTAGATGAAGATGGTGTAAAAGAGAATGGTTTTTGGGTCTCTAGTTATCAAGCTAGAGAGATAGAAGAGAATATTCCAGTAAACGAAATTATTACTATTGTGGATGAGTATTACCAATTTATAAATAATAAGTTTACTATTTTAAATACAGAATCAACTCTGCAAGGGTATATGAAAGAGAAATTAACGGATACTTTAAAAGGTAGAAAACTTACTTTTAATCCAAATAGTGCAGTTAAAAAGTTACGTTTAACTGATATGCCACCATATCTGGCAGTTGCAAGTTTGACTAAGTATGAAGTTAAAGATAGTTTGGGAAATTTGGTTAGTAATGATTTGGGACTTTTAAGTCAAAAACAGTATGTTCATATTTTAAAACTATTACAGGCTGATTTGGATAATGATGGTGATGGTACATATTTAAGAAATGGTCTACTTGGTATTGATATTGATATACCTATTAAAAACTATAGTAGTCGAATTCAAGAGATTGGAAAAAGTCATCAAGAGTATCTCTCTAACTTGGTTTGGTTAAAAGATAAAAATTCGGATGTTAAATTCTCTTTAGATAATGTCGAGACATGGTGGGGGGTAGATGTAGATAAGATTAAATACAACCATGAGTTTGATTATGGTGCTCAGAGTACATTAGATGTAGGAATGGGTGCAGGAATATTTAAAGACCATTATGCAGTTGTTGTAAGAGGAGGAGAAATCTTAAATTTATTACATGGTACAACAGGAATTGATAGTGATACTGTAAATGAGACAGAAGGAATAGGTTTTAGAGCCTCTACTTCCTATTTAAAGTAGTGTTACTTTTTTATTTAAAGATTCTTAAAATCAGAGTTTTTTCATTTTAATTAAGCTCTTCTTTTTTTAATTAAGAGTATATTACTCCTAATTAAAAATAAAAAGGATTTAACTATGATGGGAATACCACAACCAGCATTTTATATATTTAAGTGTCAACAGTCAGCACCTCCTGGAATGCCAAAACCAAGCTGTGTAAGTCAAAATAACCCAGAGTCACAACAACTTATGCAGTATCTTTCTCAAACTCTTATGCAAAAAGGTATTATTGGAACTGTTCAACCAATTCAAACTTCTTGTTTGAATCGTTGTCAACAAGGACCTGTAATTTTAGTTGAACCAGGTCATACTATGTATGTTGGTTTAACAAAAGAGAAGATAGACAGAATTGTTGATGAGCATATTATTGGTGGAAATGTTGTCAATGAGTATGTTATCCCAGAACAGATGTGGGGAGAGGCTATATCTCCTGCTCAAATGGCTCGTTAATCTTATCTTCTAAATAAATTGGACAAGGCATAGCCCTGTCCATACTAAACAAAAATAATAATCTGCTATAATACAAAAAAATCATAAATCACGGAGATAACTGTAATGAATATTACCATGCTCTATAGTAAACTGCACAGAGCGACCGTAACCGAAGCTAACTTACACTATGTAGGCTCTATAACTATTGACCAAGATCTATTGGACTCTGCTAATATGCGTGTAGGACAAAAGGTAGATATTGTTAATATCAATAATGGAGAGCGATTTTCTACATATATTATTCCAGGTGAGGCTGGTAAAAAAGAGATGTGTCTTAATGGTGCAGCCGCACGGAAAGTGCATGTTGGAGATAAGATTATAGTTATTGCTTATGCAAGTATGAGTGAAGAAGAGGCAGATCTATTTGAACCTAAAATTGTTATTTTGGAAGATGATAACAGTATCGCCCAAGAGTTTAAAGGATTGAAATAATGTTTGAAGGTTTAGATATGAGTAAAATGGGTGCAATGATGGAGCAACTTCAGAGTAAAGCCCTAGAGATGGAAGAGCAGGCAAAGAGTATAACGATGACTGCAAAAGCAGGTGGTGGTATGGTAACGGTTACTGCTAATGGAGCTAATGAGATTATTGATATTACTATAGATGATTCACTATTAGATGATAAATCTTCTATGCAGATTCTTTTAATGTCTGCAACTAATGATGTTCTTAAGATGGTTGAAGATAATAAAAAATCTCAAGCTATGGGAATGATGGGTGGAATGAATCCCTTTGGAATGAAATAGTGCGTTTTTAAACGCACTCATTAATTAAGTAGTCTTCAATTCTTTTAGAAATAGTTAATCTCATATCTTTATCTACAATATTTTCATTATCTGATAAAATAGAAATTATATTTTCATCTGATATCTTATATTTAGATATTAGACCAATATACAATATTCGTTTTTGATCTCCTTTAAGTTTTTTAGAAGTGATACTTATTGGTGCAACTCTGTTAAGAATATCTTGTCTCTCTAATATTATAGTTGAGGTTGTTCTTCTTTTTAAATTATTTAAAATAAGTACCATTTCTGCTTGAAACTTATCAAAAATATATCCCGTATATTGAATTTCATTATTACTTTTAACTTGAATTAAATCATCTTTATAACTTAAGCTATATCTCTTTATTTCACTATTATTTGATAATGTATATATATAAGTGTATTCAAAACAATTGTTTTTTTGTTTTAGAGTATTAATTTGATTTTTTTCATTAAAAGAGTTAATAAATAGTACTAAATCATCTCTATCTACTATATCTTTATTAAAAAAAATATCTCTAGGAATATTGTATAAAAGTTCTAGACCTAAAGTAAAGAGAACGGTTACCTTCTGTTCAGTATAACTATTTGCTAATTTTGAAATATATCCCTTTTTATATCCAATCTCTTCACTAATTTTGTCAAAAAAAGGAATCTTTTTTTGTTTTCTTAAATAAGTTAGGATTTCGCTATTTCTTACATTTTCTTCTTCACTAAATTTAAAATTGTCCATTTTTTTGTCCATTTTTATTTCTTAAATTATAGGGTAAAATGGCTTTACATTCCTAACTAAAAAGAATAAAATTTCATAAAATAGATTATATTACATTAAGTTTGTATCTAATTTAAATTAAAGAAGGAAAAATATTATGCACAGAAAAGAATTTTATAAACATATCTTATACCTTTTACTTTTATTAATTATTTTTAATGGATGTGGAAGTGATAATGAAACAACAGAATTAGATAAGAATCATCAGAAACACTTCTCTTATGACTCTGCTAATCGAGTAACAAAAGAGGATTTAGGTAATGGTAACTATATAAAATATACTTATGATAATAGTGGAAACTTAATTAAACAAGAAGTAGTAAAGTAAGGATGGGAAAATGAAAAATTTATTTTTACGAATTTTAATAGGTTTTTTTGTTCTATTTGGAACAACAAATCTAATGGCAAATAAAACAAAAGTTGATATTGTTTTTGTAATGGATACATCAGGTTCAATGAGTGATGAGGGTACTTCGTTGGTTAACTCAATAAGTAGTGTAATATCTGAGCTTTCTTCTGAATTTGATATTGATACTAAATTATGGGGAATAACTTATGCTAGATGGGGATTAACTTCATATATTACAAAAGAACTTTCAAATACAATATCAGACCATTCAGAAGATTGGGGTCCTGGAACTTATGATATTGCTACTCAATATTCAAATTGGAGAAATGGTGCTGTTAGAATTATTGTTCCTGTTTCAGATGAGTGTCCAGAGAATGGAGATGGTTGTTATCAAGATGATGAAACTTCGGTTAACAATGCTAGATTAGCTGTTGACTCACATAATATTAAAGTACTACCAATTATTGGTACTGGTGCATCAACAAGTGTTAAAAGATTGGCTAATATTTTAGCAACAAATAATAAAATATTAGACACTACTTCTAGTTCTTACTCAGAAGAAGAGATGAAAAACTCAATTAAAGAGATTATTGCCACAGTTACAGGAGATATTGTTTTTCCTCCATCTTTTGGAGATTATAGTATTGTAGGAAATTATATTAATATACCTATTATAAAAGCATCAGGTGCAACAGCTATTGAGTGGCAAGTAGAAGAGAATAATATTGTTATTGATGGACAAAGTACAATATTTATTGATAAAATATCTATCCATGTAGTTCCTGATACACAGATACATGAGTATGTTATTAAAGCTCGTTCCGTAGGAACAGATAAAGATGGAAATACTATTTATAGTGATTATACTACTAAAACAATTAACTATATTGGAGATAAATCAAAGTTAAAGCTTTATTGTATTAATCACTCTGCTCTTGAGTGTGAACAATTAAAAGATATTATAAAAGAAGAAGCAAATAGGGAAAACCCAGCAACTACAGAGATTAAACTTGAAACAAAAATAGGACATGTCTCAGACCCAGTAGATATAACAACAGGTAATTTCTCTTATTCACATACAGATATGGCTATTAAAACAGCAGGTGTTCCATTTATTATTACAAGACAATATAACTCACTTGATATTCAAAGAGGTTGGGGATTTAATATTGTTAATACAATGGACACAACCGATATAAATAATATCAAAGTTCATTGGGGTAGTGGTACAACAGAGAGTTTTATCAAGTCTGAAACAGGTTGGAACTCCAAATATGGAACTGCTGTACTCTATACTGAATCAGGTTTCTATACTGTTAAAGTGAGTGATAAGACAAAATTTAAATTTGCTCTTGATGGAAAGCTATCACAAGTAGTTGATAAAAAAGGTTTGGGTTATAAGTATGAATATAGTGGTAATGATATTATTATCAAAGATAGTTTTGATAACTTACTACTCACAATTAATAGAGATAGCAATCAAAAAGTAACTTCATTAGAGGATGTAGATGGTAATAGTATAGTTTATACCTACAGTGGTTCTAATATAAGTTCTGTAACTGATAGAAATGGAGATAGTACTACTTATGAGTATGATGGTAATGATATTTTATATAAAATTGTTGGTGCTGACGGTAGTGCATATGTAGAGAATAGTTATGATGCCAAAGGTAGGGTTTTAACTCAAAAAGATGGAGCAGGTCATCTAACACAGTTTAGTTATGATGTGGATGAGAATACTTATATTATTACCAAAACAACAGTAACCTATCCTGATGGCTCAATCCAAGAGTATAACAATAACTATAACAGAGTTGCTTCTACAGCTATGAATGGCTCAAATATCGCTTATGAGTATGATGCTAATGGTAAAATCTCTAAACTAACCAATCAAGATAGTAAGAGTTGGGAGTTTACACGAGATGGTAAGGGGCAGTTAACAGAGTACAAAGACCCTCTAGGAAATAGTTATAAATATACCTATGATGCAAATGGTAGTTTGATTCAAACCGAAAATCCAACAGGTCAAAAGGTAAACTTTGAGTATGATAGCAATCAAAATCTAGTTAAGATTACTTATCCCGATGGTAGCACCAAACTTTTTGAGTACAATGCAAACAATCAGCTTGTTAAAACTACTAATCAATTAGGTCATGCTATAACTTATGAGTATGATAGTAGAGGATTTATCTCAAAAATCACACTTCCAAATAGTGGAGAGATGAAGTATCTCTATACAGCATTGGGGCAAGTAAGTTCGGTAGAAGACCCATTAGGTAATAAAACACTCTATATCTATGATAAAGAGGGCAGAGTCTTATCAAAAACTGATGCATTGGGTAGTGCTACAACCTATAAATATAATGGATATGGTGACCTTATCGAGATAGCCAATGCTAATGGTGGGAAAACTCTGTTAGAGTATAGCACTGATGGGTTAAAGACAAAAGTAACATTCCCTGATAGTGCAACTATAGAGTATAAGTATGATGTTTTAGGACGACTTATAGAGACCAAAGATAAACTAGGACGAGTAAGTAAAACAGAGTATGACTCTTTTGGACGAGTATCAAAAGTAACAACACCAAATGGTAAATTTGTAGAGTATAAGTATGATGCTGTTGGAAACCTCATCAAGATAGTTGATGAGAAAGGCAATGAGCTTAAAACTGAACACAACGCATTGGGACAAGCGACCAAAAAATATGACACTTTAGATAATCTACTTAGTGAAAAAGAGTATAATGCTCTTGGGCTTCCAACGGTTATTAAAGATGGAACAGGCAGAGATGTAAAATTCCAATATGACAGTCTCAATAGACTTACACAATCAACCCTCTCGGACACCATTTCAGCTTCGGCTCTATATGATGCTCTAGGTCAGATTACAAAAATAACCGACCCAAAAGGTAATGATACCACTTATGAGTATGATGCAATGGGTAATCCAACCAAAGAGACTAATCCTCTAGGCAAAAGTACAACATACAGTTATGATATTTATGGAAGAGTAACCACACTAACCAATCCAAATAAAGTAGCTATCACTTATGAGTATGATGCAGTAGGTAATATCAATAAATTGACCTTTGGGGGAAGTGACTCTATCACTTATAGCTATGATAAACTCTACAATCCAACCTCTATCAAAGATGGTGTAGGAGAGATAACTTATGAGTATGATACATTAAGCAGAGTTACCAAGAGAAAAGATATTTTTGGAAATGAACTACAGTATGCTTATGATGAGATAGGGCGACTTACTGCTATCACTTACCCTGATGGTAAAAAGGTAAACTATGAGTATAATGCTGATGACCAGTTGGTTAAAATTACAGACTTTAACAGTAAAGTAACTACTTATGAGTATGATGATTTGAGCAATCTATCAAAAGTAACCTATCCAAACGGTTTCTATACTGCTTATGAGTATGATACCAACCATAAACTAATCAAACTTCAAAACTTTGATAACAATGATAAAGTTGTTACTGTCAATACTCTAACTAGAAATAGCATAGGAGATATTACAAATATTGATAGAACGGATGCCATAGCTCCAAACTTAGACAATATTGTGTCAACTAGTTTTACAATAAATGAGGCTAATCAGATTACAGCCAATGGAACTGATGCCTTTAGTTATGATGATAATGGTAATCTATTAAGCTATAAAGTAGGCACTATATCAACTACTCTAACCTACAATACAAGAGATAAACTATCAACTGCTACCATAGGAAGTGACTCATTTGCTTACAAATATGATGCAGAGGGTAATCGTGTAGAGGTTACAAAAAATGGAACAGCCAAAAGATTTGTTATTGATAATGTTTTAGGACTTCAAAAACCATTAGCCCAAACAGATGGAACTGGTGCTATAGAGAAATACTATATCTATGGAAATGGTCTAGTTTATGCTATCAATGCAGATGGTTCTATGGAAATCTATCTCTATGACTACAAAGGAAGCACCACAGCCATTGTAAATAATAGTGGAGATGTGCTAAATGCTTATACCTACTCTGCTTATGGTAAAGTGCTTGGAAGCAAAGAGAGTGTAGAGAATGGGTATAAATATCTTGGAAAGTATGGGGTTATAACAGATAGTGAAAGTTTAATTTATATTCGTGCTAGATATTATAGTCCTGATTTGGGGAGATGGACGCAGTTGGATATTGCTAGAGGTGAAATTTCAAATCCAATTTCTCTAAATAGATATAAATATACTAAGGGTAATTCTGTAAATAAAATAGATATAACAGGATATATTGAAAGAGACTTATCTGGAAATATTATATTTGATCGCAAAAAAACTATTCTAGGTTTACCTTCTTATGTTCTTCACGGTGGAGATACAGACATTCTTTTTCCAGGTGCTTTGGTGCAAAAAGGTTATTTGAAAGCAGATGATGGAACAAAAATAGATGCACATAAACAGGTAGGTTTTGACAAAAAATATACAACAGATTGCCATGGTTTTACTTTTACAGATGGAAAATTTTGGATTAATAATGATCAGGTCGAAAAAATATTATCAGGGGATAATTATAAACAAGTTTTTGATCATAAAATAGGAGATGTTGTGATTTACAGAGAAGAAGGTAAGGTTGTTCACTCTATGACTGTATCAAGAATTGATTCTAATGGATATATTAGTGTTTATGGATTAGGTGGTTTAAATATTAATCCTGAAGAAAAATCTATAAAACCTGAAAATACAGATAATTCTGCTTGGAAAAATCCACTTGCAACATATTCTTTTTATAGAAAAGATGAAAATAATGGTCGAAGTAACCAATAAGGAAAATAAATGAAAACAATACAAAAAATAGGAGTGATTTTAACACTTCTAACCACACTAGCAACTGCTAATGAAGAGTTAGCCAAAGATATTAAATATATTGGTAATGATGGGGTAGAGACTAAAAATCAAATTATCTGTACCAATGGTAATGAGGCTTTTGTCTATAGCAATAACCAAACACGAGAGATAAGATTGGAGTTTGATGGCTCTACTGAAAATCTTGGTAAGATTACTTTGGATGAGGTGATTGAGAGGGTTTGTGGGTAGAGTTTTATTTACCATAAAATTTTATCTTTGGTGAATATTATATTAATGTTTGAACATTTAATAAGTTTTTATTTTAATATATATTCATCAACTATAGGTTATGAATTAAAAAAGAAGAAAATGAGTTAAATTCTTTGAAGTAAAATCAAAAACTGCTTCTTCTTTAACAAAAAACAATAAAAATTTAAAGAATAGATAAAATATAAGTAAAACATAATTAATTTTTTGTTAATATTCGCGACCTAAATCTCGGTTTAGTGTAACTCTGCGTGAAGAATTTTTATATAATAGGCACTGATTATATAAGAGTTGGTTGGATATATCTATTGAAAAAGTAGTATACTCATCCAACCACGACGCAATATACAGGTGCAAAAACACACTTTAGGAGTAACCAATGAAGGTTAGACCATCAGTAAAAAAAATGTGTGATGATTGTAAGATAATCAAGCGAAAAGGTATCGTTAGAATCATCTGCAAAAATCCAAAACATAAACAAAGACAAGGATAAGCATGGCACGTATATCAGGTGTTGATTTACCTAAAAAAAAGAGAATTGAGTACGGACTTACATATATTTATGGTATAGGTCTTCATAGTTCAAGAAAAATTCTTGATGCAACTGGTGTTGATTACAACACAAGAGTTTATGAATTAACAGATGTTCAAGCAGCTGCAATTCGTAATGAAATCCAAGAGAACTTCATGGTTGAAGGTGATCTTAGAAAAAAAGTAACTATGGATATTAAAGGTCTTATGGATCTTGGTTCTTATAGAGGACTTAGACACAGACGTGGTTTACCATGTAGAGGTCAAAAAACTAAGACAAATGCTAGAACTCGTAAGGGTAAAAGAAAAACTGTTGGCGCAGCATAAGCGAGGATTGATTAATGGCTAAGAAAAAAGCAAA
>Ga0256827_10000856_pt1 | contig 19180 bp, 14 predicted proteins | sample CV84metaG_FD_185977 | JGI IMG/M metagenome (GOLD analysis project Ga0256827, IMG submission 185977) | Hydrothermal vent microbial communities from East Pacific Rise, Pacific Ocean - CV84 | ecosystem: Environmental > Aquatic > Marine > Hydrothermal vents | place: Pacific Ocean: East Pacific Rise... | reverse complement strand
CTCGGTTGTTGCCACGGCTTCAACAGGAGTGGCTAGCCAAAAACTTGGTCGTGAAGTTGAAGATACCATTACACTCACGGTTCAGTGGAAAAATATAAAAAGTGGAAACTTGGGGACAAGTGTTCATACAGCATCATGGATTGCCCCACCCTCTGATGTACACTCTCAACAACGTTTCTTCTATATGGGTCATCAAGGCGAAATAAATATTGATCAAGCACACCGAGGATATAACATTGCTACAGAGAGTCAAGGGTTTAAATCTGCCAATCCACTCTTTATGAAATATACCCCCCGTCATGGAGAGTTTGCAGGACAAAATGGCTATGGCTACATAAGTATAGAGACATTTATAAAATCTTCTTTAGATTTAATCCGAAACCCCTCGTTATTAAATAAATTTAACGCTATACTTCCAACTATTGAGAACACACTTAATGTTACGCAGATATTAGAAGCAGGACGAAAAAGTCTAGATGAGAAAAAAGTTATATACCTTTAAATTCCCACTAATAGAAGAAATCCTATAAAAACTATTAATTTCAGTCCCCCTTAATCATTTTTCTATAATAATAAATTAAAATTATCAAATTCTATTTTTTGATGAATTTAATTTATTAATAAACCAAAGGGATTTCATGAAAAGACGAGACTTTTTCAAAAAAACTGCGATAACTGCAGGTGCTATGACTTTAGGGTCAACCATTCTTGAAGCAGGAGAGACACACCAACCAACAGATAATAGACCCATATCAAAACATACATTTCCAGAGAAAAGACCACTCATCACTTACTCTGATAGACCACCTCTTCTTGAAACACCAAGAGATGTATTTACATCAGTACTAACACCAAATGATCAATTCTTTGTGCGATGGCACTTACCAGACATTCCAACACATATTGACCCAAAAACATATAAAGTTACCATCAACGGGCTTGTAGAGAAAGAGCTTAGTATCTCTTTGGATGATTTAAAAACAAAGTTTGAGCAAGTAGAAGTAACCGCTGTTCTTCAGTGTGGTGGAAATAGTCGTTCAGCCTTTACACCAATTGCAGGTGGAATTCAGTGGGGAAGTGGTGCAATGGGTTGTGCTACATGGAAAGGTGTTCGTCTTCGAGATATTCTTGACCAAGCAGGACTCACAAAAGATGCTGAGTGGATAGGATTTAACGGAACAGAAAAAGCAGCGTATGACCAAACTCCTAGCTTTATTCGTGAGTTAGAGATTTCTAAATTAGATGAGCATGTTATCTTGGCTTACCAAATGAATGGCGAAGATTTACCTTATCTTAATGGGTATCCTCTACGACTTGTTATCCCTGGAAGCTACTCTGATAGTTGGGTAAAAATGCTCTCAAATATTACTGTAACCAACAAATACAAAAGTCTATTCTTTATGGATATTGCCTATCGTGTGCCTGATAACAAGTGTGAATGTGAAGAGCCAGAGAATAAATCAAAAACAACCAAACCAATCACAAAGATGAATGTAAAGTCAATTATTGGTTACCCAACAACAGGTATGCAAATTAACCATAAATCTCATGTAGTTATTCGTGGTTTAGCATGGGATGATGGTCACGGAATTCAAAAAGTAATGGTCTCTACTGATGCGGGTAAAACATGGAATGATGCACTCCTTGATGATGGTAAGCTTGGACGATATGCCTACCGTGCCTTTAGATTTTCATTTAAACCAAACACCTATGGCGATGTGACCATTATGGCAAAAGCGATTAACAAAATTGGTAAAGAGCAACCATTGGCAAAAGATATTAAATGGAATCACGGTGGATACAAATACAACGGGATTGACGAAGTTAAAGTAAAAATAGTATAAGGATTAGATAAATGAAAAAATTAGCACTCATAGCCCTATTGGCTATAGCACCACTCACAGCTCAAGTAGATGAAAAAGTTGAAGTTCCCTATATTGATTTTCCTGTAAAAATGGGAAAAGGATTTGATACAGTACAAGCAAACTGTCTTATGTGTCACTCATTTGGATATATCCTTAATCAAGGACCACAACCTAGAAAACACTGGAAACATGTTGTTCATAAGATGATTCATGCATTTAAAGCTCCTATCTCTGAAAAGGATGCAAAGATTATTGAAGATTATTTAACCGAACACTATGGGAATGGTAAATAGAATTTTCCCTTTATTTTTAGGGCAATTCTAAAAGATTGCCCCCATTTATTTACTCCTTCTGTGCTATGATACAGAAAAATTTTAGGAGTAAATATGCTTAACAAAAAACTACTTATTCTCTCAACTACTCTACTAATTACAACTCTATATGCTACACCATGTGAAAATCCTGAAGTTGCTAAAAATGACCTAAATGAGCAGTTCAAATATGGCTGTTTTTGCGGAAAAGAGTACCCCCTAATAGAACATCCTTCCCATAAAAATTATAAAAAACTCAACGAAATTCAGCGTCAAGAACTAATAGATGAATACCAAAAAATTGACCCCTATGATGATATAGATAAACTCTGTAAAGAGCATGATATTTGCTATATTCAACAAGCAAAAGAGGCAAAAGTATGCAATGAAAAGTTTATAAAAGAATTAGATAAAGTGGAGGATAGATTTTCTAAAAATAGTGAGCAAAATATTACACAACAACAGTGCAAAAATTTAGCTTATGATATTCGTTCGGTTTTCAATACTATCTTTGCTCCAGCAGATGATGAAGATACCCCTTTTGACTTTGGGATGCTACTGTTTAATGGAGCAATTACAGCCTCTACTAAAGTTGTAGAGGAGTCCATTGATACAATCAATGATGATAATATCTCTCACTATCCTAAAGTTAATGAGAGATGTTTCGCAAAGTAAATAGAACCTAATATTTTGATTTAGAAGGTAAATTACGGAAAAGATTTAACTCCTCTTCTCGACTCATGTGATTTGATAAATTTTGAGTAGAAGAAGTATCAGATACTTTACTTAAAACTTTACCTCTAATAGTGATAGTATTTTGAACACACCCTACACTACAAGGAATAATAGCTCCATTTTCAATCTCAAATACTTTCCAGTATTGTCCACCTTCATTTGGAATATTAAATGTTCTTTGTGTATCATTAAAGGCGACAGTCACTTTTGCATTAGAGTTTTTCAAGACATCTGCAGAACCTCCACTAAAATTATAAACGTAATAGGTATAGATACTATTTTGTTGAGGACTATTAACAGTAACTGTCTCTGGTCCATAGCTAGAGGTATCATCATGATCTAAATTAGCATCAACATGATTTTTACTACTATAATAGACATGATAGTCTTGTGCCCCATCAGTTTTTCGAACTAAATGACTGTCAAGGTCACGAGGAGAGGCACCCCAAGTTAGAACAATTCTCATATCTCCATCTACTATAGTAGGAGATAGTGTACCATTTTGATTTGAGCTCGTAGCTCCACCAATAACTGTAATTGTGAAGTATGAAGTGATATACCCATTTTTTATCGCTTCAACAGTATAAATTCCTTCTCTCAAAGTTGTTGAGTAAGTTCCATTTACTAAAGTTTGAATCTCTTCAACAATAATACCATCTTGATTATTCATCCCTTCTCTTACTCTTAATGTAACATCACTAACACCTCGTCCTGTCAATACATTACTAACGACCCCTGATACCTCTCCATTAAGAAGAGCCACATCTTGAGTTAAATTAGTAACTTCTAGTGTTTTTACTTGATTCACATCTAAGCTTATATCACTATATGAGTTAGGATTATATCCCTCTTTTGTATACTCTAAGCTATATACTAATCCCCCTCCACTTAAGTGAGCAAAACTATAAACTCCATTTGCATCAGAAAGAACCTCTCTAATATAAACACCACCTGTACGAAGAACCACTCTAACACCACTAAGCTTAGTTCCTGTACCAATCTCTTGAACCACACCCGTTAAAGTAGCATTTCCTTCTGCAACAACAATACAAGAAGGTAACTCATTATCTACATTAGGCGTAACAGTAACAGGATTACTATTATAAATCCCATATCGTCCATCAAGCATATAAGCCGAAAGATTAATATTGGTATTTCCCATCACATTAAGAATATTGATATATCCTGTACTATTAGTAGGACCTACTTGACCAAACCAATTGATAGAGGGACTCTCTAAACGAACATACGCTCCACTTAGTTTGGTTCCATTGGTATCTTCTACACACACTTTTAAATTTCCAGGATTCATAAAGACATCAAGGTTATAAACAGCAATTCGAGTAATCGCTCCTTGATAACTTTGTGTAGCTTCATCATAAGTCGCCACACCATCTTCTACCCAAATACCTCTATCTTCATCATAGTACCATAGTGGAATAGTTACAGGTGGTGTTCCTAATGATAAATCAGCAGGAATGGTAATGTCTGCACTTCCATTAATTCCCAATGGGTTCCCTGAACTATCTTGAAGACTCATAGTTACAAATCCATACGAGCGTAAGGTTCCTGTTTCATTCGCACTATTCACAGCATCAAAGTTTCCAGGGAACATATCTCGTCCTTGTGGAGTTGAGATTGGGTAGTAATTTAATGAGAGTTCAACCTCGCCACTAAAGCTATTGCCATCTCTATCTACATAGATATCTGCAGGAAGTGTTAAAGCTCCACCACCACTACCTTCAACTGTTGTCTCATCACTACTAGAGAAACGACTTCCTCTCTCTTCTGCTAAAACAATCGTTGTTGTGGTCTCTAAATCTTTTTGAATCTGAACAATCTTACTGTTGTTAAGGTAATCTTCTTTTGAAGCATTGACGATTACTCTATTAGAGATATTAAGCTCATTAAAACTAAAGTTTCCATTAGCATCACTGCTTCTTGTTAGACTACCGACTTGAATAGTGGCATTACTAATAGCATTTCCTGATATATCAAGTACTCTTCCCACAAGAGAACCTGTTTCTATTGCTACTACTTCAGGATTCACAATAACCACTCTACTCACTTCATCAGCTACATTTCCTGCATTATCTTTAACGTTATACTTTACGCTATAGGTTCCTGCTGTTGAGGTATCAACAGTTGAAGTTACATTAATATCAGAAGTAATATCCCCATCTACATTATCACTGGCTGTCGCTCCTGCATCACTATAGCTATCACCTGTAGTTAAAGTTACCGTTGCATCGCCAACTAAAGTAATAATGGGTTTAATGGTATCGACTGTAGTGTTAGCATCAACAGGAGTTCCCTTTCCTGTTAAGAGTCTATTTCTATCCCCACCATTGGTTCTATCAGATTCAACATAAACCAATCCTGCATAACTAATCTCTTCTGTTGGACTAAATACAATAGGAACTTCTCTCTCTCCATTAGCAGGAATATCTCCTGTGAACTCTCCGTGAAAAGCTCCATTTAATCGTTCATGAAATCTTATTTTTTCAATATGAAGAAGAGCATTACCTTTATTATAAAGAGTTAATGTTTTTGTTGCAGACTCGCCAACTTTAACCTCTCCAAATTTTAAATTTTCCCCAAACTTTAAAATCCTTGTCTCTGTAACAGCTTCACTATTACCTGTTAAGAGTCTATTTCTATCCCCACTATTAGTTCTATCTGACTCAACATAGACCAATCCAACATAAGGTGTAGCCTCTGTAGGGCTAAAAGTTATAGTAACATTCTGCTCTCCATTAGGAGGTATAACTCCCGAGAAGTTCCCACTATATGCTCCTCGAAGATTCTCATGAAATCGTAACTCCTCAATAGTTAAATTGCTATCTCCCAGATTATAAAGGGTTAACTCTCTGGTTACACTCTCATTAATAGCTACCGTTCCAAAGTTTAAATTTTCGCCAAATGCTAAAATTCGTGTATCTGCTGATAGATTTAGTGTAAAGAGTAATACCCCTATACAATACAAAACTATCGCTTTTAATCGATTTTTCATACTTTTTCCTTTTTTATTTTTGATTTATAACCCCTGAACCTTTATAAATCAATATAATTCTATCTGATTCTATTTAATTAAAAGAAGTCAATATTTTTTAATATTTTTTTTTATGGTAGAAAGAAGAAGTGAGGAGAAAAATATATTTTTGTTCCCAACATTGTTGGGAACACTATTGGGAGTATTAAAAAAAAGACTCTCTAGTCTTGCACAACTCTATGCCCAACAAACTTAGAGTAGTTGTCTAGAATTAAGCCACCTTTTCGAAAGGCGAGTCCACACCCCTCATAGGCAAAGAATACACCTGCTTGGTAGCTATCCCCTTTGGCATCGGTTGGAAGCTGGGCATACTCTTGATAGATTACACCAAACTCTCCATATTCGCCATCCGTCTCTGCCATTACTTTGTGATTCTCATCAACAATAACAGTATTGGCACCTTCACGTCCAAAGATTCTCTTTTCAACTTGTGCTTTTTTCTCTAGAGGGTCAAATGAAGTCTCAAGAAGTAGAGGATGATTTGGATATAAATCCCATAAAATCTTCATAAATGCTTTTGATTGGAACATCAAGGTATACGCAGGATTAAGAATAATCGCTTTTTGATTCTCCATAATTTGAGTTAATAACATCGCCAAATCACTCTCTTCAATAGCAATATCTTCCCAAGGAATGAGCTTGAACCAATACTCATAGTCTATATCTTTATACGATATACCATCTTCGCTAAATTCAACGTCATCAATATAGGCAAACTCTGTTACATAACCTGCTTCTTTAGCAATAGTTTGAAGAAGTTTAACAGTACTCTCTTCTTCTTCGTTGTCTCTGACAGAAGAGAATAGAATTTTCCAACCCTCATAATGCTCCTCAAAATTAGAAACATCCTCTTCCATTAGAATCATACGTTTAAAATTGTCTCCTAATGCTTCATAGAGGTTATTAAACTGATGAGACTCTTCCATATCATTAAGCTTTAACATTGCCCATTGAAGAATAGATGTCTCAAATAGAGAAGTTGGAGTATCTGCATTAAACTCAATAAGCTTAATTGGTTTACCATCTATACCACCTGCAAAATCGAAACGACCGTACAAGTGCCAATGAACATCATTATCCCAACTCATCTTAATCGCATCAATTAGATTAAATGGTATTCCTATCTCATGGAATAGATTATTTTCGATTACATAATCTCCAGCTTCAGCAAACATGTCATACAGCGTATTAGCTGCTTCATAGTAAGCGTCTGCCTCATCAGGAGAAATGTCTACAATTTCAGAAGCAATATAAGGAGTCTCATCGGGGTCGGTATGCCAATAGAATCCAATCTGCTCTAAATATTTATTGTCTGGTAGTTTAACGGGTGTTAATTTCACTTCTTAACCACCAAAACTTGAACTTCTTGTAGAAGTTGATTTTTTGTTACTAAAGAAACCAGATTTTTTAGGACTAGATGAGCTAGAAGAGGTAGAAGAGGTAGATTTGCTACTTCCCATTCTGCTGTTTGAGCTTCTTGCTTTTGAAAAACTACTTTGAGAACGAGAATAGGTCTGAGGAGAACGATAACTTGTTCTTCTGTTCTGTTCATAGTTTTTATTCCCAGATAGTTTGTTCATCAATGCAGCACCCAACATACCAGCAGCCATACTTGCCATTAATGTTCCTGCAAGACCCAACCCACCTGATGAAGCTGCCTCTTCTGGTGGCTTAGTCAAGTTTGATGTACCTGCCTCAACTTTTGCCTCTTCCTCTTTTACGAGCTTATCAATTTCAGCTTGTGAAAGAATTCTTTCTGTTCCATTCACATCTCTTAATATGACTCTTGATGAGACACTTGGAACTTCATCAATAATCTTATAATCTGTCTTGTTGGTATCTTTATTGATAGACTCTTGAATGGTAACAGTTGCACCCTCTTTTTTAATGGCTGGCTTCTCTTCCGCTTTTGGGGCTTCTTGTGGCTCTGAACCACCACAACCTGTTAATGTTGCAATGAGTAAAGCACCCATACCACCTACCATAGCAACGTTTGATATTTTCTTTATATGTCTGTTCATTTTATTCCTTTTAAGTTATTCACAGTTTATTCACACATGTGAATAAACCATAAAATATATAAATTAATAGCGAAAGTTAATTATTCACTATAGTGCCAATGTTGCCACTTTAGCAACACGAGAGGCAAATGCTGACTTATCTTTAGGTTCAAGACCTTCTGACAATCGAGCAGAGTCTAACAGAATCCAAGCCATATCAGCAAAGGTATCTTTATTCTCTAGCTTATCAAGCTTTTGAATCATATCATGGTCAGGATTAACTTCTAATATAAGTGGTGTCTCAGGCATCTCTTGTCCCATCTGTGCGAACATATGAGCCATTCCAGCCATAGGGTCATTAGCATCTTTTACAACACATGATGGACTAGAGGTTAAACGGGTCGTTGTTTTTACCTCTTTTACCTCTTCTCCTAGTACCTCTTTGATTTTTTCAGTCAATCCCTTAAACTCTTTTGAAATCTCCTCTTTCTCTTCATCTGTCTTAGAATCAGGAGCATCAATAGTCGTTACATCTTTAAGTGTCCACTCTTTATAACTTCCAATTGAAGGAGAAACAATCTCATCTATCTCTTTATCATCCATAATAAGAACTTCTATATTTGCTTTTTTATACGCTTCAAGAAGAGGAGAGTTTCTTAATACATTCTCATCTTCTCCTGCAATATAGTAAATCTCTTTTTTCTCTGAATCTCCACGACTAATATAGTCTGCAAAGCTAACCATCCCCTCTTCAGTTGACGATTTATATTTGACAATATCTAAAAGTAACTCTTTATTAGTATGGTCTTGAAAAATTCCCTCTTTAATCACTTTATTATACTCAGAAGTAAAGATATCGGCATCCTCACCTTTTAGCTTTTTAATCGCTTGAAGAATCTTTTTCGTAGCATTTTGTTTAATATTTGCTAAAATTCTATTGGACTGCAGAAGCTCACGACTTACATTTAAAGGTAAATCTTCTGAATCAATAATCCCTTTTACAAAACGCAAATAGGTTGGAAGCAACTCTTTGTCATCATCTGTAATAAATACTCTTTTTACATAAAGTTTTACACCCGATTGGTAGTCAGCACGATATAAATCCATTGGTGCTTTTTTAGGAATATAAAGAAGAGTAGTAAACTCATTGGCACCTTCTACTTTATTATGAAGATAGGTTAGAGGCTCGTCATCTCCATGAGCTAAAGCTTTATAAAACTCAATATAATCCTCTTTTTTGAGGCTTGACTTTGGAACAGTCCAAAGAGCTGTTGCAACATTTGCCTGCTCTGATTTTTTAACTTTTTTAGTTACAGCATCATCGCCCTCTCCTGTTGTCTCATCTTCCCAATAGTGCATCATAATAGGATAAGCGATATGGTTCGAGTATTTCTTCACAACCTCTTCCACTTTCCACTTGCTCAAGAACTCTTTCTCATCCTCTTTGAGCTTAATGTAGATAACCGTTCCATGCTCCTCTTTGGTTACAGGAGTAATTTCAAACTCACCTGTACCATCTGTTGAGAATTTATAAGCTTGCTCCTCGCCTGCTTTTTTTGTAATTACATCTACACGTTCAGAGACCATAAATACAGAGTAGAAACCAACACCAAATTGACCAATAAGATTACTATCTTTTTTAGCATCTCCTGTCATAGACTCAACAAACGATTTAGTTCCTGATTTTGCAATCGTTCCTAAATTATTCATTAAATCTTCTTCATTCATTCCTAAACCATTGTCTCCAATAGTCAAAGAGTTGTCATTATCATCAATATTAATATTAATTTGACCAGACCAATTATCTTCTTTAAATGCATCATCAGTTAGTTGCATATAATTAAATTTATCTATAGCATCACTTGCATTTGAAACCAATTCTCTGATGAAAATTTCTTTGTTTGAGTAGAGTGAATGTGTCATTAATTTTAAGAGTTGACCTATCTCTGTTTGAAACTGATGTTTTGCCATCGTTATTAATCCTTCTATATATTAAATTAAATTTTTTGGGATTATAATATATTTTTCTATTTTTTTCAAGAGTTTAGTTAATTTAATTATGAAAGTTTAGTCCTTTTGACTAAAGTGAATTTCTTACAAACCTTAAATATGAATCATAATATTTTTATGATTCATATCTTTTAAAACAGTTTAAAACGATATAATTCCACTTATACTAAAAAATGGGAGTTTATATTTTATGAAGTTTAAAAATATGGTACTAGTAGTTATTTTTTTGTCTCTATTCCAAACAACATTGAGTGCAAAAAAAGATACAAATATCTTGGCGTATAAAGATAGAGGCATTAAATATTACCCAAAATATGTCCGAAAAGGGTTGGTTAAATATGGCAAAGCCAGTTGGTATGGAAAGCCTTTTCATAGGCGACTAACTGCTAGTGGAGAGCGTTATAATATGTATAATATGACCGCAGCACATAGAACATATGCTATTGGTACTATATTGAAAGTAACCAACCTAAGAACGAAACGTTCTGTAAAAGTGCGTATTAACGATAGAGGCCCATTCTACTCATCACGTGATATTGATTTATCTTATGGTGCTGCAAAAAAAATTGGCTTGGTTCAAAAAGGTGTAGGAAAAGTAAAAATAGAGGTTATCTCATCAGGTTCAAAACGAGCTAAACACCATTTAGCAAAACTTCCTCTAAAGAGAGCTATCAAAAAAACAAAAAATCCATCAAGCAAACATAAAGTCGTGAGAAGTAGCATTACGAAAAAAGAGACCCCAAAGAGACATAAAGTACAAGTTGCTTCTTTCTTTTCAAAAGAGTATGCCAATGCCTTTAAGAAAAAAAATCAACTTAAAAATGCTATTATTGTAGAGAAATATTTGAAATCTAAAAAAAGAACAACCTATAGAGTTGTGATTAACTGTACTCCATATGAAGCAAAAAAGATTTTAAAATCGAAAAAATTCTCTGGAGCATACATAATCTCTTAAGATTTTAGTATAATCATTTTATGAAACTATTAATAAAACGATATACTCTCTTAATTCTACTTGTCATAAGTATCTCTTCTTGTACTTTTGCAAAGAATAAATCTATTCAGATTGGAAAAGGGAGTTGGTATGGAAAGAAATTTCAAGGAAAACCTACTGCCAGTGGAGAGCCTTTTAATATGTATGCTCTTACAGCTGCACATAAAACCTTACCATTTAATACCATGATAAAAGTAACCAACCTTAAAAATAACCGTTCAGTTATAGTAAGAGTCAATGACCGAGGTCCTTATAGTGGAGGTCGAATTATCGACCTCTCCTACTTAGCTGCTAAAAAATTGGGTTATGTAAAGAAAGGTGTTGCCAAACTAAAGATTAAAGTACTTTATCGGCAAAAAAAGTAGTAGAGAATACTCTACTTTCGAAATGAACAAACTGTTGAAGCCAACACATCCGTAATCGTCTCTCTACGGTTAATAATCTGCTTAATATTCAAGTCAGCAATACTCTCCTCTTGAGACTTATTTTTAACAGCCACAACAGAGTTTATCTCTGTTCCAAATGAGCTAATATTTTCACATATTAAACGTAACTGATGTGCATTATTTACAGCGGTAATAATTGCTGTTGATTTTTTAATATCAAAATGTTCCAATATGCTCTTTCGTGCAGCATTGGCTAAAAATATAGACTCTTCTCCTTGAGCTATCGCTTCATCTACTAATTTTACATCATGCTCCAAAATAACATAAAGAACTTTTTTCTCTCGTAAACGTTCTACTAAAAGTTTACCTACAGCTCCATATCCACAAACAATAATATGATCATTATACCCTGTAGAGACCAAAGCTCTCTCTCGTAATTGCTCTGGCTCTTTAAAGAGAGCATTCGCAAAGAATTTGATATTCTTCAAAATAAATGGTGTTAAAATCATAGATAGAACAACCGTAATAATCATGATTTGATTCGTCTGCTCTGTAATCAAATCATTGGTTCTTGCTAAGGCAAACATTGCTAAGGCAAATTCACCTACCTGCATTACAGCCAAGGCACTCTTGATAGCTGAACGCCCTTGCATATAGAAACGTAAAGCACCAAAAAGAACCAGACCTTTCAATAACATAATCGCGACAAGTAGTCCTATAATAGTAAAGCCATAATCAGCAATAATACCCACATCTATCTGCATACCTATCGTTACAAAGAAGATACCTAAAAGAATATCTCTAAAAGGAACAAGGTCAGCTTCGATTCTATAACGATATTTAGTCTCTGCTATTGTCATACCTGCAAGGAAAGCCCCCAAAGAGAAAGAGAATCCAAACTCTTCAGCAACAACAGAAGCACCAATAACTGTTAAGATAACCGATGCTAAAAATATCTCTTCCGAATCTGAGCTAGTAACCCAATCAAAAAAACGCTCAATAAAGTACTTTCCTGCAACAAATATGACAAAAAATACAATTACTGCAGAAATTACGGTATTAAGAAGAAGCTCAGAGATAGAACTATTATCAGAAGTGAAAATAGAAATCATCAAAAGCATTGGGATAACAGCTAAATCTTGAAAAAGAAGAATCCCTAAAGTAACACGACCATACCCTGAGTGAATATCTCCATTTTCATTAAGTACTTTTAAAACAATGGCTGTTGATGAGAGTGAAAGTGCCATTCCTATAACCATAGAATTTTTTATATCTAAGCCAAAAAAGGTATAGGTTAAAAAAGTAAAAAGCAGTCCTGAAAGAACTACTTGCAATCCACCATAAACAAAAACCTCTTTTTTCATAGCTTTCATATGACTAAGAGAGAACTCCAATCCAATAGTAAACATTAAAAAAACAATACCAAATTCTGCCAGCTCAGAGAGTGTCTCACGAGACTCTTCTCCAAAATTAAAAATTTGTGCGATAATCAAACCTGTAAAGATATAACCAATAACTGTTGGTATATCAAACCTCTTCAAGAAAACATTGACCACTGTTGCAATAGCAATAGTAATAATAATTCCAATTAATAAATGTTCCATTAATTCTCCTAAGTATTTTTTTATTTTTATTTTTATATCAGCTAATGAAAGAGTAATTGTGAAAAATAAGAACTTCAATCACAAAATAATATATTATTTTAAACTTAAGTAACCGATAGATACATTTCTTTTTCTTTAAAAAAAGCTTAAAGGATAGCAATCCTCTACTATAAATGATTTTAAAGTTTTATTTTCTGAAATATAAGTTCATAAAAGTGATTAACAAGAGAAGTTAAAGTAGTTAAAAAGTAAGAAAAGAGAGTCTTATAGAAAACTCTCTTTAAAAGGTTATTCCCACTCAATAGTAGCAGGTGGTTTAGATGAGATGTCATAAACAACTCTATTGATTCCATCAATTTCATTAATAATTCTTCGGCTCATTCCCTCTAAAATATCATGAGGAATATGGGCAAATGTAGCAGTCATTCCATCTACTGATTCTACCATTCGAATACATACCGTGTTGTCATAAGTACGATTATCTCCCATTACACCTACTGATTGTACATTTAAAAGTACCGTAAAGGCCTGCCAAACTTTGTCATAATAACCTGTAGCTCTTAGCTCATCTTGCATAATAGCATCAGATTCACGAATAAGATGTAAACCCTCTTCCGTCACTGCACCCATTGTTCTAATGGCAAGACCTGGTCCAGGGAAGGGATGTCTACCTATCATTACTTTTGGAAGCCCCAGTTCAAGCCCAAGCTTTCTAACCTCATCTTTGAAAATCTCTCGAAGTGGCTCTACCAATTCAAAAGTCATCCAATCTGGAAGTCCACCTACATTATGGTGTGATTTAATAGTTTTAGAAGGTCCTTTTACCGAAACAGATTCAATAACATCTGTATAGAGTGTCCCCTGTGCTAAAAATGCTACGTCGGTATGTTTTTTAGCCTCTTTATCAAATACCTCAATAAATTTCTCTCCAATCGCTTTACGTTTTACCTCTGGGTCACTAACCCCCTCTAGAGCTTTCATAAACTCTGCTTTGGCATCAATTGTAATGAGTGGGATGTCAAGAAGTCTAAACATATTTTGAACATCTTCTGCCTCATTCTTACGCAATAGTCCTTGATCTACAAAAACACAGATAAGTTGCTCTTTAGGGAGTGCTTCATTAAGCATCGCAGCAACGACAGAGCTATCAACTCCTCCACTTACACCACAAAGAACTTTTTTATCTCCAACTTGTGCTTTAATCTGTGCAATTTTCTCTTTAGCAAAACCACCCATATTCCAAGTACTTTCACAACCACAGATATATTTTGCAAAGTTTTTAAGAAGTTTTGTCCCCTCTACAGTATGATGTACCTCTGGGTGAAATTGAAAAGCGTAGATTTTTTTATCTACATTAGCAATACTTGCATAAGGAGAGTTTTCAGATGTTCCAATCACTTCAAATCCTTCAGGAATACGTTCAGCTCTATCTCCATGGCTCATCCAAACAGTCTCGTTGTCTGTCATTCCTTCAAAAATAGAGTTATCTGTGATGCTAAGTTGTGCTTTTCCATACTCATGATGATTGGCAGGAACAACCTCGCCACCAAAATGTTGAGTAATAAGTTGCATTCCATAACAGATTCCCATAATAGGAATATCTAAGTCCCAAATCTCTTCACTTGGCTTATAAGCATCTTCAGCATAAACCGAAGCTGGACCACCTGATAAGATAATCCCTTGTGGCTTGCGTGCTTTAATATCTGATATATTTTCTCTATAAGGAACTACTTCACAGTAGACCCCACTCTCTCTTAATTTTCTTGCTATAAGTTGTGTATATTGTGAACCGAAGTCGAGTACGAGAATAGGTACTTGTTTCATATGGTTAATTCCTTAAGTGTTTGGGTTAAAATTTGTTGGAATTATACTCTATCTTTTATGAGAGTGGGTTAACCCACTCTACTCTTCATCCTCTTCATTTTCGGCTTGAAGCTCTCTCTCTCCCATCTCTAACATCGTTTTGTTTAAGTGTGCAGCTGTATTTTTTTCAAAAGCATCCCAATCTTTCATCCACTCTAGCTTTTTGAGAACCTCATCTTTTATCTCATACGACTCTTTATCATCATCATAAGCCTTTTGCCCCTCTTCTACTAATAATTTTAGATAATTTAAAAAAGGATTAATTGTTTCATCTTTTTTACCAGAAACACCATGACCTGGAACATAAAGTGTACAGTTAGTATCTTTTTTAATCTGCTCTAGAAGTTCAATATTTCCAAAGATACTTGACGATTCATCAAAACTTCCCAAACGTCCCTTCATAAGGTTATCGCCCAAAAAGAGTGTTTTAGAGTTTACATGTTTAATGATTAAGTCAGTATCTGTATGACCTACAGCAGGATGCCCTACTACAAATTTTTGACCATCAATCTCAACTTCTTCTCCATTTTTAAGCTCTTTTGTTGGAAAAGCAAATGCTTTGGTTCCTTCGAGATTTCCTTTTGTTGCACGATTTAAAATACCATACCAAACCTCAGCTTCTCCCTCTTTTGAAACTTTTATCATATGGGGATGAGCAAAAATATCTACCTGTGGATACTTCTCTACAATTGCTTTATTTGCAAACCAGTGGTCTCCATGTTTATGGGTATTTATGACAGCAATAATTGGTTTATTGCTCACTTTTTCTATCTCGACAAGAATTTTTTTACCTACATTGTAATTTCCACCAGGATCAATTACAATCAACCCATGCTCTGCTTCAATTAATGCTGGATTATTCATAAACCCTTGATTCTCTTGATTGGGACCAACGACTGGACCATGCATGACATAAACATTATCATTTACTTTCTCAAATTTAAATGTCCCATATTTCCCAAGAGTAAAAGAGTCGGTTGTCGATTTAGCAATAGGTTCTTTTTCAGTCACACTACTATTGGTTTCAATAGTTATACTGCTCCCAGAAACAACTGATTCAGAAGCTTTTTGATTGACCAAAGCTTCCATTTTAGCGAAGGCATCTCTCATAATTTGAGCCGAATTTTTATGCTCATCTCCATAAAGAGTTGTTGCAAAAGAGAGTGCTACCAATGAAAGAGTTACTATTTTTTTCATACTATTTTTCCTATTTTTTTGCAATTATTATAATATAAGTTAATAAGATTTATAATGATTGTTAGAGATTAATTGGGAAAAAAAAGGATATAGGAAGGAGAGAAACACTCTCCTGTTAAAAAGAGTGTATAAAAAAGAGGAAAAAATCCTCATTTTTTAATAGGTATTATCCAATATGGAGAATCATAAATTGAACATACCAAATAGAAACAGATACAATATACCCAACAAGAACAGTCCATGCCAGTTTCATATGTGATGCAAAGGTATAAATTCCATGAAGTTTACCCATTACACCAACACCTGCTGCTGATCCAAATGAGATAAGCGATCCACCAACACCTGCGGTCAATGTCACAAGCATCCATTGTGCTTGAGCATCAACTCCCATATCAGGGTTTGCTTTTAAAACAGCTGACATAACAGGAACGTTATCAACTATCGCTGAGAGGAATCCTACTCCAATATTTACAGTTGTTGCTCCAAACTGAGAGTAGAGAGCTGTAAAGTACTCTAAAAAACCTAAAAAGTGAAGACCACCAACTGCAGCTAAAATACCAAAGAAGAATAGAAGCGTATCATTCTCAATTTTTGCTATCCATGAGAAAGCATTAATCTTTTCAGTATCATTTGCATCATCATCATTGTGTCGATTTCTTCTATTTACAATATAAACATAGAGTTTTAAAATCGCCAAACCAAACATCATACCCCACATTGCAGGAAGATGAAGAAGTTGATGAGAAAGAACAGCCAAAACAATAGTTAACGCAAAAAGACCAATAATTTGCTTTCCACCCTCTAAAATTTCTGCTTTCTCCTCATCCTCATTAAATGGAGGATTTCCTTCTGGAACAAAACGGCTTAACAAGAATGCAGTTACACCCCAACCAATAAATGATGCAGGGAAAAGATAGAGGAACTCAACAAATGACCCCTTACCATCTACCCATACCATAAGGGTTGTAATATCTCCAAATGGAGACCAAGCACCACCTGCATTAGCAGCAACAACAATGTTGATAGCACTAGGAACAATAAAGGCTCTATTATCTTTATCAATTGTAATAAGTACTGTTGATAAGATAAGTGCAGTTGTCAAGTTGTCAGCAACTGGCGAAATAAAGAATGCCAAGAATCCTGTTACCCAAAACAACTTTTTGTAATCATACCCTTTTGAGACAAGACTGTATCGTAATGCCGAGAAGACACCACGATCAATCATCGCTTCGATATAGGTCATAGCAACAAATAGGAAGAAGAAAATTCCAGCTATCTCAACAATAAGATGGTTAATCTCAAAATGGAGATGCTCTCCCATTTTATGATCGCCTGTTAAAGCAATATAAAGCCCTATAAGCATAAATATACCTGTACCTGCAAAGAGTGCTGGTTTGGCTTTGTTAACGTGATATTTGTCTTCTGTAGCGATAAAATAGTACCCTACAAGAAAAACAATCAGTGATAAAATTCCCACCCAAGTGGTGGTTAAATGTAATTGATCGTGCATATTAACTCCAATAGTATAGACTCTAAAAGGTCTAATGTTTTTTATTTGTTCATATTATAGTTAAAAATATATAATTTTCATAACTATAAAATCAGAGCCTCTTAAAATAGAGGAATCAAGCAATTTTGTAACAGTTAGTTCTTAAAGCTTATGAGTATATATTAATTTTCAATATAATGTGTTCCTAGCGACTCTTTTCGCTTTAAAGCAGCCTCGACAATAGCTGAAGCTGTATTAAGACGAAGCTCTAAAAGTCGTCCAATATCCCTATTTTTCATATCATAAATTGCATTTTTTGCTTTAAGTAGCCCTTTTTTGGTTCGAATAACACCCATATCGTCCCACATAATTTTTCGTAAGCGACGTTTATAGATTTTATCATTCTCATGAGCTACAATATTTTTATACTCTTTATCAAAGCTAGGAACCTCTACCTCTATACGCTCTTTGCTTAATAGATGGTCAACCGCCCTTTTAGCAAAAACAACCCCTTCTAATAGAGAGTTTGATGCCAAACGATTGGCTCCATGTACTCCAGTGCAAGAGGCTTCTCCAATAACATAGAGTCCATCAATACCTTCAACACATCCATCAGTATCTGACTTAATCCCACCCACAGCATAGTGAAAAGCAGGAGAGATAGGAACTCTATCTTTAGGAAAGCAATAACCAATCGCTTCAAAGCTTCGTGTAATATTAGGAAAACGTTTAGAGAACCACTCCTCTTCAAACATAGAAAAATCTAAATAAACCTCTTCCCCTGTTTTACGTTTATGATCAAAGATAGCACGACTTACAATATCACGACTGGCCAATTCGCCTCGCTCATCGTAATCAAATAGAAATCGTCGTCCATCTTCGGCAACAACATGAGCTCCCTCGCCACGTAGTGCCTCGGTAAGAAGCAACTTACGAGCAAAAGGTGTTTTTACAAATACCGTTGGATGAAACTGCATCATCTCCATATCAATTAACTCTATCCCCTTCTCGACACAGATACCATGAATATCTGCCGATACTGTTCGAGAGTTGGTATTATACTCATAGAGCGACCCTACTCCACCAGAAGCAATAATAACGTCATCTGCCAAAATAGTTTTATGTTTATAGTTCACTAACGCTTTTACACCAAAACATCGACCATTTTCAATCAATAAATCATAGACCAAAGTGTTACGTTGTAACTGATGCTGATTTTGTACCATCATAAAATAGTGCATATAACGACCCGTTGCATCACCTCCTGCATGAACAATACGCTCTGTTGAGTGAGCTGCCTCTTTGGTATAGACAATATTCCCCTCATCATCTACATCAAACTCCATCCCTTTTTCAATAATATCTTTTGTTGTATCTAAAGAGGTACGACTAAGAATCTCTACAGCCTCTTTATCATTATGATAAGCTCCTGCTGACATAGTATCTTCAACATGCAAAGCAATATCATCTTCATCTAGAGCCGTGACCATTCCCCCTTGAGCATAAAAGGTATTACACTCCCATGGAATATCTTTACAAACTACCAAAACTTTTTTCTCTTTAGGGAGCTTCATTGCGGCATAGAGTCCTGCTATACCTGCCCCAATTATTAATACATCATATCGCTTCATTCTACCCTACCTTTTTTTATAAAAATTACGTCAAAATAGGATT
>Ga0256827_10000855_pt1 | contig 19183 bp, 15 predicted proteins | sample CV84metaG_FD_185977 | JGI IMG/M metagenome (GOLD analysis project Ga0256827, IMG submission 185977) | Hydrothermal vent microbial communities from East Pacific Rise, Pacific Ocean - CV84 | ecosystem: Environmental > Aquatic > Marine > Hydrothermal vents | place: Pacific Ocean: East Pacific Rise... | reverse complement strand
TGGCAGGAATGGCTTGGGAGCTTAAGTTTCCAAAGTTAATCGGTATTAAACTTACAGGTAAACTTAGCGAGTGGACTGCTGCTAAGGATATTATTCTTAAAGTAGCTGGTATTCTTACTGTTAAAGGTGGTACTGGTGCTATAGTTGAGTATTTTGGCGAAGGTGCTAATTCTCTTTCTGCAACTGGTAAAGCTACTATTTGTAATATGGGTGCTGAAATTGGAGCTACTAATTCTGTTTTTGCATATGATGAGAATATGGCTGCATATCTTAAAGCAACAGGTAGAGCTGATGTTGTTGCTGAAGCTGATAAAGTTGCTCAACATCTTCGTGCTGACGATGAGGTTTATGCTAATCCAGAGAAATATTATGATGAAGTAATTGAAATTAATCTTGATGAATTGAAGCCTCATCTTAATGGCCCATTTACTCCAGATAGAGATACTGCTGTTGCTGATATGGCAAAAGTTGCTCGTGATAACGATTGGCCACTAAAAGTAGAGTGGGGATTGATTGGTTCTTGTACCAACTCTTCTTACGAAGATCTTTCTCGCGCTGCTTCTATAGCTCAACAAGCTATTGATAAAGGTTTAAAAGTAAAAGCAGGTTTAGGTATTAATCCAGGTTCTGAGCAAGTTCGTTATACTGCTGATAGAGATGGTTTACTTTCTGTTTTTGAAAAATTAGGAGCTACAATATTTACTAATGCTTGTGGTCCTTGTATTGGTCAGTGGAAACGTGATGATATTGAAGGTGATCCTAAAAATACTATCGTTCACTCTTTCAACCGTAACTTTACTAAGCGTGCTGATGGTAATCCTAATACTCACGCATTTGTTGCTTCTCCAGAAATGGTGACAGTTCTTGCAATTGCTGGTCGTTTAGATTTCAACCCAGAAACTGATACTCTTACTAATGATAAAGGCGAAGAAGTTAAATTGGATTTACCAAATGGTTTCCAACTTCCTCCAAAAGGTTTTGATGTAATTGATGCTGGTTATCAAGCTCCTGCTGAAGATGGTAGTAGCGTAGAGGTTAAGGTTTCTCCTACTTCTGATCGTTTACAATTATTAACTCCATTTGCTGATTGGAATGGTGAAGATTATTTAGGTCTTAACCTATTAATTAAAGCTAAAGGTAAGTGTACTACTGACCATATTTCTATGGCTGGTCCTTGGTTAAAATATCGTGGTCACTTAGATAATATCTCTAATAATATGCTTATTGGTGCTGTTAATTATTTTGGTGATCATATCAATAGTTTGAAAAATCAAGAAACTGGCGAATATGCTCCTGTTCCTGATACTGCACGTTATTATAAAGAGCACGGAAACGGTTCTATTGTAATTGGTGACGAAAACTATGGTGAAGGTTCTTCTCGTGAGCACGCTGCTATGGAGCCACGTAACTTAGGTGTTAAAGCTGTTTTGGTACGTTCTTTTGCTCGTATCCACGAAACTAACCTTAAGAAACAAGGTGTACTAGGACTTACTTTTGACAATCCTGCTGATTATGACAAAATTCTTGAAGGTGATAGAATCGATATCATTGGAATTAAAGCATTAGCTCCAGGAAAACCATTACAAGTAGTTCTTAATCACGCTGACGGAACTAAAGAAGAGATTATTGTAAACCATACTCTTAACCAAAATCAAATTGATTGGTTTAAGGCTGGGTCTGCTCTTAATCTTATCCGCAGAAACAACAAATAAGGCTTGACGATTTCTGACTAAGCCTAAAATATAATTTAAATAAATATTAGGTTGAAATAGGACTTCAAAGAAAAGACCCTGAAAGGGTCAAATATTTATAACCGTGGGTGTTAACCCACGGTTGTAATAAAGAAGGATACTGGTTTTGGCGGGTATTTTTGCTGAGCAAAAATCATGACAAAATCAAATGTGAGAGTGAAGTCCTTATCAACCTTAAAACAAAACCCAAAATATGAACAAGAAAATAATTTGGACAAAAATAGACGAAGCCCCAGCATTGGCTACCTATTCTTTGTTACCAATAGTAAATGCCTTCACAAAAGCTGCTGGTGTTGAAGTAGAAACTCGCGATATCTCACTTGTAGGTAGAATTATCGCTAATTTTCCTGATTACCTTACTGAAGATCAGAGAATGAATGATGAGCTCGCTTATTTAGGTGAATTAGTACAAAAGCCAGAGGCTAACATTATTAAGTTGCCAAATATTAGTGCTTCTATTCCTCAACTTAAAGCTGCTATTGCAGAGCTTCAAGCTAAAGGTTATAAACTTCCTGAGTATCCTGAAGAGCCTAAAACTGACGAGGAAAAAGAATTAAATGCACGTTATGCTAAATGTCTTGGTAGTGCAGTGAATCCTGTTCTTCGTGAAGGAAATTCTGACCGTCGTGTGGCTCCTTCTGTAAAAGCTTATGCTATGAAGAACCCTAAAAAATTAGGTGCTTGGTCAAGCGATTCTAAATCTCATGTTGCTTGGATGACAGATGGCGATTTCTACGGAAATGAGAAATCTGTTGTTGTTGAAAAAGCGACTACTGTAAACTATGAGTTTGTTGACAAAGATGGAAATATAACTGTTCTTAAAGAGAATATGCCATTATTAGATGGTGAAGTTCTTGATGGTACTTTTATGAGTGTAAAAGCTTTACGTAAGTTTATTGCTGAGCAAATTGCAGAAGCTAAGAAAGAAGGAATTCTTTTCTCAGTACATTTGAAAGCTACTATGATGAAGGTTTCTGATCCAGTTATCTTTGGTCATTTTGTGGAAGTTTTCTTTAGCGAAGTATTCGAAAAGCACGCAATAACATTTGAAGAATTAGGTGTTAATCCTAATTTAGGTCTTGGTGATTTATATAAAAAGATTGCTAATCTTCCTGAAAGTATTCGCAAAGAGATAGAAGCTGATATTGATGCAGTTTACGAAACAGCTCCTGCTTTAGCAATGGTAAATTCTGATAAAGGAATAACCAATCTTCATGCTAGTAACGATATTATTATAGACGCTTCTATGCCTGTTGTAATTCGTGATAGCGGAAAAATGTGGAATACAGCTGGTAAATTGCAAGATACTAAAGCAATTATTCCAGATCGTTGTTATTCAACTTTCTATCAAGAAGCTATTTCTTATTGTAAAGAGAATGGTGCTTTTGATCCTTCAACTATGGGTAATGTTGCTAATGTTGGACTTATGGCTCAGAAAGCTGAAGAATATGGTTCTCACGATAAAACATTCTTATCTCCAGGAGAAGGAAATATCCGTGTAGTTGATGCTAATGGAAATACATTATTAGAGCATGAAGTTGAAGAAGGTGATATTTATCGCGGATGTCAAGCTAAGGATATTCCAATTCAAGATTGGGTGAAATTAGCTGTTAGTCGTGCTCGTGCTACTGGTAGCCCTGCTGTTTTCTGGTTAGACAAAAACCGTGCTCATGATGCTGAATTAATTACTATAGTTGAAAGATATCTTAAAGATCATGATACAGAAGGATTAGAGATTCATATTATGTCTCCTGTTGAAGCTATGCAATTTACTCTTCCTCGTGTAAGTGCAGGTAAAGACACTATTTCTGTTACAGGTAATGCTTTGAGAGATTATTTAACAGATTTATTCCCAATTCTTGAACTAGCTTCTAGTTCTAAAATGCTTTCAATAGTTCCTTTATTACAAGGTGGAGGATTATTCGAAACAGGTGCTGGTGGATCTGCTCCTAAACACGTTCAACAATTCAATGCTGAAGGTCACTTACGTTGGGATTCTTTGGGAGAATTCCTTGCCTTGACTGTTTCCTTGGAGCATTTGGCAAACAATTATGATAATCCAAGAGCAATGTTGCTTTCTAAAACTTTAGATGTAGCAGTAGCTCAATATCTTGATAATAAACGTGCACCATCTCGTAAAGCAGGTGAAATTGATAATCGTGGTACTCATATGTTCTTAGCTCAATATTGGGCTGTTGCATTAGCAGAGCAGAATGATGATGCTGAAATGAAAGAACTATTTGCTAAGGTTGCTGAGCAATTGAAGGAGAATGAAGCTACTATTCTTGCTGAAATTGCTGCTGCTGAAGGTAAAGCTACTGACATTGGTGGTTATTATATGCCTGATGAAGATTTAGCTTTTAAAGCTATGCGTCCTAGTGCTACTCTTAACGGGATTATTGACAATATATAGTCAATCTTGTATAACTTACATATAGTAAGAAATAACAATAATATCATCGGGATTTTTCCCGGTGATATTATTTATTAAATCAATCAAAAATAATCCCAAAGGGATGTCATTTTTTTAGAATGGTGTTTAGCATAATATCATTGTAATCCCGAAGGGATGTTATTATTCTAGAATATGTCATTATTCTAGAATATTAACACAAAAAACAAATTAATCCCGAAGGGATGATATTATTCTAGAATATTAATACAAATAACAAACAAATCCCGAAGGGATGATATTATTCTAGAATAATTTCTAGAATATTAATACAAATAACAAATTAATCCCGAAGGGATGATATTATTATAGAATATGTTATTATTCTAGATAATATTGTTTTACAATGAATCAATAAATATTATTATTAACCCCGAAGGGGTGTAATTATTCTATCGTTATATGCCAGGTACATATTCACAAATATACATTCAATATGTTTTTGCCGTAAAAGGCAGAGCAAACCTCTTACATGACGATTGGAGAGATGAGCTTTTCAAATACATATCTGGAATAATAACAGCAAAGGGTCAAAAATCAATTATTGTTAATGGTTATAGAGACCATGTTCATGTTTTTGTTGGTTTAAAACCATCAATGCGGATATCTGATTTAATACGTGATATTAAAAATAATTCTTCAAATTATATTAATAGTAAAAATTGGATCAAGGGTAAGTTTTCATGGCAAGAAGGCTATGGTGTATTTACCTATTCTCATTCACATATTGATAATGTTTATCAATATATTTTAAATCAAAAAACACATCATTCTAAGAAAACTTTTAAAGAGGAATATTTAGATTTCTTAAAAAAGTTTGAGATTGAGTTTGAAGAAAAGTATTTGTTTGATTGGATTAATGAAGTATAGTTATATGTATAATGTCACCCTTTCAGGGTTTTGATGATAGATTTACATACTTATTACAATAATATCAGCCCTTTGGGTTAAATTGATGATAATTATATAAATAGAAAATATTAAAATAAAGCAAAGACTGATTTGAAAAGTTCAAGGTCGAGGCGGATTTTTTTTATTGCAGGAGTTCCGATACATCGGGATGACTAAGATAAAAAATGAGGACAACAGCTTGTCTCGTCCCGAACAATCGGGAAAGAGATTGAGATTTTCAGGCAGTCTAATAGAAAGAAATTATGTTCACTAACAATAAAATAACAAAACTATTCAACATCAAATACCCTATCATTCAAGGCGGTATGATATGGTGTAGCAGTTGGAAATTAGCCTCAGCAGTAAGCAATGCAGGAGGACTAGGATTAATAGGAGGAGGAAGTATGCCTCCAGATTTATTTCGTGAACATATTCAAAAATGCAAAAAAGCCACCAACAAACCATTTGGAGTAAATATCCCCTTATTATATCCTTATTCGGAAGAGCAGGTTAAAATAGTAATAGAAGAAAAAGTTCCCATAGTTTTTACTTCAGCAGGAAATCCTAAAAAATACACCTCTATATTAAAGGAGAATGGAATTAAGGTGGTACATGTAACAGCCAATCTTAAATTTGCCTTAAAATCCCAAGAGGCAGGAGTAGATGCTATTGTTGCAGAAGGATTTGAAGCAGGAGGACATAATGGAAGAGAAGAAACCACAACAATGGTTCTCATTCCAAAAATAGCAAAAGAAATTAATATTCCTTTAATTGCTGCCGGAGGAATAGCCACAGGAAGTGGAATGTTGGCAGCTATGGCTCTTGGAGCCGATGGAGTTCAGATGGGAAGTCGTTTTGTTGCATCAGTAGAAGCATCAGCTCATGACGGATTTAAACAAAGAGTTGTAGAAGCACAAGAAGGAGATACCAAGCTGCAATTTAAGCAATTGGTTTCGGTGAGGCTTTTAGATAATGAGTTTTCAGATAGAATTACCAAAATGCAATTAGCAGGAGCAAGCACAGAAGAACTATCGGAAGCTCTCGGAAGAGGAAGAGCAAAACTTGGTATGTTTGAAGGAGATTTAAAAGAAGGAGAATTGGAGATTGGCCAAGTTTCAGCTTTAATTGATGAGGTTGTTCCTGTTAATGAAATAGTGGAGGAGATAGTAGAGGAGTATTATGAGAGAATGAAGATAGTTACTAATTCTTTAAGTTAGATATATGAATAATAAAGAGATACCTAAGTTTCATGAGACATTCAATCCAATTCTAGAGATTTTGAGTGATGGGAATACAATTCATTCCAGAGAGTTGATAAGGACTGTTATAGAAAAGTATTATTCGAAATTACCTGAAGAATTATTGAATCAAAAAACAAAAAGTGGAGATGTTTTAATTTCAAATAGAATTGCTTGGGGTAAATCATATTTAAAAAAAGGTGGATTTATTATCTTCCCCAAAAGGGGAATGGTTAAAATTACAGATAAAGGAACACAGGCTTTAAATCGAAATCTAAAATTAAAAGATATAGAGGAAGAAGATGGGTTTCTTGATTTTTATAAAGAGGAAGGTTCTCGTTCTCAGGTTAATGATACAATGTTATCGAGTTCATCGCCCCAAGATTTGATTGATGAAGGATTTAAGAAGATTGAAGATAATGTGAAGTCTGAAATGCTTGAAAAACTAAAGGTAATAGATCCTTATTATTTTGAAAAAGTAATATTGATATTATTAGAGAAAATGGGCTATGGAGATTTTATTGAAACCTCAAAGTCTGGTGATGGAGGAATAGATGGTATTATTAATGAGGATAAGTTAGGTTTAGATAAGATATATATTCAAGCAAAGCGTTATGGGGAGAACAAAGTTAGAGAAAAAGATATAAGAAATTTTATAGGTGCAATGAGTGGTGATACTACAAAAGGAGTTTTTGTAACTACTTCTAGTTTTCATGATGGCGCAGTTAAAAAAGCTCATGATGCACATCATACAATAATACTCATTGATGGAATGAAATTAGTAAATCTTATGCATGAATTTAATGTAGGTGTTGAAATTAAAACTACATATGAAGTTAAGGAAATTGACATGGACTTTTTTGAAGGTGAGTAGAAATTATTATTAAAATGGAATTACTAGAGTAATAAACATAATGAGTATAGACAATTCATCAAATTTCATCCTATACACTTCAAATACTGGAGATGTAAAGGTAAATGTTTTTTTGGAAAATGAGACTATATGGCTAACTCAAAAATCTATTGGTGAACTTTTTGGTAAAGCAAAAGCGACTATAAGTGAGCATTTAAAGAACATATTTACTGAAGGAGAGTTATATGAAAATTCAGTTGTTCGGAAATTCCGAACAACTGCAAATGATGGTAAATCATACGAAACAAAATTCTACAATCTCGATGCAATTATTTCTGTTGGCTATAGAGTAAATTCAAAACAAGCAACTCAGTTTAGAATTTGGGCTACGAAAACGCTCAAAGAATTTATTATTAAGGGTTTTGTTTTAGATGATGAAAGGTTAAAACAAGGGAATCAAGTTTTTGGTAAAGATTATTTTGATGAATTACTTGAGAGAATTCGTGAGATACGTGCATCTGAAAGACGCTTTTATCAAAAAATAACAGACATTTATGCTCAATGTAGTATTGATTATAATGCTAATTCAGAGACTTCACTTACATTTTATAAAACAGTTCAAAATAAATTACATTGGGCTATCACTGGAAATACAGCAAGTGAAATTGTCGTTAATAGAGTTGATGCAGATAAAGATAATATGGGTTTAACTACTTGGAAGAATTCTCCTAAAGGTAAAATTCTAAAATCTGATGTTTCTATTGCTAAGAATTATCTACTTGAAAAAGAAGTATCAGAATTAAATCGATTAGTAGAACTCTATCTTAATTTTGCTGAACTTCAAGCGGAAAGAAATATTCCCATGAAAATGCATGAATGGACTGAAATATTGGATAGTTTTCTGAAAATTAACAGGTACGATATTCTTACTAATGCAGGTAGAGTATCACATCAAAAAGCATTAGAGAAATCAGCAAAGGAATATGATAAGTATAGAGTAATTCAAGATAAAATGTTTTTATCGGATTTTGATAAAGAAATAAAAGGTATTACAAATATCAAACACTAAACGACGAACAATAAATATTTATACCGAGAAATAGGTAACGTACAAACACATTTATCCTCCAAAGCTTTAGCGTAGGAGGTTAATACAAACCACACAAACACAACAAAATATGGATTTCAAATTTACAGAAGAACAAGAAATGATTCGCCAAGCGGCAAGAGATTATGCTCAGCGCGAACTCATAAAAGATGTATTAGAAAGAGATGAGAACTCAACATTCCCAACGCAGCATATTAAGGCTCTAGGAGAATTAGGTTTTCTCGGAATGATGACCGACCCAAAGTGGGGAGGAAGCGGAATGGACACTGTTTCCTACGTTCTCGCAATGACAGAAATAGCAAAAGTTGATGCGTCAGTGGCTGTTATTATGTCGGTAAATAACTCATTAGTAAATCATGGTTTAGAAGCTTATGGTAACGATTTTCAGAAAGAGAAATATTTAGTTCCTCTTGCTGATGGTACTTCCATAGGGGCATTCTTGCTTTCTGAGCCAGAGGCTGGATCTGATGCTACATCCCAAAAAACAACTGCTGAAGATAAGGGAGATTATTATCTTATAAATGGTACTAAAAACTGGATTACAAATGCTAATTCAGCTTCTACTTATTTGGTAATGGCGATGACTCACCCTGAAAAAGGTCATAAAGGAATTAATGCTTTTATAGTGGAGAAAAATAGCCCAGGTATTAGTCTTGGTCCTCATGAGAATAAAATGGGAATGCGTAGTTCAGATACTCATTCTGTAATGTTTACTGATGTGAAAGTCCCAAAAGAAAATAGAATTGGAGAAGATGGTTTTGGTTTTAAATTCGCCATGAATTTACTTAATGGTGGTAGAATTGGAATTGCTTCTCAAGCTACAGGTATTGCATGGGGTGCTATGGACTTAGCTCTTAAATATTCTCAAGAACGTAAGTCTTTCGGTACTGAAATTTTTAATCATCAATCTGTTGCTTTTAAATTAGCAGATATGGCAATAAAAGTTGAAAATGCTCATAATTTATGTTTAAAAGCTGCTTGGATGCGTGATAATAATATCAAAGCAAATAAGGCTGCAGCAATGGCAAAAAGATATGCTGCTGATATTGCAATGGAAGTTACTACTGAGGCTGTTCAGATTCATGGAGGCTACGGATATGTGAAAGAATACCATGTAGAACGATTAATGCGTGAGGCTAAATTGACTCAAATTTATGAGGGAACTTCTGAAATTCAGAGAATTGTAATTTCTCGCGAGATGATAAAATAAGAAAATATTAAAAAAGGTACGCTTGCGTACTAAATTTTACTATATTTGCACTGAACTATTGAATTATATGTAAAATAGTTGCGTATTGTTAGTTAACATATAACAATTCAACAATTCAACAATTTAACAATTTAACAATTCAACAATTTAACATTTTAATATAATAACATTTAACATTAAATATATGAACATATTAGTATGCGTGTCGAATGTACCAGATACAACGACCAAAGTTAAGTTCAACGGAACTCAATTAGATACTGAAGGAGTACAATGGATTGTAAATCCTTGGGATGAGTTAGCCGTTACCCGTGCACTAGAACTAAAAGAGTCAGGTGCAGGAATTGAAAAGATTACTGTAGCTTCAGTTGGTGGAGTAGGAGTAGAGCCTACTTTACGTAAAGCTCTTGCAATGGGCGCTGATGATGCCATTAGAGTTGATTCTGATGCTAAAGATTCATTCTATACTGCTTCTCAATTGGCAGAGGTAGTGAAAGCAGGAAGCTATGATATTATTATGACAGGTTACGAAAGTGCTGACTATAACGGTTCTGCAATTGGTGCTATGTTGTCTGAATTAGTAGGATATGCTTCAGTTGGAGCAACTACTGCTGTTAATATAGTTGATGGTAAAGTTCAGATAGACCGTGAGATTGATGGAGGTAAAGAAGTTCTTTCAGTAGATGGTCCTGTTGTAGTATCTGTACAAAAAGGTATTGCTATTGATCCAAGAATTCCTGCAATGCGCGGAATTATGATGGCTCGCCGCAAACCTTTAGCTGTAATTCCAGCTGTTGATGCTGATGTATTAACAGAGGTTATAGAAATAGAACTTCCAGAAGCAAAAGCAGCTGTTAAGATGTTTGATGCAGAGGATGTTCAAGGTTTAGTAGATGCTTTACGTAACGAAGCGAATGTAATATAGGAATAGTGTTGAATTATTAAATTATTAAATGTTTATGGCAGATTTTCTAACATTGGATAAAGTGAGTGTCTATAATAAAGCATTGCAATTAAGCAATTATATTTGGGACATTGTAATTCAATGGGAATGGTTGCCTAAAAAAACAGTTGGTGAACAATGGATTCGGTCAATTGATTCTATTTCGGCAAATATTGCTGAAGGTTTTGGTAGAAATGGTAAAAAAGATAAAATTAAGTTTTATTATTATAGTAAGGGTTCTTTGCTTGAGTCAATAGATTGGTTTACAAAAGCAAAAACTAGAAATCTTTTATCAAATGACCAAATTGAGTATTTAGCACAATCATTTGCAGACTTACCAAAGGAGATTAATTATTTCATCAAGTTTACCAACGAAAAATTAAAGTACTAATTTACAACATTTAACAATTTAGCATTTAACAATTCAACACTCAACATTTAACAATTTAACATTAAAAATTATGTCAGTTTTAGTATATTTAGAAAATTGGGACGGAAAGTTTAAGAAAGTAACTAATGAACTTTTGTCTTATGGAAAGAAAATAGCTGAGGATATGGGTGTACAAATGTATGCTTTATCACTTGGAAACGTTGCCGATGAAGATTTGGCAGCTTTAAAGAATTATGGACCAGAGAAGATTTTTGTAGCAAAGCAAGGTTTCGATACTTTAGATAATGGAGTTTTTACTTCTGCTATTGTTAAAGCAGCTGAGCAAGTTGATGCTACTATGGTATTATTCTCTCAGGATAATGTTGGTAATGCTCTTGCAGGTCATGTAGCTGCAGCTTTAAAAGCTGGTTATGTTTCTGCTGTTGCTTCTTTGCCAGTTAGCTACGATCCATTTGTAATTAAGAAGAAAATTTACACTAATAAAGTATTTGGTCATATTAAGGTTAATGCTGATAAGAAAGTATTAAGTTTATCGAAGAATACTTTTGAAGTTATTGAGAATGCTGGTGCAGGAGATATTGTTAATCTTGATTTAGAAACAATAGCTCCAAAAACTAAAGTTGAAAGCACAGATAAAGTAACAGGAAAACTATTGCTTACAGATGCTGACTTAGTTGTTTCTGCAGGTAGAGGTCTTAAAGGACCAGAAAACTGGGCAATGATAGAAGAATTAGCTGAAGCATTAGGTGCTGCTACTGGTTGTTCTCGTCCTGTTAGTGACGAAGGTTGGAGGCCTCATACTGAGCATGTTGGTCAAACAGGAAAAATTATTGCTCCTAATCTGTATATAGCAATAGGTATTTCTGGTGCAATACAGCATGTTGGTGGAATTAGTTCTTCAAAATGCATAGTAGCAATAAATAAAGATGCTGATGCTCCAATTTTTGAAGTAGCAGATTATGGGATAATTGGTGATGCTTTTAAAGTAGTTCCTGAACTTATCAAAGTTGTTAAGCAAGGATAAGATTTAGATATTTATTATTAAGAAGCTGTGTAAAAAGGTCTTTGTGCTGCTTAGTGTTTTCATTGTGTTTCTTTGTGTTATAACTTATGTAGTTGTTACACAAAGTTTCACAGAGAACGTACAAAGAATCGCAAAGTATAATATGTAAAATTAATTCATATTATTTTCCTTTTTATACAGCTTCTTTTTGTTTTTAGATTGATTATTATCCTAATTTTGCTATTATGAAAATGATAATGAAAATAGTATTGATTTTGTCTTTGGCACTTGTGGTTCTTAGCTCTTGTACTGATAAAAAAGAAGAAATACGTCGTGAGCTTAATGATGGAATAAGAGCATCTTATGCAACAAAATATGAAATAGCTTTAGAGCATTATAATAATGTTTTGGAAATGGATTCTAAAAATACAGAAGCCACTTTAAATATTGGAAGGGTATATTTTAATAAGAAAAAATACGATAAAGCTATGGAATACTACAATAAAGCCATTGAGATTGATTCAACTTTTGGAGAAGCCTATAAGTCAAGAGCTCAGTTACATACAATGAATGGAGATAGAGATGCTGCTTGTCATGATTATCTTAAAGCTGAGAAATATGGAGTTCCAAATCTGTATAATTTTACTAAGTTTTGTAAGTAAGAATAATTCATCAGCCTTCGATACAATTTTCTTATTGCATTCAAAAATTAATCTCCCAACATCAATCAGGTACCGACAAATTATTAATTCCTAATTATTAATTCTTAATTTGTATCTATTTTTTCCAGCAGATACTCTCGATACAATTCATGCACCATTCCATCTGCTAGCCCAATTTTTGGTACAGCAATATGCTTTGCTTTAATCAAATCCATAAGTTTTAAGTATATTTTTGCAGCAGGAACTATCACATCAGCTCTATCTTGTCGCAATCTAAATTTTTCTTTTCTTTCTTCTATACTTAGTACAGAGAGGGTTTTATATGCATTTTCAATGTTTTCCAGACTTAAAAAAATACTACCTTTTTCTCCAAATAGCTTATTTATTTTATTAATATTTCCCCCAGAGCCAACTACATTCATCTCATCAAAATCATCTTTAAGTTCATCTAACCATTCGTTTATTTCTTCCCAAATATTCTTTTTATATTCATTATTTAGTAAACGAATGGTTCCAACTTTAAAGGATTTTAACTTAATAAGTTCTCCATTTTTTTGAGCTGATATTTCTGTACTTCCTCCTCCAACATCAATAAATAGGGTTAATCTTTTTGGATTATTAAAAACAATTCTATTTGTATTTCTAATAATTGAGGCTTCTTCTGCACCAGAAATTACTTCAAGGCTTATTCCTGTTTCTTTATAAATTTTAGAAACTATTTTATCGCTATTTGAGGCCTCTCTCATAGCAGCTGTAGCACATGCCCAAGTAGAAGAAGGTTTGTAAACATCTATTAAAAGTTTAAATGCTTTCATAGTTTTAATAAAAGCTTTTTCTTTTTCTTTTGATATTTTTCCAATATTAAAAACATCTTTCCCAAGTCGTAAAGGAATGCGAATTAATGTCGCTTTCTCAATTCTTATATTGTCAATATCGCCATAAGCATTTGCAAAAAGCAACCTTGCAGCATTCGACCCAATATCTATTACAGCGTATAGCATAGTTTGAAAATTATATGCGAAGATATAATAATAAAAGTCATATTTAGACAAAAATACCCACTTATAAAAAAAGAATTGGATGCAGATTAATTATGATTAAAAATGATTTGGGATAATATTTTCCAGAGGAAATATAAAGATCATACAAAATCATAAAAATCAGTGTCTCAAAAAAAAAGCGAAGCAATAAATGTATTATTTGAAACATATTAGGCTGATTAAATATTATTAAAAATGATTTGGAGAGATATTTTCCAAAGGAAAAAATAAAGATCAAATAAAATCATAAAAATCAGCGTCTAAAAATAAGAGCGAAGCGATAAATATATCATATAAAATAGACGCAGATTAATTATGATTAAAAATGATTTGGGATAATATTTTCCAGAGGAAAATATAAAGATCATACAAAATCATAAAAATCAGTGTCTAAAAAAGAGCGAAGCAATAAATATTAATAAATTTTGGATACATTTGTAGTAAAATATATTATGATAGATGATAATTATAAACATAGCGAAATAACAAGTAAAATTATTAAATCCTTTTATAATGTATACAATAAGTTAGGTTATGGCTTTCTTGAAAAAGTGTACGAGAATGCAATGATGATTGAGCTTAAGAAGCAAGGTTTAAAGTGTAAAAATCAAGTTCCAATTGTAGTATATTATGACAAAATCATTATTGGAGATTATATTGCAGATATTATTGTTAATGAAAAAGTTATTGTAGAATTAAAAGCAGTTAAAGAAATAATTACAATACACCATGTTCAACTTGTTAATTATTTAAAAGCAACAGGGATTAAAGTTGGTTTATTATTAAATTTTGGCACAAAACCTCAGCAGTTTAGGCGTGTATTGTCAACTGAATGAAATTATGATTGATTATAAATTTTTAAGATAATTATAAGTTTCATCTTGAGAATTTATAATAGGAAATCCTTTATCTCGCCGTGTATACTCATTAATTTCATTATAGTTGAGAGATCGGTACTTCTCAGTATCATTCTTCTGGAAATTAATAATTTGCATTATTTCTTCCTGTATGCTTTTGTCGAGAATTGGGCATATTATCTCAAATCTAAAATCAAGATTTCTTTTCATAATATCTGCAGAGCTTATATAAAACTCAGGATTTCCATCATTAGCAAAGACAAATATCCTAGAATGCTCCAAATAGCGCCCAACAATACTAAATGCATTGATATTGTCAGTTTCATTTGGAATACCAGTTTGCATAATGTTTATTCCACGAATTATCATCTCAACCTTAACATTATTCTGAGATGCATTAATTATCATTTCTGAAACATCATTATCAACTAAACTATTCATTTTAAGAATTATCCACGCATTCTTTCCTTGCTTTTTGTTTTCTATTTCTCGTTTTATTTTTTCTTCAAAAAAACTTCTAATATTGAATGGGCTAACAGAGATATGTTTGAAATTTGGAGGCAAATACTTTGATTCTATCAATTCAAAGAAATTGTAGATGTCTTCTCCAATATCCTGATTAGCAGTAAGTAAACTATGGTCGCTATATACGCTAGCCGTAGATTCATTAAAATTACCTGTACTTATATTACTATAATATCTGTTTATGCCTTTCTCTTTCCTACGAATAAGAATTAGTTTTGCATGAACCTTCATTCCAGGTATTGTAGGTAGAACCTTTATTCCCTCACTTTGTAATTTTTGAGTCCATTTAATATTTGCTTTTTCATCAAATCTTGCTTGTAATTCCATAAAAACAGTTACATTTTTTCCATTTCTTGCAGCATTAATTAATGCATTCATGGCGAGAGAATGTTTGGCTGCTCGATAAAATGTCATTTTAATACTTCTTACCTTTGGATCGATTGATGCTTCTCTGATGAAATCAATTATATGTTCAAATGAATGATAAGGGAAATGAAGCATTACGTCTTTTTGACGAAGTAGTTCAAATATACTCTTCTTTTTGGCTAGATGTGGATGAATGATACTGGGTTGAGATTTGTACAAAAGCTCTTTCCTTAGACCAGGGAAATTCATTAGATCTCTAAAATTATGATATCTACCTCCACCTCTAAGTTGATAGTTTTTAGTTGTAATATTTAATTTTTTTATTAGTTTTTTGAGAAGCGATTGAGGGATATTCTTATCATAAACAAAGCGTACTGGAATTCCTTTTGTTCTTTTTTTTACACTTTCCTTCATTATTTCAAGAAAGCTTTTTGAAACATCATTGTCTATGTCTAGTTCCGAATCTCGTGTGAATTTTATGATAAATGCTTCAATAGTATCAAAGTCCCATATTGCAAACAAATCTTTAAGATTATACCTTATTACATCCTCTAAGAACATAAAATAGATATTATTATTCTTTGTTTTAAGTCTAATAAAACGAGGGAGTTCTCTTGGTACTTCTATCAGAATATGTCTATCTTTTTTTACTCCTTTTGAGTCAGATAGATTTACAGTTAGATATATAGCACTGTCATTAAGAACTTGCGCTGTTTCAAAGAAGTCAATTATTATTGGAAATATTAATGGGCGTACCTGATTTTTGAAATAGTTCTTAACAAATTCTCCTTGCTCATGGTTTATTTCTTTTTCGTTAACAAGGTGTATTCGTTCCCTTTTTAATTCTCTAAGTATATGAAAGAAAGCTTCAGTGTACTGCTCCTCTTGTTGTTCTATGACTTCTAAGATTGTATTAAGCTCTTGATTCAGTCTTTCTTTCTCATCTCCTTCTTTTGATGCGAGTTTAATTAAACGTCTTAAAGTTGCAATTCTTACCCTAAAAAACTCATCTCTATTATTAGAGAATATTCCAAGAAAACGAATCTGCTCAATTAAAGGATTATTCTGGTCTGTCGCCTCTTGCAATACGCGCCCATTGAATTGAGTCCAACTTATTTCTCGGTTAATGGCTCTCATTACTATAATTTTTTTGGAGAAATTACAAATTTCAACTTTTTATCTACCATAATAAATTCACTCCAGCTTTTTGTGAAATATTTGCAACTTACAGCTCCAGAAGTAGGAATATTATCAATATCTGAATACATGTATTCTCTTGCAAAATATGTAATACCAGGATTATGACCTACTATTAGAATATTATTGATATTATCATTTTGTTCAATAAGAGTATTAAAAATTCCGTCACCTTCACAAGGATATAGCCTATTTTCAATAATGATTTCAGGTAGATTAAGTTCTTCAATAATGATGTTTGCTGTTTGAATAGCTCTAGCCGCAGGACTAGATATTACCATGTCAATTTTAACATTATTCTCCTTTAGATATTGAGCAATTTGTTTTGTTCTATTTATTCCCTCAGGAAGAATATTCCTATCAATATCTTTTGCAGCAGCTAAATCCCAATCTGCTTTAGCGTGTCTTAGAAGATAAACTGTTTTAGTGTCCATAATTATTTTGTTTTTCTGAGCATTCGCCACAAATATACAAAAAAAAGCTTTTCCTCTTTCCTCAACTCTTTTTCCCTACTTTTGCATTTCATTTCTAAAATAACTCAGTGAGAGATTTAACTAAAGGAAAAGAAGGCAAACAAATACTATTATTTGCATTACCGATATTAATGGCAACTATTTTTCAGCAGCTTTATAATGTTGTTGATAGTATTATTGTGGGAAATTATATTGGTAAGGAAGCTCTTGCAGCAGTGGGTGCATCATTTCCAGTTATTTTTGTAACTATTTCATTGTTGATTGGAATTTCTTCTGGAATTTCAGTTGTAATCTCACAATATTACGGAGCTAAACAATATGATAACGTAGTAAAAGCAATTAATACATTTTATGCTTTTGTATTTGTAACTTCAATAATTTTTTCGATGGTTGGAGTCTATTATGCAGAAGATATTTTTAGACTACTAAAACTACCAGAAGAGGTAATAGATGAAGCTACAGATTACTTACAGATATACCTTGGAGGTCTTTTTGTTATGTTTGGTTTTTTTGGTACTAATGCTATTCTTAGAGGAATGGGTGACTCAAAAACACCTATGTATTTTACTCTGTTTTCTACAATATTGAATATTGGACTGGATTTGCTTTTTGTGCTAGTCTTTGAATATGGTATAAAAGGAGTGGCTTATGCTACGGTTATTTCTCAAGGAGTAAGTTTCTTATTATCAAGTATATATTTGAATAGAGGAGATTCATTAATTCATCTTAGTTTTAGTAATCTTAAACTAGATTTCGATATTTTTTGGAAAAGCTTGAAAATAGGATTGCCAACTGGACTTCAACAATCTTTTGTAGCACTTGGTATGATTGCAATAATGAGAATTGTAAATGATTTTGGAACAGATACTATTGCTGCATTTACAGCTGCTAGTAGGCTAGATTCTTTTGCTTCTATGCCTGCAATGGCCTTTGCAACAGCCCTTTCAACTTTTGTAGGACAGAATATTGGTGCAAATAAAATTGATAGAGTAAGAAAAGGTTTTCTTATGACATTGGGAACAACAGGTATTATCTCAGTATTTGTTTCGGTTGTATTGTATTTCTTTGGAAGAGAATTAATATCAATGTTTACTGCCGATCAAAATGTAATTGAAATTGGTTATAGATATCTTGTTATTGTAAGTTCGTTCTACATATTGTTTTCATCAATGTTTGCTGTACATGGTCTATTAAGAGGAGCTGGAGACACGTTAGTTCCAATGTTTATTACTCTTATCGCACTTTGGTTGCTGAGAATACCATTGTCGTACTATCTTTCACGACCAGACATGGGCTTAGGTGCCGATGGAATTTGGTGGGGAATACCAATAGCTTGGTCCTTTGGATTTGTTGTCTCGTTTATATATTTCAAAACTGACCGTTGGAAGAAAAAGAAAGTTATTGAGAGATGAAATCATTAATTATTTAGTTTCTCAATTCAATTCATTTCATATCTTTGTCTCTCTTATATTATTATTAAATATCATTACAGTATATGACATTTTTAATATAGAAATATTTTTAATAACAATTTATCTTAACCCTGAAAGGGTGTTATATATATAGCCACGGGTTTTCACCCGTGGCTACAATGATAACAGAAAATAGATTTTGGCATGAGTTTTTGGGACAAAAACCATGACAAAATCGTAAAAACATAGGTTAAATATAATTTTGTCATGTACTAAGAAATATCATATAAGATAGTTTGTTTATAATAAGTAATAAGGTTGCTAAAAAGTTGTGTAATGCAGAAAAAGAGCTTTTTAGAAATCTAAAATTAAGATATATATGAAGAAAATCTTAATGGTATGTCTAGGTAATATTTGCCGTTCTCCAATGGCTGAAGGTATAATTAGGGATGAGTTTAGAAAAAAAGGTATAGAAGTTCAAGTTGATTCAGCAGGTACAGCAGCATATCACGTTGGCGAAGGTGCTGATATTAGAGCGCAAGCAGAATTACGCAAATATGATATTGATATTTCTGAAGAAAGAGCACAAAAGTTTATTCCTCAGTTTTTCGACGAATACGATATGATTTTTGCAATGGACCAAGCTAATTATGCTGATATATTGGCTCAAACAAGAACAGATGATGACAGAAATAAAGTTGATATGCTTATGAATCTAGTTGAAAAAGGAAAAAATATTTCTATCCCAGATCCATATTATGGAGGTGATGAAGGATTTACTAGGGTTTATAAGATGATAAAATTGGCTGGG
>Ga0256827_10000854_pt1 | contig 19192 bp, 19 predicted proteins | sample CV84metaG_FD_185977 | JGI IMG/M metagenome (GOLD analysis project Ga0256827, IMG submission 185977) | Hydrothermal vent microbial communities from East Pacific Rise, Pacific Ocean - CV84 | ecosystem: Environmental > Aquatic > Marine > Hydrothermal vents | place: Pacific Ocean: East Pacific Rise... | reverse complement strand
AAAACATATGATATGAGAGCAACAGTAGAGCTAACTCAAAAACTAAAAGAGTTTGATAGTAGCGACCCCATCAAATATGATTTTGCACTATATAGATTAGGGCAGGAGAAGATTGAAATTTGAAAAATAATATATATCTATCTTGCTAAGATAATCTAATTTTTTCTAATTGGTTTATGCTATAATCTTAACAATAAAACAGAAGTTGGAAATGGCAAGGATAAGAGATATTGAGATAGTTGAGTATAAAGATTTTAAAAATCTAAAACTAGAAAATCTAAGTCAAATGGTTTATTTTTGTTGGAATACTATAGTGACCATGTTCCTCTTATATTAAACCAAAAGGAAAAATTAAAATGTTCTACCTAACCGAACAGTTCTTCTCCATTCAAGGAGAGGGTAAATACGCAGGAGTTCCATCATACTTTTTACGCACAGGAGGGTGTAACCTCTCTTGTAGAGGGTTTGGGGCTAGTTATAGTGTTAATGGTGTGGAGCAGATGGGGTGTGATACCTATTTTGCTGTTGATAGTCACTTTGCTTCATCTTGGGAGAAGGTGGAGGATGCTTCTGTTTTGATTTCTCATTTGGATGGGGAGTTTAAAAAGATAGGTTATCTGCCACAGATGGTGATTACAGGGGGTGAGCCTCTATTGTATTATAAAGATGAGGTTTTTTATGATGTTATCTCTTGGCTTGTGGAGCAAGGGGTTCGTGTTACTTTTGAGACTAATGGAACGGTAGAGATTGATTTTGACTCTTATCCTATCTATAAGCAGACTATTTTCGCTTTGTCTATTAAATTGGCTAACTCTGGTGAGCCTTTTGGTAAGCGAATTCGACCACAAGCTATTGCTAATATTGTGAACTATTCACTTGATAGTTTTTTTAAATTTACTATTGATAAAAATTTAACTCAAACTACGGCATTAGAGGAGATACAAAAGATAACTTCTATGTTTGAGAAGCCCAATATCTACTGTATGCCTGTAGGTGAAAGTCGCTCAAATATTTGGCACAATGATAGAGCTGTATTTGAGTTTTGTATGCAACATGGCTTTAACTATAGCGATAGATTACATATTCGTGTTTTTGATACGACTCAAGGGGTGTAGTTACCCCTCTATTGTCTCTTTTAACTCTTTTTCATCTGCGACAAATAGTATATCAATCACTGTATGGTCTTGAATTTTTAAAACCGTTAATTTATCCTCTTGACGTGGAAAATTTTTACTAAATTTAGACTCTGTGGATAGAAGTATCTCAAAGTTATACTTTTTCATCTTTGGCAATATAATTGTTTTGCGTAATAGTGAGGGGATACCACTTACATCAGCCATAAGTTTTATGTCATGCAGTGCAAGATACTCCTCTAGTTTTGTATTGAAATAACTACTAATGAGCTGTCCAGTCTCTTTACCAAAGCTACATATAAGCAGTCGTGGCATCTTATCTATGGTGTGTGTTTTCCCAAATTGGTCATCTAGGGTAAATGGTGAGATGGTTGTGTTTTGTTCAATCATACTGTTTCCTTCTTTGTCGTAATCTGATTGGCTTAAACTAGGTAGTGTAAACACTAGCAATGTGTAGAGTAGTGCAATGAGTTTTTTTGTTAAGCGTTTCATAAAATGAATTTTATCATAGATTATTAAGTTTATGCGTATATAATCGAAAAAAACAGAAAAAGGGAGTATTGTGTCAAATAGTGAACTAAAAACTGAGGCATTAGAGCTATTTAATGCCAAAAAATATGAGAAAGCATTGGAGCTTTATCAGGACATTGCAGGAGAGGGGGATTTGGCTGCTCTTGCAACAGTTGGGTATTTTTATCATAATGGTTTAGGTGTTGAGCAGGATTATAGCAAAGCGATTGAGTATTATCAGAAAGCATCAGATGCAGGAGAGGCATCATCTAGTTATAACCTTGGACTGCTCTATTTTAGAGGTAGAGGAGTTGAAAAAGATATTGAAAAAGCACATGAGTATTATCTAAAATCAGCTGTAAAAAATATGCCACAAGCTCAATTTGATGTAGCATTAATGTTTGAAAATGGAGAGGGATGCACTCAAAACTACTCTGAGGCTGGATTTTGGTATGAGGAGGCTGCAAAAAGAGGGAATGCAGAGGCATTTAACAACTTAGGTGCGTTGTTTAAAGAGGGGCTAGGTGTCGAGCAGAGTCATAAAAAAGCCTATATCCTTTTTAAGCAATCAGCTACAAGAGGTTCACCACAAGGTCAGTTTAACTTAGGTGCAATGTATGACCAAGGTTTAGGGTGTGAAGAGAGTAAAGAAAAAGCGTTGGAGTGGTGTCGAAAAGCCTCTTTTCAAGGACATCAAAAAGCAAAAGATATCATGCATCGTATGCAACAAGATGGTCAAATTGTATTTTAACTTGACCTTGCCTCTTCTTTTTGGGGAGTAGTTATTACTCCTCAACTTCTCCAGTATTAACCTTAGGGTCATAAATCCAAATAGTCACAATAGGCACAACAAATCCTACTATAATAACTATCCATAATAGAGAACCAAGCTCTGTGTAGTTTGCAACAGTAGTTACTACACCATTATCATCTTTTATCTCACGAGTTACCACAAATGTCTGATTTAAGTATTTGGTAAATAGTCTTCCTGCACTCATAGCAAGGTTCATAAGAGATGCCATTAGAGCAAACCATGTTCCCTTTTTACCCTCTGGTGCATAGATTGCTACTAATGTGAGCATCAAAACCCCTGCTATGTAATCAAAAGGAGAGATTAACGCCGCATCTACTACAGCTACTGTTCTTGCATCTAATCCTAGCATAGTATGTATATCATAATATAGACCCAAAATAGGAAGAGAGAGGATAGTTCCAATTACAGTTAACCAAATTAGTACCTTTCCTATAGATTGATTTACTATATATTTTGCACTTATCCACATACCTGCTAGAGCTAAACCTCCTCCAATAAGTGATAGTTTTGCAAAAAAGGCTTTATCAAATCCTAGTACATCTATCTGCCACCATTGAACACCTGGACCTACACTTGGCATGGCTCGATATACAAAGATAATAATCATAGCCATCTTTATATGGTGAATAGTATCATCATCCAAGTCACTGATAATTGTACTAAGAAAGTAGAGAACAACACTTATAGAGATAACAAAGACTATCTCCTGCGAATATGGAATATCGTTATATCCAATCAATACTATAAACACAGCAAATAACAATCCACCAAAAAATATCTGCTTGTTTAGAGGTGTGGTTTCAACCTCATTTAGATGAACAAAAGTAACACCAAGAACAGAGATAATAGGTATAAAAAGAGATATTTTGAAGATAGTTTCATATGAGTAGATGGAGGCTAATTCACCACCAAGCCATCCCATAATAAAGACAGCAAAACCCAAAGAGAGACGAGCTAGAACCTGTATCATTGCTAACTCTTTATTTATATCAGCTTGTGATTTAGTTGTATCTACAACCTCTGTACTCATAGTATCTGCCACAACATCTTGCATTACAAATCCTACCATAGATATAACAGAGGCAAATACATAAACACTCTCTTTTTTATAGTTAGCTAACCAAGAGTATTCTCCTGCTAATCCAATCAAAAGAGTTGTTCCAAAAGCCATTAGAGAAGCCCCTATATAGACATATATTTTACGGTTAGAGCCTAAAATTTTTACAGAGTCAACTAATTGTCCAAATATCATTTTTATAGTCCAAGGAACTAATAACCATACACCCAAAGAGACTAAATCTTCTGCTGAAAGATTCAACTCCTCTTTAACCCAAAAACTCTCAGCAATTCCTATAAATCCACTTGCTCCATAGGCAAAGTATATTAGTAAAAGAGGTAGATACCTCATACGCATAGCACGTATTGGTGTCATAATTATATTTAACATTTCATCTCCATATTTTTTGTGCCATTGTATTTGAACTTTCCTTAGGTATAGCATCTAAATAGTGCTATAAAAGACTCTATTAAAACATTTTTAAATACAATAAATTATTTTTAAACCCTCTTATTTGGGGTTTGAAAAGTATATTTGATAATAATCATATGTATAAATTATAATACTCAAAATATATTTACACTATCTATAAAATTCATTAAAAAAATAGTATTTTAACTCTTATTTAAATTAATTCTACCTATAATGGAAGTTAACTAAATCAATCATAAAGGAAGGCTATGGCAAAAGTAGTAATAATGGGTGGGGGTGTATCTGGGCATACATCTGCATCATTTCTAAAAAAATGGCTAGGAAAAGATCATGAAGTAATCGTGATTACTCCTAACTCTCAATGGAACTGGATTCCATCAAACATCTGGGTAGGTGTTGGTGAAATGACAAAAGAGGAGGTTGTATTTCCTCTCGCACCAGTTTATGCAAAAGCTGGAATTGACTATAGACAAGCAAAAGCTGTCTCTATTCACCCTGAAGGAAAAGATGGAGATGATACTCCATTTGTTACCATTGAATATACAGGGCAAAGTAAAGAGGGTCAAAGTGATGAGATTGAATATGATTATCTTATCAATGCAACTGGACCAAAACTTAATTTTGATGCAACACCAGGTCTTGGAAATGGAGAAGGTCAAATGGGTGAACATACAGTATCTGTATGTACAGCAGACCATGCTATTCATGCTAACCATGAGCTTAGTAAATGTATTGATAAGATGAAAGCTGGTGAGAGACAACGTTTCTTAATCGGTACAGGTCACGGTATGTGTACTTGTCAAGGTGCTGCATTTGAGTACATCTTCAACATTGAACATAAACTTAAAAATCAAAATGTAAGAGATATGGCAGATATTACATATATCTCAAATGAGTCTTTCTTAGGTGACTTTGGTATGGGTGGTATTCACTTCAATATGGGTGGATTTGCAACTTCAAGTAAAGTTTTTGCTGAATCACTATATGCTGAAAGAGGTATGGAGTGGATTATTGGAGCTCACGTAAACAAAGTTGAAGCTGGAAAAGCAAGTTATGAACTTCTTGATGGAAGCATGGGTGAATCAGAGTTTGATTTTGCAATGCTAATTCCACCATTTGCAGGTGTTGGACTAAAAGTTTATGCAAAAGATGGTTCAGATATTACTGATACTGTTATTGCTCCAAACGGATTTATGAAAGTTGATGCTAATTATAATGCAGGAAGTTATGAGAATTGGAAAGCGAGTGACTGGCCAAGTACACTTCAGAACCCAACATATAAAAATATGTTTGCTGTTGGTATTGCATTTGCACCACCACACACAATCTCTAAACCAATGCAATCACCAAATGGTACAGCTATTAACCCTACTCCTCCTAGAACAGGTATGCCTAGTGCAATGATGGGTAAAGCAGTAGCTCAAAGTATTACAGATATGATTAAAAATGGTGCTACAGAGCCTACACACAGAGCTAATATGTCAGAGATGGGTGCAGCGTGTGTTGCTTCAGCTGGTAAAGGTCTCTTTAATGGTACAGCAGCAGCTATGACAGTATTCCCAATCGTTCCTGACTTTGAAAAATACCCTGGTGTTGGTAGAGATATGAACGGAACTTCTGGTGAGCTTGGTCTTGCAGCACACTGGGTTAAGCATATTCTTCATCACCTATTCTTGTGGAAAGCAAAACTTAAGCCAGGTTGGGAACTTATTCCAGAGTAGAGAGTCGTAGTGTTACCCTTTGTGGGTGACTTTTTAAAAAAATATATAAAACATAACAAAGGAAACAAACATGGCAGAGAAACATATTGAACATATTAAACCATACAGCCCACAATTTGGAACAATGATTCCATTAGGTACACAGAAGTTTTTAAGAACTTGTGTAATATATCAACTTTATAGATTTATTGCAATTAATATTAAAATGACCGTTCTTATTTTTAAATCACACGGATAAGATACTCTTTTAACCCATTCCCTCTTAAAAAAAGGATACCCATAAAGTGGTATCCTTTCAGCACACACTACATTTTATAATAAAGGTAAATTATCATGGTCAAAGAGTTAATTATATATCCTGATGAACGAATCAATACAGTATCTGTTGATGTGAGAAAATTTGATGAGACCCTTTTTTCACTGATAGAGGATATGAAAGATACAATACAAGCACATAATGCACAAGGTCTCTCTGCGATTCAAATCTCTATTGCACTTAGTGTAGTTGTTGTAAAAGATAAAAATGGTAAATGGTTAGAGTTTATCAATCCAAGAGTTTTAAAAGGGGAAGGTAAAACAACTTCTACAGAAACCTCTCTATATCTTCCAAATATTACAGAAACTATACCTAGATATGAGAAGATTTATTTTATATATCAGGATAGAACAGGAGAACAACGCTCTATGAGTGCTGAAGGTTCATTTGGATTTATGCTACAGAGAAAATTTGATTATATTTTTGGTGGAACTTTTGCCAATAAACTTGATAAGAAAACAAGAAAAAGGGTAGAACAGAAACTATCTATAAATGGGAGTGTTGGTGAATTTAATGCTACCTCTAAAATCTCAAAAAGAGAATATTTTAAAAGTTTTATAGGAAAATTACTATTTTTTGAAGGGTTAACGCTCTTTAGTCCTCTATTTAATGTAACAAAAGAGAGATTAGAAACATTTTATAATTATGGCATTTTTGCAACCATATCATCTATTATATTGATAATTGCATATCTTATTTATGCTAGATATGAAGCAAATAGAGTTGTCTCATGTACAGGATGTCAAGTGGTGAGTTTTACAGCCGTTGCTGTTAAATATTTCTTGATTACAGTTGTACTTTTTATCGGAAGTTATTATTTTGTCAATCCAAATTAATAAAAGAAGAGATTAAAGAAACACCCCTAAAGAAGAGGTGTTAGCTTTATAGTTTATAACTTAACAACTAGGAACATTTCCTGAATCACTAGCAAACTCATTTGCAAAGTCACCAATATCTCCAAGTTTTTTCTCTTTTACTGACGCACCATCACCACAAATAGTTTTAATTTCATCAGCCAATTTACCACCCTCAATAATAGCTGTCCACTCATCTTGTGTGTGTTTTTTAGCAAACTCTGCACCATTCATACCACAAGTTTCTTTAAGTTTTTTAGCATAAATCTTTTGACCTTTTGCCGCATCTGCTGAAGCTGATGTTGTCATTACTGCCATACCTAAAAGTGCTGCTAGTGCTAGTTTTGTAAATTTTGTCATTTTAATCCTTTTGTTTTGAATAAATTTAACTAAGAATCACTGTTAACAATGACTCTTTGTAGTTGAAGTATAGATGTTTTTTGTGTATTTATTGTGAGAAAAGGCTATTTTTATAAGAAAAATATATAATTTGTATAAGTTAAACAATAAAAACATACTAAAAGAGGGAAATATTCAATATGATACAAACATCTGAAGTTAAAGAAATTTTAAATCAAGTTCTCTATCCAGGATTTACAAAAAGCATTGTTGCATTCAACTTTGTAAATGAAATTACTCTTAAAGAGAATAAGGTAACTATTAATATAGATATCCCTTCTACCTCTACAGAGATAAAAGAGCAACTACTTGCAGAGATAACTAAGCGACTATCTGTTTCTACTAGCCTAACTATTATAGTTAACATAACTCAACCAACTCCACCAAAAGAGACTAGCTCTAATGGAAAAAATGTTCTACCTAACATTCAGCACTTTGTTATGGTTAGTTCGGGAAAAGGTGGTGTAGGGAAATCTACAACTACTGTTAACCTTGCTATAGCTTTAGCAAAACAAGGAAAAAGAGTTGGACTACTTGATGCTGATGTTTATGGACCAAATATTCCTAGAATGATGGGGATAGAAGGGATTCAACCTATTTTTTTAGGTCAGAATATTAAACCTATTATTGCACATGATATTCAAGTAATGTCTATTGGCTCATTAGTGGAAAGAGGAGCTTCTCTTATATGGAAAGGAGCTATGGTCACTCAAGCTATTGAAAATATGCTAGAGGATATTCTTTGGGATAAATTAGATGTATTACTATTTGATATGCCTCCTGGTACTGGTGATGCACAACTAGCTCTTGCACAATCTCTTCCTGTTACAGCAGGAGTAGCTGTTACTACACCTCAAAAAGTAGCTCTTGATGATACTATAAGAAGCATGGATATGTTTAATAGTCTCAAAATTCCGATTGCAGGAGTGGTTGAGAATATGAGTGGATTTATCTGTCCAGAGACAGGAAAAGAGTATAACATATTTGGTAAAGGAACAACAGCACCTCTAGTGGAGAATTTTCAAACACAACTTCTGGGTGAAATACCTATAGAACCTGCTGTTCGCGAGGGTGGTGATGCAGGAATACCTATTACCGTTTTAGCTCCCGATTGTGAAACATCAAAACGTTACCAAGAGATGGCTGATAAACTTTGGGAGTATCTTAACCGAGTTAATCAAGATGGTGGTGTCGATAATAGTAGCATCCAACCAACTATTTTTTAAGTTTAAATTATTAGATATTGGGAGTATATCAATACTCCCTCTCAATCTTAACATAGTTAAACCACTTTAGATAATCTTTTGCTTTAGAGTGATAACCTAATATCTCAGTATATATCTCCTCTTTTTCACTAATTAAATAGATATCTGGTACAGCTTCAACGCTATATTTTTTAGGATACTTATCTTTTTCACTATCTAAAAAAAGAACAATATAGTCATTTTTTAACTCTTTCTCTATCTTTTTATTAGTCAATAGATTAGACTTTAACTTCTCACACCATTGACACTCTTTTTTTGTAAAAAGAATAAAAATTGGTTTATTCTCCTTTTTAGCAATCTCTATAGTTTTATTATAATCACTATATATAGTTACATTACTATCTCCAAAAGCCATAGACCCAAACAGTAATGTAGCTAATAACATTTTTTTTAATCTCATCTTCATACCTCCTAAATTAGATATCTCTATAATTAAGATACCTAATATATGCTTTGAAAAGGGAGAACTACTTAAGATAAAAAAGTTTAGGCTTAGTCCCCTTATCAACTTTGAGTTGAAAATAGTCTCTCTCTTTTAATGTTTGACTTATTTCACTCTTTGGGTCATCTAAATCCCCAAAAATTCTCACTTTACTAGGACAGGTTACTTGACAAGCTGTAGTTGTTAAACCTCTATCTAGTCGTGTATCGGCACAAAAGTTACATTTATCTATAATGTTTTCCCTACTATTAATGTATCGTACACTATATGGACAAGCTACCACACAGTGCAAAGAGAGGTCGCATAGCTCTTTATGGAGTCGAACAATACCATTATTTTTATCTATATAGATAGCACCATGAGGACAGGCACTAAGACAGAGAGGATTTTCACACTGTTGACACTGCATCGGCATATACTCTACAGCACTTCTATCCAAATTCCAAAAATCTCCATCTGCCTCTGTTACATCTATCCAAAGTCTATGTTTATCTGCACCCAAAAGAATTCCATTCTCCTCTTTACACGCCACTTCACATGATTTACAGTTGATGCAGAGTTTATAATCAAACGCCATTCCATATCTTGCCATTAGACTCTCCTTATCTTTACATCAGTGTGGTGCATGGTGGCACAACCATATATCTTTTCAAACTTATCTTCTATAATCTCATTATCATTAGCTCCAACTCCATAAGAGTTACTCATATGACAACTTTTACTATTAAATCCGTGAGAAAACCAAACTACTTGTGGATGAATCTTGTTGGTAGGGTAAGCCTCTATTCTAATCTTGCCTTGATTACTTTCAACCTCAACCATATCACCTAGTTTTATATCAAGTCTTTTAGCCACCTTATTATTTATCCAAATATGATTAGTAGCTTGAAAATCTCTTAACATAATATTGTTAGTAGTAGCACTTTGAGTCTCTGTAACATATCTGCCTGTTATCATTCTAAAATGGTTATCGTTAACTTTAAAATCATAACTATCTCTCCAAGATGGCATGGCATCCTCTCCATGTTTTTCTAGTTTTTTTAGATAGCAGTTCACATGAAATTTCTTATCTACTGTGTAGTATCTTTTATCTTTAGGATAGTACTCAAAATTACCATTAAAAATCTCTTTGTGATACTCTTTTATATGAGGATACCAAACCCCATCTTTTTTAAGCATCTCATAAACCTCTTTTCCAAAATTTTTAGTGATTAACGCTCTGTTTCGTTGAGTAACATCTTTTTTATAAAGCTCTGCCAAATCATATCCACCCTCTCTAAAGGCTTTTCTTTCTCCCAAATCTTTAATACTATCTTGCAAATCTTCATCATATTTTTTACTAACTTCAAAAAGAGGCTTAGTCAATTTTTTACCCAACCCTTTGAGTATCTCTTGCATGGTTTTTGACTCATACATTGGCTCTATCACTTGGTTTCTAAGAGCAAGACTAGGTTCAAGTTTTCCAAAGCTTACCACCATATCTTCTCTCTCTAAATAGGTACACTCTGGCAGGATAATATCTGCCATCATTGCCGTATCACTAGGCATAGTATCAAGGACTACTATTAAATCCATCATCTCTAGCATCTTTTTTGTTTTGGTAATATTTGGCATATTGTGCATAAGATTATGTTTTCTAATAAACATAGCTCTAACAGGATAAGGGGATTTTTTCTCTACAACTTTATCTCTAAAGTTTAACCAACTCCCACCCTTTTTAGAACCATACACAATACCATCAAGGTCAAATCTGCCTTGGCTATTATCATAAATAGGCATATTTATCTCTTCATCAGGAAGTTTTATAGGTTTACCCAAGATGATTCCACCTTGACGGTTAACACTTCCTGCCAAAGCATTCAAAAGTACCATAGCTCGGCGAAGTTGAAAATCATTACTGCTCCAAACACTTCTTCTGCCTAAATAGAAAAGAGGTCGTTTTGCACCAAAAAAATCTTTGGCTAGTTTTTCTATTTTATCTGCTGGTATATGAGTTTTACTCTCTGCCCATTTTGAGGTATACTCTTTTTCTAAGATATGTTTTTGGTATTTATCAAAATCTTTGAAATATTTTTTGACAAACTCTTTATTGTATCGTTCCTCTTTTATAGCTATATAGGTCATTGCCAAACAGAGTGCCAAATCTGTTCCAGGGTTAATAGGTAGATACTCATCAGCTTTTAGTGCTGTAACTGTTGCACGAGGGTCAAGTACCACCAATTTTTGCTCTTTTTGTTTTCGTGCCAAATCTACACTATCAGGAGTAATAAGCGACTCAAATCGGTTAGCTCCTGCAATAAGTACAAAGTCACTCCCCTCAATATCCATCTCTCCAATATCTCCAATAGTCAAAATGGTAGCACCCAATTTAGTATTAAGACATATTGAACCCTCATCCAAGAAATTGCTACTTCCTAGCTTTCCATTAAAAAATTTAATATACTCATCTTTATTAAATCCCTCTCCATTACAACTCATAATGGTTGAGCGATTATCCTTCTCCTCTTCAAGAATCTTTACAAGTTTATCTTTGATATACTCAAAAGCTTCATCCCAAGTGATTTTTTGATATTTACCCTCTCCTCTCTCTCCTATTCGTTTAAGAGGATACTTTAATCTATCATTATCATAGAGTGCTTGAATACCTGCATTACCTTTAGGGCATATCATATTTCTTGATTTAGGAAAAAGGGGATTTGGGTCTATTTTAGTTAAGATACTATTCTCTACTCGTGCAATACCTGCACACTTATTTCTACACATATTACACAAAAAAGGGGTATTTTCTACATCTTTATCTGATTTGTTAGTAGTAGATTGAGTAATAAAATCAGGTAGTGAGGTTATAGCATTTGAAGTAGTTGCATAAACACAAAGAGCTACACCACTTTGTAAAAATCGTCTTCTGGAGGTTTCTATTATTTTCATAAAAAATTATAACATAAGAAAAGGGTAGTATAAACTATACTACCCTTTTTAAGTACTTAAATCTTAGTACTTGTATCTAAAAAGGACTCTAAAGTCTTCAGCTTTTTTGACATCATTATCACCAATAGCACGAGGTGTACCACCTAGACCAAAGAAAGCATTACTTCCTGCATAATCATAATCAATTCTAGTATATCTAGCACTCATACTTAAAGATTTTGTAAGTGGTTTAATCCAGTAAACCTCTTTTGCATCTCCACGTGCAGCTATTTTACTACCAATCATAGTATCTTCGCCATAGGTTACACTTCTCCAGTATTTACTACCTTTATTATACTCAAATCCTAATCGTCCATCATCTGTTATAGGACATGGCATCTGAACTCCTGCCCAAATTGAATGACCTGTTTCACTACTATTTGAACCTAACATTGCCATTCCACTTTTTGGATGTGTTTTACTTTGGGAATAACTAGCAAAGAAGATAGTATCATCTAAAAAGTCATTTATACCATCACCTATACCATCAGCTTTGACCATAACTGTTGCTAAGTCTAAATCTCCAAAATTTTTAAAATTAGGGTCCATTTGACCACTCTTATCTACATCATAACCAATCATATCTTTTGATTTTGCATAGTTTGTATGAAGTGAGTATTGTCCATTATCATATGGAACAAATATCATTCCTATCATATTAGAGTTTACAGATGTTTCACTCTTTGCATAATCTTGTCCATCCATTGAAAATCTAGGTTTTGCACTTGTTAAACCTCTACCAAGACATAGTTTCACCCAACTACCTGTAAGTGGTGTAATTTTATTTAAACTCCATCTGAAACTAGCACCATCGAACTGAACATTTACTGTTGAAGCTATAGCTGATTTTCTATTTTGTCCCTCTCTAAAGTTTGCACCAAGTCCATCAACAGATGGTCGTCTACCAATACTAGCTGTCCATGCAATATCTTTTCCAAAAAAAGTATTGTTACTATATAACCAGTATGCCTCTTTTAGTTTCAACCCATCATCAGACAAAGCTTCATTTGTAACCCAATCAAATCTATGATTTACATTATTTTGTTGACTGTTTAGTGTCTGTCCAAAAGCCTTATTGAAAGCTGCTGTACCATAAAATCTAACTTTATCTCCTGCATCATATTTCATATTTATCAAAAGTCTATTTGATAAAAGTGAACTATTTTTTGCTGTACTACCATTACCAAATTCATATTTGATATTATCCATTGTTGTTCTAAAATCAACATCAAACTTAAGATGATTTCCATTTGCCATAGTTCTAGCTTGACTAGCTTTTTTGTGATTGGCTTTAACCTTCTTCTTTAAAGTCTTTAACTCTTTTTCAAGATTTTTCACTTGTGTCTCTAAATTGCTATTATCTGCCAATGCAGATACACTTAATGCTGTAACTAATGAAAGTAGTATCGCTCCTCTTTTCATCTAAACTCCTTTTGATTTTATGAATTTTATTCTACCTAATTCAATTAAGTATTTTTAAAATTTTATAAGCCGATATAAGACTTAAAAAATACTTAATATAGAGGCTTAAAGCCTCTATATTTTAATGCTCTTCATCCAAATTAAAGAACTTTGTTCCTGCATAGTACATAGCAACACAAAGACCTAAACCACCAAGAGAAATCATAATCTCTGTAGCACTTGGGAAGTAGTGAATCCACTCTGGTGGAAGCTGATACTCTCTAGTTTTTAACATCTGTAGAGGTTTAAGCTGTGTATCATGTACAAGATTATATCTCATAAAGAAGATACCAACCATACCACTTAATGATGCCCAGAAAAAGAGTACAGGTTTTCTACCCATAGTTTTCAAGATAATCACCAATGGAATCACCATTGCAAGTAGTACTTCTGTCCAAAATGGCATAGAACCTATAATATGATGAGCAACCTCTGCTCTGTTTGGCATACCACCATACATATCAGTTAGAAGTTTCCATGTTACAAAGAAGATAAGAATAGAGATAAGAAGTCCTTGAATCTTTGCAAGTCCCTCTAGCATCTTTTTAACTTCTGCTGGAAAATCTAATTTATATCTAAAGCCCATTAAGATATAGGCAATAAATACACCTGTAATAAATGCTGTCAAAATAAAGTATGTTGGATAAAATACTCCATTTGAAATTGGTCTAGCATTTAGGAAACCAAATACTGAACCTAAGTTTGAGTGAGCTGCAAGACCAACCAAAAGACCTGTTAGACCAAATATCTTAGCCTTTTTCATATCTCCTTTAAGTAGAAATATAAACTCAATAATCATAAATGTCAAGTAGATACCATAGAGTGTACCCATCCACCAAATAGCAGAGGTTAACCCTGGGCTAAGTACGTTGTAAATCAACATTCTAACAGGATGTCCTATCTCAAATGCGATAACAGCAAACCCTGCTAAAATAGTTACAATCGAGCCAAAAATTGCTCTTTTGGAGATAAGCATATAATCTTTAAATCCAAATACATCTCCCAATGAACCAACAATACATAATCCTGTTGAGCTAACAACAAAGAAAATATATACAGCAATCAATAGTCCCCAAGGATGCTCACGTGTTACGTTATAAGCATGGTGTCCATGCATTAAATAGATGGCTACACCTATTACAAACATAGCAATAAATGCCAATGTCAACACTGCCACAATATTATTTCGTGGCGATTTTTCAAAACTCAACAACTCTTTTATGCTAACTTTATTAACAGGAATTGTTGTTATAAACTCTTTCGCTTTATTTATCATATCAACCTCCTTATGTTAGGTAGAATAGTTTTGGATTAGTACCGAGATTAGATTTCAAAGAGAAATGGTCTCTTGTTCTAAGAAGTTCACTAATTTCACTGTCATAATCATCAAGGTCACCAAAAGTTCTAACTTTTGTAGGACAAGTGTTTTGACAAGCTGTTGTAGTCTCACCACGAGCCAACCTAGTATCTGAACAGAAAGTACATTTATCAACCGTCATTGTTCTATCATCTACATATCTTGCATCATAAGGACAAGCATTCATACAGTAACTACACAAAATACACTTATCACTATCTACTCTAACTACATGATTCTCATCATAATAGGTTGCATTTGTAGGACATACCTCTTGACAAGGAGCATCATCACAATGTTGACACTGACTTGGCATAAAAGTATTTGATACGATATCAAGTAGTGGCCATTCACCCTCTATCTCTTTTACTCCAACCCAAATTCTATGCTTATCTGCACCAAGAAGAACACCATTCTCCTCTTTACAAGCAACTTCACACGCTTTACAATTGATACAATTTTTGTAATCTAAAGCCATTCCATATCTTGCCATAATTACACCTTTCTTATTTCAACATTGGTTTCGTGCATTACTGCCGCACCATAGACTGGTTCTATTTTATCCTCTATTAAAAGAGCATCATTAGCACCACTTCCATAAGCTATCTCCATACCTTCACTACTACCACCAAAACCATGTAACATAAATATCTGATTTGGAGCAATTTTTTCAGTAGGATAAGCTTTAATCTGAACTTTACCTATGTTACTTTTTACTTCAACCATATCACCAAACTCAATATTTTGTTGTTTAGCAACTCTCTTATTAATCCAAATATAATTGGTAGAGATAAGGTCTCTTAACATAAGGTTATTTGTAGTTCCACTTTGAGTAAATTGAGCATGACGACCTGTTATCAATCTAAACTTACCTTTTGGAACACTAAAGTTCCATTTATCATGCCATGTTGGCATAGCATCTACACCTTTTTTTGTTAAGTTTTTAAAGTTGATATTAATTTTTAACTTATCACCTTTTGTTATATAGTTTTTCTTACTTTCAGGATAGTATTGATACTCATTTGCATTTAACTGCTTATGATACTTCTCCATGTTTGGATAGAATACACCTTTTTCATCAAGAGTTTTCCAAGCCTCTTCACCAAAAGCTTCTACAATTTTCTCTTCATTCTGCTCATAGGTAGGCTTTTCCCATACATCAGCTAGGTTAAATCCATTCTCTTCATAATACTTCTCAATCTCTTCAGGTTTCATACCCTCTGTATCATCTTGAACATCACCATCATACTTTCTGGTAATTTCCCAAAGAGGTTTAGATAGTTTTTCAGCTAACTCTTTATAGATAACTTCTGGTTCTTTTGTCTCAAATAGAGGTTTAGATGCCTGTTTTCTCATAACAATAGCAGGTTCTAATCCACCATAACTAGCAACAGGAGAAGTTCTTTCAAGATATGAAGCCTCTGGTAAGATAACATCTGCAAACATAGTAGTATCACTAGGCAAGATATCTATCATAACATTCAAATCCATCTTTTTTAAGAACTCTTCTGTTTTTTTAGTATTTGGAACACCTGCCATTGGGTTATGCTTTCTCATCATCATAACTCTAACAGGATATGGAGCTTTACCCTCAAGTACCATATTTCTAAATACTATCCAAGAACCTGTTTTTAGAGAAGGAATTGCAATACCCTCTTTATCAAATCTTGATTTAACTTGGTCATACATAGGTGCATTGATATTCTCTTTTGGCAATGCTAACTTTTTACCATAAACAATACCACCCTTTTTATCAAGATTTCCACTTAGAGCTTGATAAATTGCCATTGCACGACGGAGTTGGAAATCATTTTTACTAAATACGCTTCGTCTTCCTTGATAATATATAGGGCTTCTAGCCGCCATAAAGTCACGAGCAATCTTAGCTATATCTTTAGCTTTAAGTCCAGTAATTTTTTCTGCCCACTCTGGAGTATATTTATGTGAGATTATATGCTTTTTATACTCTTCAAAACCAACACCATATTTCTCTATAAACTCTTTGTCATAAAGCTCTTCTGTTATTGCAACATAAGTCAAAGCCAAAACAAAAGCCAAATCAGTACCAGGATTAATTGCTAACCACTTGTCTGCTTTAGCAGCTGTATTAGTAAATCTTGGGTCTAAAACTATTGTTTTAAGTCCTCTTCCTTTGCTTCTTTTGAACATATCCATAGTATCAGGAGTAATAATAGCTTCAGCTCTATTTGCACCTGCACAGATAAGATAATCAGCATTATTTAAATCTGCTTCACCATAAGTTCCAATAGTATTAATATAAGCACCTAAAGTTGTCTCAAGACAGATACTAATCTCATCCACATAGTTAGGACTTCCTATTTTTTCTCCTACTAAGACTTCAAATCCCTCTTTTGAAAGACCTTCCCCATTACAGTAACCAATAGTTGCACGGTTATCTTTCTCTTCATCAAGAATCTGTGCCAACCCTTTAAACTTATCTGTTCCATTTAAAATAGCTTCATATGCTTCCTCCCATGAAACTCTTTTATACTTCCCATCACCTCTCTCTCCAATTCTAACCATTGGATATTTAAGTCTATCTGGGTCATACATGGTTTGAATACCTGCATTTCCTCTAGCACACAACATATTTCTACTTTTTGGGAAATATGGATTTGGATTTAGCTTAGTAACCACTCCATCCTCAACTCTAGCGAACCCTGCACATTTATTAACACAAATACCACAAAGATAGGGAACATTCTCAGCTTTCCCCGTTCCTGTTTTGGTAGTAATGGATTTTGGGACACCACTATGGTGTGACTCTTCACTACTAGCAAAAAGATTGGTTGCTGTTACTGCTGAACCACTAACGATGCTCATAGCAATTGAACCTTGAAGAAATCTTCTTCTTGATACTTCAACTTGCATAAATTTTCCTCCTTATTTTATCTTTAGTTTTAAATGAGAGTAAAAAACTCCCATTTATAAGACTACATTATATGTTATAGAACTATTTCTTATGCAAAACTTTTATTTTGTATTTTTTTATACAAATAAGTAATATTTATCATAAACATTACTTATTATACACAACTTAATTAATCACCTATCAATATTAATTATATTTATAATAAGTAAAAATAATAATTAAAATGAAAATGTTAATAAATGTTTAATAAAAAGTATCAAAAGATAATAATTATGAGCCTTAGAAGCATATTTCATGAGTAAAAAAGTAAGATATTTATAGTTTAAAGTATTAAAATAGGAAGAGAAAATGAAAAAATAAAGAGGGAGATTGGTCGATTAAAATCGACCAAAAAAGTAAAAAATAGTACCGACTATCTTTTTGAGAACTGTGGAGAACGTCTAGCTTTTTTCTTACCTGGCTTCTTACGCTCAACAACACGTGAATCACGAGTCATAAGTCCCATAGGCTTAAGAATTGTTCTAAAAGACTCTTCGTAAGCTACAAGTGCTTTTGTAATACCATGTTTAACAGCGTCAGCTTGTGCTGAATAACCACCACCAAGAGTTGATGCTTTGATATTTACTGATTCAAGTTGCTTAGTTGCTTCTAGTGGAAGTCTAACTTTCATCTTAAGTGTCTCATGTCCACCTAACCACTCATCTAATGTTTTACCATTAATAGTCATCTCACCATTACCTGGAGTCAACCAAACTTTAGCAATCGCTGCTTTTCTTTTTCCTGTTGCATAGATAGTTGCCATTCTTATGCTCCTTTATTTATTTGTGCTGTGTGAGGATGCTCTGAACCAACATACACTTTTAATTTTTTAAGCATTGCTCTACCCAAAGTAGTCTTTGGAAGCATACCTCTTACAGATAGTTTATAAAGCTTCTCTGTGCTGTTCTCTAACATATCATCAAGTTTTTTACTTTTAGTAGAACCAAAGTAACCTGAGTGAGTAAAGTACTCTTTTGTTGTTAATTTATTACCTGTAAACTTCGCTTTTTCAGCATTAATGATTACAACGTAATCCCCACAATCCACATTTGGAGTAAATGAAGGCTTGTGTTTACCTCTTAAAAAAGTAGCTACGTCTGTTAAGATACGACCAAAAGTTTTACCTTCAGCATCAATGAGAATCCAATCTCTCTGTACCTCATGAGGTTTCATGACAGATGTCAATTTCATGTTGTTTCCTTGTTTTAAATAAACCCTACGGCTTTGAGTGATGGGATTATAGCGTAAAAAACTTAAATTTTCTTTAAATTAAGTTTAAATTAAGCTTAAACTCTGAAAAAGAAATCCTCTCCTGCTCTATTCGTAACTGCTCACCATATATATTATATTTTAGCCCATCAAAAAGCAACTCTTCATCTTTACTCAAATGAGAAAGCACTCCCAAAAAAGGCTTACTCTCCACCACAGCCAAACTCTTAAACCTCATCAGCGTCTGCTCATCCATCAAGATAGATTGCGTTTGAGAAAAATAACCACGAATCTGTGAAAGTATAGCAAATCCATGTGTATCA
>Ga0256827_10000853_pt1 | contig 19219 bp, 20 predicted proteins | sample CV84metaG_FD_185977 | JGI IMG/M metagenome (GOLD analysis project Ga0256827, IMG submission 185977) | Hydrothermal vent microbial communities from East Pacific Rise, Pacific Ocean - CV84 | ecosystem: Environmental > Aquatic > Marine > Hydrothermal vents | place: Pacific Ocean: East Pacific Rise... | reverse complement strand
TGAGTACTTTCTGATCAAATTTATAATCACAGATGACTTAGAAAAGATAGACTTATTTCATTCATTTCTTTGTGGTTATATAACAGAAATCTATAAATTACAGCACACATTTTAGACCTTTAGCCCTTATTTTCATATGAACAATATTCAATATAGCTATTTGGAAAATAAGTCAATATGTCTTTTACTGTTTGTTTAATTACTTCCCTATTAGTATTTTCTTTGGAAACAACTAAATATCATCAACCAATTTTTCCTCAATAAATAGGTAATATTCAAATATTATTTTGTAGAGATTTTTTATTTTTATAAAAACTTTTTTCAAAAATATTTAAGAATTCTGAATATTCTCCAGAAACATTATTTATTTTTCTATATTCATCAATATTTTTTATGAAATCTTCTATATCATTTTCATTACAAAAATCATCAATAATATTTTTAAAGTTTTTCAGTAATTTAATATTTAAAATATTGAAAATATTTTCATAATTTTCTTCTATTTTTTTAGAATTTATAAATTTTTTTAAATAGTGATTTTCAATATTTAGATTTTTTAATTCTTTTTCTAAAAAATTTGAAATTTCTAAACTTTCTTTATTTCATTTTTCTAATTCTTTTTCTACTCTTTTTGTTTTTGATGGAATTCCAGAAAAAATTATATAATAGTCTAAAGGAATATGAGAATCTTTCTCTCAAATAATATTATAATTTATTTTTCAATTATCTGTAAAAATTAAAATAGGATTTTGTGTGTTCATAAAAGAAACAAATCCATTTAATCAGATAGTTTTATCATATCTAAGTATTTTTTCTAAATTATAAGAAAAATCAAAAATTTCTCTAAAATTATTTAATTGAAAAATCTTTCCTAAATTTTTAATTTCTAATTTATTTGAAATAATATGAAATACCGTAGAAATTAAAGAAGAAAAAATTCAAGAAAACCCTAATCAATGTCATCTTCAAACTTCACTAAGAAAATTTATTTCTAGTCAATAATTTATATTATTTTCTATTAATTTTCAAAAAATAAATGATTCTAATTTTTCAATAATTTCATAATCTAATTTTTCTTCTTTATAATTTTTTGATATATTATCCCAAAAATAAATATTTTTAATAATAACTTTTTTTTCTAAAGTTTTATTTATTCAAATATATCATTTTAAACTAGATTTTTGTTTAATATGAAAGGAATTTGTAATCTTTCAAATCCCCCTTGCAATTGTCCAAGGAGTTGAAAATTCAGTAGAAATAATTAAATTATTTTCTTTATAAAATTTATTTTTGTTCATTATTTATAATTAAAGTATTAAATATTATTATCATACCATTAACTTCATCTAAATTATTTAGAATATAATTCTCAATATTTTCATCACTTTCTTCAAAAATTCTTTTTAATATTCTAATAATAATATTTATTTCATTTTTATTAATTTTTTCTGGTTTTGAATAATTTTCTAATAAATAATTTTGTCAAAATTCTAAAAATTCACTTAATTTTCTAATAATTCTTTTTATATTTTTTTTGTAAAGAAATCCATATTTTTCTTGAAGATCAGGATTTTTATAAAAAATATAATTTATACTATTTTGTAATTGAACATAATCTATTTTTTGTTTTCTATAATCAGAAATTATATTTTTAAATTTATCTTCTTCTTCTAAAAAACCACAAATATTATCTTGATTGTACATATTTATTTCTAAAATATCAGAATCTCATCTAACTATATTTCAATTAAAATCAATATCAAAATTTATATTTTCTCAATGCTTTGGATTTCTATTATTTATTTCAGATTTTCAAAATTCTGTAAATTTATCATCTCTTATTGAATCAAAAGTGGTAGAATGAAGTAATAATATTTGATGTTCATCACTTTTTTCTATTATTTTAACTATAAATTCTGATTGCTTTCAAATTTCTTTTTTTGTTCAAAGTTTTGTATATTTGTTAAACTTTCACCAATCTAAACTTGATAAACTTCTTATTTTTCAAATTAATTTTGCTTTTTCATCTAATCACTCTCATAAAATATTTGCAAAATCTTGCATTCTTTTAGTATCATCATTATAATAAATTTTTATATTTTTTAAAATCCAATATGATTTCTTAATTTTTTCAACTATATTTTTTGCTTGTTCAATTCATTTTTCAGTTAATCAAAGTTTATTTTCTTTTGTTCATTCATTTTCAGGATATCTAAAAGCTGTAATTCTTTTTTTAACTAAAACTTTCTTCAAATCTTCTGGTAATTCTAATAATTCAGAAATATTTTCTTTCACTCAAAAAATCTTCTCAAAAACATCAGAATGTAATCTTGATTTTAAAAATTCAACAGAATATGTTTCTTTTTCTAATTCTGACATAAAATATATTTAATTTTCTTATTTATAATAACACATTAATCAAAATAAAATAAAACAAAAAAAAACAAATAAATATTTTATTTGTTTCATCAGCTTGTCAACAGAGTGGCTTCAGCCCTTTGTATTTTTTAAAATTATCTTAAATTTTCAGCTTTTTCTAATTGATTATCTTTTTTATATTTTTTAAATCTATCAAAATCGAATTCTAAATTTATATCTGGAGTAATTCAAATTCAATTAATTCAAGTTTGTGTCTTCCCTGTAAACCATCTTGCAACAGTGTATTTAAAACTTGAACCATCTTTATATGATTTTATTGTTTGAACAGATCCTTTTCAGTAAGATTGTTCTCAAATAATAGTTGTTTTTGGAAAATAATCTTTTACAGTTCAAATAAAAATTTCTGAAGCAGAAGCAGTTCATCCATTTTGTAAAATAACTATTCTATATTTAGAAAAATCAATTAAATCATAACCTTTTGAATAATAATTTTGTTTTCATTTTAAATATTTTACAACAGCAGTATTTTCTCATTTAGGAACAAAATTTCATAACATATCTGAAACTTCATCTAAATATCAACCTCAATTATTTCTTAAATCAAAAATAATTTTTTTAATTCCCTTTTCTTTTTTTAATGCTTCTAATGATTCTTTAAATTCAGAACTAATGTTTGCTCAAAATATAGTCATTTTTATATAAAAAGTTTTAGAATCTATTTTTTTATATTCAACTTCTTTTATAACAATATTATCTCTAATTACTTTTATTTCTGAAATCTTTCATTTTCTTAAAATAGTTAAAGTTACAATTGTTCCTTTTGGTCATTTAATCCAAGAAACAGCTTCTTTTAGTGATGTTGTTTTTAAAATTTCTTTATTATTAGCTTTTAAAATTATGTCTCATCATTTTAATCATGCTCTTTCAGATGGTGAACCTGAAATTGGAGAAATAATTTTTAAAATTCATGGTTTTTCCATTTCGACATAAGAACCAATTCATTCAAAATTTCAATCTAATGATTCTTGAAAATTTTTATTATCAACTGGTGGAAAATAAGTTGTAAATTTATCTCATGTTCATTCTGCTAACCCTCTAGTTGCTCATTCAATAAGCTTTATATCTGAAATTGTATTTCTATCATAATGTGATCATTTTATTGTTTTATAAACATCATTAAAAATTGCTTGTTTTTGTTTATATAATTTAGAATCTGATTTTGTTCTAATTCAATATATATCATTAAAAGACATATCTATATTACTTTCTTGTTCATTTTTTTCTTTTTTATTTAAAACTTTTTTCAAATAAATTAAATCAGATTTATTAGCTTTTCTTAATTTTAATTTTTTAATATTACTTGTTGATATTAATTTTACTTTAAATAACTTTTCTGTTAATTTATATAAAGAATAAGCTGAAATTTTAGAATCAGGTTTTAATCTAAATCTTTTATTTGGCAATATATCTACATAAACTAATTTTTGTAAATCAGAATATAATTTAGAGTTATTATTAACTCATATAATTTTCAAATCAATATATTTATAACTTTTAGGTATTTTTCATTCATAATATAAAGCAAAACTTGAAAAAACTTCTCAAATTGAAACTTCTCTTTTATCAATTTGTTGTAAATTAATAGTAATTTCACTTACATTTTTCTTTTCTATAACAATATCTTTTTCTCAAATAGTACTTGAACTAAAAAATGTTGCATTTACATTAGCTCAAAAAGATAATAATAAAATCAAAGTAAATAGAATTCTTCTTATATTTTTATTCATTTTTTTGTATAATAATTAATAATAAAAGTATTATATTGAATAATAAAAAAAAGCTAATTTAATTTATTAACTTTTATTTTTTTATAATAACTTCTTGTGTTGGGAAAGCCATTGATATATTTGATTTTTCAAAAGTATCTTTTATTTCAAGATTTATACTTTCTTTTTGTTTAACATAACTATAATAATCATCATTTATAAGAGAAAAATAAGTTGCTCTTATATTTAAAGAAAAATCTCAGAATGTATCAAAATTAACTCTATAACTAGAAATATCTTTTGATAAAACATGTTTTTCTAAAATATTTTCTATTATTTCAACTGCTTTTTTTGTTTTTAATAAAGTTGTTCAATACTCTATTCAAATACTAAATTCAGTTCTTCTTGTTTCTCTTTTTGTTAGATTTTCAATATTATTTGAAATTAATTTTTCATTTGGAATTAATACATAATATCATTCTTTATCAATCATTGTTAAATGAGAAATTCACATTTCTTTTATAGTTCAAACTTGTCAATCTATTCTAACATAATCTCAAATTTTAAAAGGTTTTGTTAGTAAAACAGTTATTGCACCAAAAACATTACTTAATGTTTTTTGTGCTGCAAGAGCTACTGCTAACCCTCAAATTCAAGCTCAGGTAATAAGTGCAGTAACATTATAACCTAAATTAGATAAAATTGTAATAACTCATATAATCCAAGTTGCTACAATTATTACTTTTTTTATGAAAGATAATAAATTTTTATTTAAAGATTTAAATCTTGTTCTTTTAACTAGAATTGATTCAAATGCAACATTTAGAAAACTTGTTAAATAATATATAAATATAATAAGAAATATTATATAAAATATTTTATTTACATAAATATTGTAAATAGTTGGTATTGTTAGAAATTTAAAAAAAACATATATTCAAATAAAATATTTATTTGTTTTTATAAAACCAATAAAATATTTAACAAAAACATTATCTACATCATTATTAGTTCTATCTACAATCTTTTTTAAAACTACTTCTAATAATCTATTTAAAACTCAAATAAGTCATATTATAGTTAAAAAAGCCATTATAGCATTAGAATATTCTAATATTATTTCTCAATAAATAATATTATCTTTAATAAATCAAATTAAACTTTTATACTCAGGTGAAAAATAATAAATAAAATAAGTAATTCATAATCATAAAAAAACATAGTTTTTTATAATCATTAAAAATTTTAATATTCACATTTTTTCTTTTATTTTTTCTATCATATTTAGCTATTAATTAATTTTTTTACTAAGAAACTTCCCTAATTTTTCACTACTTGTATCAATTTCAATTGGTAATTCTTTTCTAATTAAAGAAAAATCTTCTGGTTTTTTAGCCATATTTATCCAAACTTCATAACCTCAACCATGAGCAGATTTTATTTCTTCAGCTTTAGTAAAATCAAATTTTGTTTCTTCTGTAAAAGTTGTATTCGATTTTTCTGTTCAATGATTTATATTTGTTTTATAAATCTTTTCAACTTTTAATTCTTTAATTCAAGATGGTGAAACTAATTCAATTGTATCTCAAATTTCAAATTTATTTTTAACTTCAACTCTTACTAATTTATTTTCTTCATCATATTCTCTTAAAATTCATAAATATGCTTTTGTTCCAAAACTACCATTTCTTTCATAAAATTGAGCATTTGAGTTTGGATTCCCTGCCAAAAATCCAGGAATATAACCTCTATTTGCTATTCAAAATAATTCTCAACTTAATTTCATAGAATCATATTTTTCTCATTTTTCAACAGCATCAAGAGCTTCTCTATAAGCTAAACCAACTGATGCAATATAATTTACAGTTTTATTTCTTCATTCAACTTTGAATGAAATTATTCCTGCATCTGTCAATTCTTCCAAATAATCAATAGCACATAAATCTCTTGAATTCATCAAATATGTTCCATATTCATCTTCATCATATTCCATTAATTCCCCTGGTCTTTCTTTTTCTTCAAGATAAAAAGTTCCATCTAAATCTTGATAATCTTCAGGTCTTCCAGTTACAGTTTCTGCTTCAGCTTCACTTCTATCATCTTTAAACATTTTGTATTCCCATCTACATGAGTGACTACAAGTTCCTTGATTTGGATCTCTATTAGATAGATAATTTGAAATTAAACATCTTCAAGAATATGCCATACAAATTGCTCAATGTACAAAAGCCTCAAATTCCATTTCTGGCACATGTTCTTTTATCTCTTTCATTTCTTTCAAAGAAATTTCTCTTGATAATATAATTCTTTTTATTCATAAAGTTGCCCAAAATTCAGCTTGAGCCCAATTTGTATTATTTGCCTGAACTGATAAATGAATTTCAACATCTGGAAATTCTTTTCTAACTAAATGAATCAAACCTGGATCTGCCATAATAAAAGCATCTGGTTTCATTTCTACCATTTTTCTAAAATGAGCAAGAAATGGTTTAATTTTCATATTATGAGCATAAATATTTGCTGTAAAATATATTTTTTTACCAAAATTATGAGCATATTCTACAGCCTCACCAATTGTTTGCATAGTAAAAGCATTTGTTCTAGCTCTCAAACTAAACATTGGCACCCCAACATAAGTTGCATCAGCCCCATAAGCGTAAGCAAATTTTAATTTCTCAAAATCCCCAGCAGGCATTAATAATTCTAATTTTTTTGTCATAATTTTATTTTTTAATATTAAACTCAACTAGTTCCAAACTAGCCAAAAAATATTTTATACAAAAAAAAATAATTAGCAAGTTTGAGCTAATTTATTTAATTAATTTTTTTAATCATATCTCTTAATTTTTTATAAGAATCATCCATTTTTTTTTCTTCTTCAGTAGTAAAAAGTCAAGTTTTTTTATTTCATTCATTATAAAATTTTAAAGAACTTAATTCTAAAGTAAAAAACTCTTTTTTATTAGAAGTTAAGTTACTTTCTTTAAATTCTTTTTCAATTCTAGTAAAATTAGATTTAGCTATATCCTCAGGTGTCTTTTTATAATTATCTTTTATATTTTTTAAAAAACTAGAATCTTCTTCATAAGATTCAATTTGCATTAAGCTAAATTCATCATGTATATTATTATTATGTTCTTCATTTTTACCTTTTTTTTCTAAAAATATTTCTCATCATTTAATAAAATTATCAATCATTTCATTTCATCTTGCTTTAATTTCTGATATTTCTCAATCAGTTACATAATTTCTATTTCATCATTTTTATTAATTTTTAATCAAAATTCATCTATAATTTCATTAGAATTGCTATTTTGTAAATTTTGTAACTCTTTTTCTAAAAGATTAATTCTATTTCAAATTTCTATAACATTATTTTTTTCATTTTCCTTAAAACTATTGATTATAATAGCTTTTCATATTTCTCAAAATGACATATATATTTTTTTATTAATTTTTAAATTAAATTAATATTAACATAAAAAGAGTAAGTAGGCAAATATTTGCTTTTAAAAAAATAATATGATATTATTTCTATATATGAAAATAAATTAATAGAAAAACAGACTATCTTACTATTCTTTAAACTAACAAATATGAGTGAAATAAAAAACTTTGTAATAGAAAGAAAAGATTGAACAAAAGTTGAATTTAATAATAATGCAGATTTATGAGAAGAACTTAAAGTATTTTGAAATCTTGATAAAGAAGAAATCACAGCTTTAAAATATATTTTAGATTCTAATAAATGAAAAGACCAAGAAATTATTAATAAAACTTGAAAAAGCAAACTTTTAGAACTTTCAAAAAACTTAGAATATAAGTGATTAAATCAATTATGAATAAATTGAACTTTAAAAGCAGTAAAAAATAGAATTAATAATATATTACAATTAAAAGAAGAAAAAGGTTTTAGTTTTTCTAATTTATTTAAATCTAATTCTAAAAAAAGTACTTGAGAAAACATTGAAAGTAATGAAAAAGTTTCAAATAATAAATACAAAGATTTAATGGATTTAATTTCTTTAGGAGAATGAACTAAAAATAATCCTAATGTTATGTTCTGATATAAAAAAATAAATTTATTTTCAATGACAATAGAGGAAGTAATTAATTATCAAGAAAAAATAAAATGACATACTGCAATGTGAAAATATCAAATTAAAAAGTCTACATTAAAAACATTAATAAATAAATTTCCTCCTAATACAAAAATGACACTTGAAATACAAGATAAAATGGCTATTATTTTATTAAAAAGGCGTTGAATTGATAAATATATAAGAGGTACAAAAAGTGAAAAATATATAATAAAAAAGTTAGCTCAAGAATGGGCTTCTATACCAACAAACAATTGAAAAAGTTATTATGATAATGATAAAGCATGAAATCATTCTAGAGTAAAACTCTCAAAAGTACAAAAGGTATTAAGAGATTTAAAAAACTAAAATATCATTTTAGTTTTTTATTTATATTCAGATTTAATTCAACCTCAAAGTAACTCCAATCATCAAAAGGGCCATAAAACTCCTAAAAACATAAGAAATAAACCTAAAAGCATAAGTATAAAATATGTTCATCATCTTCAAATATATTGCTCTGCCCAAACAAAATTCCCTGTCCAAGATTTTACAACTCTTCTATATTTTATTATTCAAAATCATATTCAAAACAATAAAACTGCATAAAATAAGTCTACTATAATATTCATTTTTTATTTTTTTTAAAATATATTTTTAATTTTATCTATAACATCTCAAGATTTCTTTTTTAATCAATCTATAACTTCTTCACTATTAATATTTGGTTTAATTGATTCAACAAAATCTTGTTTCATTTTTTCAAATCCCCAATAATAAAAATAAATACAATAACCTATTATTGTTCAATAAATTATTATTTTGATAATTAAATGAAAAAGTCACTTCCTTTTTTCACTTTTTATATTATTATAAATATAATCAATTTTTTCATCTGTTGTTTTTTCCATAATTTGTTATTACATTATATTCCCCTCCTTTACAAGGGAGGGGCTAGGGGTGGGTTATTTAGCTTCTTTCCAATTATCACCCATTTCACAATCTGCTTTTAATTTAATTTCTTTATCAACTAAAACATTTTCCATAATTTCAGTTATGTTTTTTTTCAAAATTTCTTCTTCTCAAGGATAAACATCAAATACTACTTCATCGTGAACTTGCATAATTAATTGTGATTTTAATTCTTTGCTTCCTTTAGTATTAAAGGAAGCTCCCAAAGGGTGATGGATTATATTTTGTTCTCCTTTTAAGAATTTACCTATTCTTAACATTGCAATTTTCATAATATCTGCATTAGTTCACTGAATTGGCATATTTATTGCTTCCCTTTCAGCCCCTGATTTTATCATTTTATTTCTATCTGTAATTCATTTTATATATCTTTTTCTTCAAAAAAGTGTCTCTACATAACCTGTTTCTTCACATTTTTTAATTGTTTCATCTAAAAATATTCTTACTTTTGGATAAGATTCAAAAAACTTTTTAATATATAAATTTGCATCACTAACTGTAATATCAATCATTTTTGATAATCAAAAACCACTAATTCAATATATTACTCAAAAATTTACTGCTTTTGCAATTTTTCTATCTGTAACTTCTATTAAATCAGCTGTTTTTTGGTGAATATCTCAATCATTTTTAAAAACCTCTAACAAATTTTCATCACCACTCATTATAGCCAATAATCTCAATTCAACTTGAGAATAATCAATTGCCATAATTTTTCATCACTCAAATCTTGAAATAAAAGCTGATCTCACTTCTCAAGCAATTCAACTAGAAGAAGGTATATTTTGTAAGTTTGGATTAGTAGAAGATAATCTTCCAGTAGCTGTCACAGCTTGATTATAGCTTGTATGCAATAAATCATTTTCATCTAATAAATCAAGTAATCAATTTACAAAAGTAGAATTTATTTTTGTATAATGTCTATAATCTATAATTTTTCTAGCAATATCAAATTCTTTAGATAAATTTTCTAAAACTTCAGCTGAAACACTCCAACCTGTTTTAGTTTTTTTTCATTTTGGAAGTCATAATTTATCAAATAAAATTCATCAAACTTGTTTTGGAGAATTTATATTAAATTCTTCCTCTGCTATTTCATAAATTTCTTTTTCTAAAGTTCAAGCTTCTTTTTCCAAAATTATTCATAATTCTTTTAATCTATCTCTTGAAATTTTAACACCAGTTAATTCCATATTTTTCAATATTTCTATAAATGGAAAATCAATATTTTCTAAAATATCATTCAATTTGTCAACAGAGGATTTTAACCCTTTGCTCAGCATTTTATCTAATTCTTCTTCTTGTTCTTCAAAAAGTTTATAAGTAATATAAGATTTTTCAGCAGAAATTTTTACTGCTGTTTCTAAATCTAATTCAGAAAAATCTTTTAATTTATTTTTTTTAGCTATTTCATCATAACTTATCATTTCATAGTTTAATTTTCTTTCAGATAATTTATCCAGTGATAATCATCTTACTCAAGGATTTTTAACATATTCAGCTAAAAGTGTGTCATATATTTTTGCCATAGATTTTTATATTAATTATTTTATATCACTATAATATTTAAAACACAAAAAAAAGCTAGATTTAATCTAGCTTTTTTTTGTAATAAAATAAAGATAGCTAAATAAGTTTTTCTCTAACTGCTCAAACAGAAATAAAGATAACTGGTCAGTTTTTCTGTAACTGGTCAAACAGTAGGATAAATTATGTATGAGTATCAAACAGACTAGGTGCCCATTGAGGGTAAAGCTGAAGCATTCTGTTGATTTAGAGGATAATATTTTCAATATTATGTTTTGTATGATTTTCTAAAGTATAATTTATAGCTTTTTCATAAGATTCCCAATCATTTAAAAAAGTTGAACTAAATGATTTGCCCAAATTTTAATTCATTTTCAATCTCATTTATTAGAAAATTTTTTAATTCTTGAAAATTCAAAACTCACAGCTCATTTTATTTCTCAAATAAATTTTGATAATTTCTCATCATCATAAATTATAACTAAATGAATATGATCAGATAAAACATTTAAGGTATAATTTTTAATTCATTTATCTTCAATTTTATCAGAAATTAATTTATACATTAATTTTCTATCTTCCAAATTCAAAAAAAATCACTCCTTTTTTTCTACTTTATAAAGTTTCATTCTATCACTATATCTACTATTATGAGTTCCCCAAGTTATGAAAAACTTTTTTAGCATATTTTTTTAACTTAAATTTAAATACAAAGCCCTAAAGGGAACTTTGTTGATATATTGGATTTTTCCTACAAATCAACAGAATGCTTTAGCTTTCTGTTTGACCAGTTAGAAAAGCATTGTTCTGTTTGATATTTTATGATTTATTACTGATATTTAGATTTCATTACTAAATTTTAGAATTAAATAAAATTTATTTAACTGGTCAGTTATAAATTAACTAGTCAAACAGAAAGCTAAAGCATTCTGTTGTTTTAGTGGAAATTAATTTAAAAAATAAACAATTATTTTTACAATTAATATTATAATTATAATAATAAATAATCAAAGTGGCCAAATAAAATCAGAATATTCTTTTTTTAAAAAGTTTTTAAAAAATGGAATATAAAAATAATTATCTTTTCACTTTTTTAATTTTAAAATAACTGTATTTCATTCAAATTTAAAAGTAATATTATCTTTAGTAAAATTATAATTTTTAATTTTTTCAATATTTAAATATTTACCAAAATGATTTAGAAGAAAATATCATAAATATAATGTTAAAATATTATTTTCTTTCTGAAACTTAATCTCATCTAATTTAATTTCATCTCCATTTTTAAATAATATTTTTTTATCTGAAAAAATATTATTTATATTTCAAAACTTAATTCATTTATACAATCTATTAAAATTATATCAATTTTCATTTATTTCATATTTACCATAAATTAAATATCTTATAAAAGTATATATAAAAAATAGTAGCAATAAAATAAATAAATCCCAAAAAGGAGACAAAAAATACCACTCTCAAGTTAAATCAAAAAGTAATATTTTATTTATTTGAATTCTTCATCAGTAAATTAAAAATAATATTAAAATTATAGAAGCTAATATATAATTTCTTCTTATATCATTAAAATTTTTTTCCTACAAATCAACAGAATGCTTCAGCTTTCTGTTTGACCAGTTAGAAAAGCATTGTTCTACTTAATATTCATACATAATTTATTCTATTATTCAACAAGTTAGAAAAGCATTGTTCTGCTTAAGTAGTTAAATAAACTACTAATTATCTAACACTTACACATTTTTCATTTTACTTATTTATATACAATTCAAAAATATATAATCATTTTAATATATATTTATCAATTTTTATTTTATAATTTTATATACAAAACTAGTATATTTAAAACACAAAAAAAAGCTAGATTAAATCTAGCTTTTTTCCAACAAATCAACAGAATGCTTCAGCTTTCTGTTATTCTTATTTTTTTTATTGAGAATGCTTCAGCTTTCTGCCTATATTAATTTACTATAATACAACATTATCTAATCTATCATATTCAAAAATTTCTTCTTTTTTGAAAAATCTTTCTAATTCTTCATTAGCAGTTTCTTCTGAATCAGAAGCATGCATAATATTTCCATCAATAGAAAGTGCAAAATCACCTCTAATTGTACCTGGAAGAGCTTCTACTGGATTTGTAGCACCTGACATTGTTCTAATAGTTGGAACTGCATTAGCACCTCTAACTGCCATAGCAACAATAGGAGAAGATTTCATATATTTAACTATTGCTGGAAAAAATGGTTTATCAGAAAGGAAACCATAATGTTCATTAATTAAAGCATCATCTAATTGAAGCATTTTCATACCTAAAATTGTAAGACCTTTTCTTTCAAATCTACCAATAACTTCACCCATAAGATTTCTTTGTACACAATCTGGTTTTAATAGAACCAATGTAGTTTGCATAGACATAATAATAATTATTATAAATATAAATTTTTTGAGAGTTCTCTCAAATCAAGAAGATTATATTGATTTTTTTTTATTTGCAATTTTATTTTAGTAAATATAATCTATTTATTAAAAATAAAATAAACTTATGAAAAAAATTAAAAAATGTGTAATACCAGTTGCTGGATTTGGTACAAGATTTTTACCTGCGACAAAGGCTTTACCAAAAGAAATGATTCCAATAATTGATAAACCTGTAATGCAATATATTGTTGAAGAAGCAATTGCTGCTGGTTGTGAGGATATAATTATTGTTACATGAAAAAATAAAAGAGCTATAGAAGATCATTTTGATTCAAATTTTGAACTTGAAAAAAAATTAGAAGAATCAAATAAATTTGAAATGCTTGAACAAGTAAAAATGCTAAATAATATGGCAAATATTACTTATTTGAGACAACCATATCCAAGATGAGATTGAGATGCAATACTTAGGGCAAAACCATTTTTATGAGATGAGCCATTTTTGGTTTTATTTTGAGATGATTTAATTGATTGAGAAAAAACTGCTGCTGAGCAATTAATAGATGTTTATGAAAGAAAAAATGCACCTGTAATTGCAACAATTCCTGTTTGAGATAAAGAAGTTTCTGAATATTGAATAATTGAATCTAGTAGTTGTGATTGAGATGCATTGCTTGTAGATAAATTTTTGGAAAAACCTGATGCTTCTGAAACAAAATCAAGAAATTGAGTAATTTGAAAATATGTTTTAACTAATGAGGTTTTAAGTTATTTGGAAGAAGTATCTAATAAAAAACAAGTTTGAGAAATTAGATTAGCAGATGCATTTGAATTAATGAGACAAAAAAAAGATATTTATTGAGTAAATATAAAATGAGATAGGTATGATTGTTGAAGTAAAATGGGTTTTTTAAAAGCAACAATAGCATACTGATTAAAAAATGAAAAATTAAATAAAGAGTTAGTTAAATATATTAAAGGATTAAATTTATAGTCAAAATTCAACTCCGGACATAAAATATATTATTTTCTAAGTCCGGACTTAACTAATTACTATTTTTACAGTCCGGAGTTGTTATTTATAATTAAATTATTTTTAATAAAAAATGATAAAAATCAATATAGAAAAACTACTTTTCACAAAGAGTTTTTTAAAATTAAAATATAGAACAAAATCAAGTGAAGCAATTAAAGATATTAATGAAAAATATAATAATAATTGACTTGATTTTTTAAAAGTAGATAAAATTATAAATACAAAAAGAATAAATAGTTATGTAGCTGAAAAAAAAGATAAATATGAAAATATAGTAGTTCTATGAGTTGGAGGTTCAGCACTTTGAACAAGAGCAATTATGCAAGCATTAAAAGGAAAATACTATAATGAACTTTCAAGAAAAAAAAGAAATAATAATCCAAAATTATATATTTTAGATAATATTGATCCTGATGAAATAAATTATTTACTTGAAACAATTAAATTAAAAGAAACTCTTTTTATAGTAATTAGTAAATCAGGTTGAACAATTGAAACTGTAGCTATGTTTAGTTTCTTTAAAAAACTCATTTTAAAAGAGGGGCTAAAATTAACAAACCATTTCACTATAGTTGCATGAGAAACTTCAGAATTTAAGGAAAAATGCTTAATAGAATGATATGATGTTTTTGATGTTCCAAATTGAATTGGTGGAAGATTTTCAGCTTTTACTGATGTATGATTATTACCTTTGGCTTTTATTTGAGTAAATATAGATAAAATTTTATCTTGATTGAAGGATATTAAAAAAGTTCTACTTTGAGATGATATTTTTAATAACCCTGCTTTACTAACAGCAATAATTCAATATCATTCATATTTTGAATTAAATAAAAATATTACGGTATTTTTTCCATATTCCACAAATTTGTTTTATTTATGAGAATGGTATAAACAAATGATTTGAGAAAGTCTTTGAAAATCTTGAATTTGAGTAACACTTACTTCTGCAATTTGAGTAACTGACCAACATTCTCAACTTCAACTTTATTATGACTGACCAAATGATAAATTAATAACATTTTTGGAAGTAGAAGATTTCTGAATTGATTTCAAAATAGATAAAGAAGAAAAATTAAGTTTTAAGCAATTACTTGATACAGAAAAGTTTTGAACAGAAGAATCAATTTCAAGTTACAATAAAATTAATTACACTATCAAAATAGATACAATTAATGAAAAAACTCTATGAGAATTAATTGCAATGCTTGAAGTTCAAACTGCTATTTTATGAGAATTCTATTGATTTAATCCATTTGACCAACCTTGAGTTGAAATTGGTAAAAATATTACAAAAAAGAAATTAGATGAAGATTTTTGAGAAATTAGGTTTTAATTTATTTGTAGGGTATGCAGGCCTGCATACCCTACTTAAATAGTATAATAATGAAAAATTTTATAGAAAATTACTTGAAAATAAATAATTATGAAATTAATTATTTCACTAACTGAAGAAATAATATTACTTGTTTAGTTATTTTTTGAGATAAAAAAATTATTATTCAAAAAGAAAATATTGATTTCCCTGAAAATCAGAAATATTTAATAAATAAAATTATTTCAGAATCTGAAAATACTGATTTAAATCTTGCTTGAAATTATCTTGAAAATAGATTTATAAAATTTGAATGAGGATTTTATCAAGTAATGAACTATATTAAATCTATTAATTTAGATGAAAACTCTTTAGATGAAAAATCTATTTTATCTATGTTTAAATATTTGGCTAATTTTCATAATTTTTCAGAAAATTTAAATATAGAAGAAAATAAAAAAAATATTTGAAAAACTTTTAAGTCAGTAGATGAACTTATTTGAGAATCAAAAATATTAAATTCAAAAAATAATAATTATCAAAAATATTTTGATAAAATATTAGAAATAAAAAATACTTTAAATATAATTGAAATTGAGAAATCAGATTTAAGAAAATGAATCATTCATTGAGATCCTGCTTTTAAAAATTTTGTATTTAATAATAAAAAAGAGGCTTTATCTTTAATTGATTATGAAAAAGTAGAATATAATAATTTTAATTGGGATTTAGCTGATTTAATTAGATCTTTAATGAAAGTAGATTACTTTGATAATAATTTATTAAAAAAATCTATTTCTGAATATGAAAAATATAGAATTTTAGAAAAAAACGAAAAAATATATTTAATTAATTATTTGGAAACTCTTATTCTACATGTTATTTTACAATATTATATAGCTTTATTTCCTGAGGGATCAGTTAATAATATGATTTGAAATAATGATGATACAATTAAAAAATTAGAAAGAGGATTTTGAGAATTGAAAAAAAATGAAAATTGGATAATATAAAAATATGAAAAAACAAGAAATAATTTTTTGAATAACTAAAGTAATACTAGATTTTTTATTAGTAATTGCTAGTTTTTTTATTGCTCGTGAATTAAGATTAATTAGTGATTTTGTTCCATGATTAAATTTGCAAATTCAAACAATAGATATTTATAATTTAGCTATTTATTCAATAATATGAGCATTAATTTTAATTTCTTTATTTGCTATTCATGGGCTTTATAAAATAAAAACCATTAATTCAAAAATTAAAGAATTTTGAAATATAATTTTATTTTGATTTTATAGTTTTGTATTTTTCTCATTTTTAGTTTATTTATGAATTTGATTTATTTTTGAAACTGAAATCCCAAGACTTATTGCATTTTTTGCTTTTTGAATAAGTATATTTTTAATAATTTTAGAAAGAATTTGATTAAATAATTTATTCTATTATTTGATGAATAAAAAAGTATTTTCTAAAAATAATTTAATACTTATTACAAATAAAAAAGATTCTGAAATAAAATATATTTTAGATGATATAAATAAAGCTAAAGTTTATAATTTAAAAGTGTCAACAGAGGGTTTCAACCCTTTGTGTACCTTAATAGAAAATAAAGAAGTTGATGAAATAATATATATTGATAGTGATTTTACAAAACAAGAAAAATTTGAAATTTGGGAATTAACAAGAATTTTTGGAGTAAGATATAGATATTTAGCTAATTCTTTTGATATAACAAAAAGCAATACTGAATTAAGTTTAATTAATGAAATTCCTGTTTTAGAAATAAAATCCACTCCACTTAATTGATGGAATATGATTTTAAAAAGAATTTTTGACATTGTTTCTTCCCTGTTTTGAATAATTATTTTTTCTCCATTATTACTAATAATTTATATTTTAATAAAATTAGAAAACCCTAAAGCTCCTGCAGTTTTTAAAAATAAAAGAATATGAAGAGATGTAAAAGAATTTAATCTTTATAAATTTAGATATCTAAAGTGGGAATACTGTACAAAAGATTCTTATAGTGTATCAGAAGAGGAAAAGAAAAAAGCTCTTAATTTTGAAGAAAAATTAATAAAAAACAATTCAACTAGAAAAGGACCATTATATAAAATAAAAAATGACCCTAGAAAAACTAAAATCTGAACTTTTATAGAAAAATATTCAATTGATGAATTACCACAGTTTTTTAATGTAATAGTTTGAAATATGAGTCTTGTTTGACCAAGACCTCATCAACCTAGAGAAGTTGAAAAATATTTAACTCATCATAAAAGATTATTAACCATAAAACCTTGAATTACAGGAATGGCTCAAGTAAATTGAAGAGATGAAAATAATTTTGATGATGAAGCTAAATTAGATACTTTTTATATTGAAAATTGGAGTATATTACTTGATTTAAAAATTATTGCTAAAACTTTTAGTTCAGTTATTAGAAGAAAATAAAAAAATATTAGAAGATTAATCTTCTAATATTTTTTTATTTTCTTCCCCAACAAATCACAAATTCTTCAAAACTTCTATCACGACAAGCATCTGGTTTAAATTCAGTAAATCTATCAAAATGTTTATTTATAACTTTAATTAAGTCATAAAATTCATCTCATTTAAAAACTTTCAAAAGTAGGTTTCATCATTTTTTAAGAAAAGTTTCTGAAAATTCTATAATTTTTGTATTTAATTCTACAGATTTTTGTTGATCCAAATCTCTAATTCAAGTAGTATCTGCTCAAATATCTGATAACATTAAATCAAACTGATTACCTTCACCTATAAATACTTCAACTTTTGGTATTAAAGTATCAATTTCTAAAATAGAATGAACAATTGTATTAATATTACTTTGAGAATATTTAGAAATTGGTTTTAAATCAATTCAAACAATTTTTCAAGTGTCTTTTATAATTCTTTTTGTATATTGAATAAAACTACCTGGAGCCGCTCAAACATCACAAATATCCATATCTGATTCTATAATTTTAAATCTTTCTTGAATCTCCATTAATTTATAAGCACTTCTTGCTCTAAAACCATCTTTTTTAGCTTTGTGATAATATTCATCCTGTACTATAAAAGGTTGTGGTTTTTTCTTTTTTTGACTTCCAGTTTTTGTTTGAAATCATTTTCTTTCTTTACTAGCTCAAGGAATTCCAAATTGAGATGCTAGTGATTTTTTTTGTTTTTTTACTTTTATTACCATTGATATTTTTTTTAAATAATTATATTAAAATCAAATTTGAGTATATAATTTAAGTTTAGATATAACCCTTAAAATTTCTTTACTTTTTAATTCTTTATCTGTTTCTTTTATATTATTCATTTCATTTTGAATAGTTTTCATATGTTTTCTTATAACAAGTTTAAGACTATTCATTTCTTTTTGATCTTTCCTTTTTTGTGCTTTTATATATTTTATAATTAGCTTTTGTCATTCAGTATCAATCTTTTTTATATAAGCTTGCACTTTTTCATTTTTATAATTGATTGTATTTTTCAATTTATTTGTATCTGTATTAGAACCACAAGAAATCAAAATTAACAATAATGTAAAAATAATTAATAATTTTTTCATATTTTTTTTTAATAATATATTTTAGTAATCAATTTATAATACTTTTTTAAAAAAAAGCAAAGTTTTAATTTAAAAAATCTCATATCATATATAAACTTCAAAAAATAACATATAAATTATTTTTGT
>Ga0256827_10000852_pt1 | contig 19225 bp, 16 predicted proteins | sample CV84metaG_FD_185977 | JGI IMG/M metagenome (GOLD analysis project Ga0256827, IMG submission 185977) | Hydrothermal vent microbial communities from East Pacific Rise, Pacific Ocean - CV84 | ecosystem: Environmental > Aquatic > Marine > Hydrothermal vents | place: Pacific Ocean: East Pacific Rise... | reverse complement strand
TATACTCTTTAACTTTAACATCCGTATAACCACTATCAAGAGAAATACCATATGCATAAACAGGACCATTTGGACAAGTAGTCACACTCCAATAATCAAGAGCAGTCCTAAAGCCTTTATTTTCTAAACAAGATTGATACATACTATTGTCTGTATTAGTAGTATCATAACGCGTATCAAGTAAAAGTCCTCCACAATCAGTAATAACTTGTTCTAAAACCTTTTTAGAAGGTAAATTTCCTCCACTAGCATAACAAATTCTTTTAGCATTTCCCCAATTAGCATAACAAATTTTTTTAGCATTTTTCCAATTGGCTTCAGATTTTTTTTTAAATTTATGAATCTCTCCACCATTACTTATACAAACATTTTTAGTTGGCTCTATCCATTTAGAAGAAGTAGAAACAATAGGGGTATTTACTATAATTGGCTCAAATTGTTGTACGGGAACTGTTGCTAGAGTAAAATAAAAATTTCCCTTAACAACTTGGTCATAGATAGCAGGAAATTGCTCTTTACTAGATTCTTCATAAACCTTTTCTCTAGTCTTGTAAAATACCTCTCGTAGTGTTAGTGGTTGTTTCATATAATGAATCAAATACTTTGTAAAAAGCCCATTTTTACCATCTCTATTCTCTCGTGCTATTTTTCCTGCTCCTGTAGCATATGATACTAAAAGCCCTATTGGTTGAACTTTTGCCAATCCTCCTTTTGACCCTCTTCCATCAAAAAATGGATTGTTTCTACAAGCATCCAAAATAATAATATTAAGTCTATTTTTTGACTCTTGCATACCTTTTATAATGTAGTCTAACTCAATAGACTCAAACTCTGTATCCATCTTTCTTTTGAGTTTAGCATCTATAGGAATTAGATAGTTTTTATTCTCTATCTCCATACCATGTCCTGCATAATAAAGAAGTCCCACACCTCCTTGTTCTATTTTTTTGTTAAACTCAAATATACTCTCTTTGAACTCTCTTTTGGTTATATTTGTTCTATAAATAATTTCAAAACCTCTGCTCTCCAATACCTCTTTGATTGCTTGTGCATCATTTTTTGGATTTAATAATGGGTTTAGAACACCACTATAGTTGTTGTTACCTATAATCAAAGCTACTCGTTGTTCAGTTTTCATATCTGTAATAGTATCAGCATTGAGAAAGAGAGTAAGAGAGAAAAAAAGTATAAAAAACAGTTTCATTTGAAGACCCCTTAAAAAATTGTATAGATTATAGGTAAATAATCTTTAATAACTTAAACAAAAAAACATTTTTTTACTTTTTAATGTTATACTTTTATTTTTAATAAGCAGAGAGAATATAATCTTAAGGGAAGATATGAGAACAATTTTAATTGGTATTATTTTGGGTATTACTTTACTGTTGGCAACAGGTGTAACAGAAAACAATGAAACAAAAGCTATTCATCTTGATTTTGACAAATTAAAAAATGATTCAAATTCTACTGTATATTTCAAAATTGATGATAAAGAAATAGAGTTATATACTATCTCTTCAACCGATGGAAGAGATATAAAATTAGCTAATGAGAATGACGAGGTACATTATATCATTTCAACTACTACAAATATAAAAAATAAAATATGTATAGATGATGACTCTGTAGTAAAAGTAACTTTATATAATATCAAGGACGAACCAATCAAGAATCCTAATAACTTTCCAAAAGGTCTTTTAGTTAAAAAGATACAAGAAAATGGTTATAAATTTGATATTGAAGATAAAAACAAAGCTACTCTGTCTATTTACATTGATAAGAATATAGACTAGAAATAGCTATTATAATGATTTCATCTAAAAAGCTGAAATCATTGTATCTTTAATATCCTCTATAGATAAAATATCATTTGTCATATTTGATTTGTATGACTTTCTAGTTGAATGATTCATTCCTCCAACACAAGTTGGTTCATTATAATAATTCAAATCTTGTATTAAACACTCTCTTCCATCATTTGACTTTCCATAACTTTGACAATCAACATAATCATTTGTAACTAAATTAACAATATCTGTGAACCCCATAGATTCTAAGCTCTCTTTTAAAACTGATGAGTTACACACTTCTTTAGGGTAGTGATAACTTATCATTACATATTGTCGTTTTGAAATTTTTTCTGTTTTTGATTCTGAACTAGAACTACTAGAACCTCCTCCACTACCACATGCTATAAAAAGAGAAACTATAGCTATACTAAAACTTAACTTACTTATTTTTAAAAATATTTTTTTCATTTTTTTTCCTTATAACTTATTTTAAATTGTCTACCAATGGTTTTAAGACTTTATTATAATATTCATCTTCATACCAATCTTTATCAAAATCAAAGAGACTTACTTTCTTTAGTCGTACTTCTGATCGCCATAAAACTTTTTTCTCTTCTAAATCAATGAGAACAGCATAACTATCTATAAAATCAACATTACGAGAAGAAAATAGTCCTAAAGTTAATACCGTACTCAATACAGCTTGACCGATACTCTTTCCAGCACTAACCTCTGTACCATTATTTATAAGGACTAAAAGTTTATTTTGTTGACTTTTATCTTTTATAATTTTCAAACTCTTGTCAATAGATTTATCTGAAAAGAAAAATTCTTCAAAATCTCCTTGCTTTAAAGCTGTTTTATGTGCATTAAGTAAAATATTTTTCAATGCTTTTTTATACTTTTTATCTTCTATTTTTTGATAAGAATAAGGAAGATTTACTCTTTGAATTGAACTATTTTCATCTATTTTTATCTTCATATCTTTAGAGGACTTTTCAAATAAGCCACAAATGATACGATTTTCTAAATAATTAATATGGAATCCATTTTTATTAAGTTTCTCTTTAACTACATCATTCAGTAGTGTTGTTGATTTTTTTGATTTATATATAGAGAGATAGTCATTATCCTCGCCTACTTCATCATGATAAATACAAGAATCACTAATAAGGGCTATCTTTTTATTTTTCTTCATTGCATTTTTGTAGCCACTATTAAAAGTGTATGTTTTAGAACTACACCCACCAACTAAAATACTTAAAAAAACCGTTGCTAAAGTTAATTTTATTATTGATAATTTTGTCATAATTTTTCCTATTTTAAAAGTGGTAACTAACACCAATCTCAATACCATTAACTGAAGCAAGTGATGAATAATCTTCAGAGTCATTATAGTAGTAAGAACCAGTATTTACATCTGAAACAACATTAATCATACTTCTACGAAATAAACCTATTGTTGCATCTATATTTTTATGTACTTGATAGTGTATACCTAGACCTATATCTAATTCAAGCACTATTCCATCATCATATATTAGCTGACTAGAAGAAGAAGTACCTACTCCAAAACCTAATGTAAAATAAGGAAGAAGTCTATTTTGAGATAATGATGAAATTCCCCATTCAGATTTTATACCAATAGTAGAAGTTGAAAAGACTTCATGACCTTTTATATCCATATTATCTTTCTTATAATAAAATTCTAATCTATTATCATTACTCTGTAGATAACCTGCTTTTAGTATAAATGGTTTACTATCCACATCTTCATTAAACTTATAAGTTTTATCCCCATCGGATATTTCCAGTGAGCCACCAAAATTTGTTAATCCTAAATTAAGACCAACGTACCAATCTCCATTACTTCTTTCCATGTTAGAATCAACATTAGAACCATAAAGAGTGCTAACCAATAATAGCGAACTTAATAATAATTTTTTTTTCACAATACATCCTTTTATTCTTTTTTATTCTTTCATCATAATTTTAGAAAGAAAAACTAATAACAATTATTAATTATAAACTTCAATTAATATTATATAATATGTCTATGTGTTAATTATAGAATTTGAATGTAAACTTTTTTACCTATTCTGTAACTTTAACGTAACATGTTTATTTACATTAAAAAGGAGTTCTATGGAATATTTTTATTACAAAGAAGAGAAATTAAAATATATATTAAAAGTATTAAAGATACAAAACAAAGATATTGCTCAAAAACTGGATATTGGACTTGTAACGGTTGCTAATATTAAAAATTATCATCAAAATAGATTAAGGAAACATCATCTTTATGCTATCTGTACTGCCTATAATATTCCCTTAGAGATTTTTGAAAATGATTCAATTAATACAAATGAAAAAGTTGATAATATATTAAAAGATAGAGATGAAATTTTTACTAAAGATTATGAGTTATTAGATAAACTCAAAGGGGATTGGTATCTCTATAGTTATCCTAGTAATTCTGCTATTGCAGAAGTATGGGAGACAGAAACCACAATATATGAGGATTTCTTTGTAGAAGACATGCATGGAAATAGAGGAAAACTTTTTATTGGAAAAAATCAATCTATTATATTAAAAGAGAGTCGTAATAGTAAAAATATAACATCAATTACTTTTGATAATAATCGAGTTGCCTATGGAATTTTTCCATTCTCTAGGGTATCAAAAGCAAATAGTATCAATAAAGAACTCTTTAATTTTGGAATATTTTCACATGAAAAGCTAGAGATAAATAAAGCAAAAGAAATTTTAGGAGCTGTAAAGGGTGTTCAATTACAGATGAAACAAGATATTTTAGAACGTATTAATGAATCTATTTTAATGAAAGGATAAAGATGAAAAAATATTTACTATTAAACTTAATAGTGTGTGGGTTAACAGGTTGTACAAATGGGATTCCTAGACCTATAGAGAGTAATAAAACTATAAAAGTGGATGAAAATAAAACAAAAAAAACACTTACTATTGATTTGGATAAAAAGCTAGAGGAAAGGGATAATTTAAAAGGTGCATTAAGAGGTACAGAAAAGTCAAAAGTAATTCCTATATTTATTAAAGATAATGATGAAATCATACTTAAAGGCACGATATTAAGAAAGTCTAAAATAAATATAATTGGGGACAATGATGAAGTTTCATTCAAAGGAGAAGAATATATCATCAAAACTTCTGAATTAAAAAATGATGATTTAATTATTATTAAATACGAAGAAACAAAGCAGATTCAATTAAGAGTGAGAAGACACTAAGTATAGTGTTCTCACTCTTATAAATATCTACTAAAAATACTCTTTCATAATCTGAGGAAAGAGCTTGATTGTCTTCTCAGCTTTTGCTATTTTTGCTTCAAAAATAGGTGCAGAATGAGGGAAGGTATCGGCGAGTTCTTGGTAGATGTCCATTTTATTTCTCATGTGTTCTTCTAGTGAATCAAGTACCAATTGCATTCGCTCTTGACTAACTGCAAACTTCATTAACAATTCAAACATCCGTTTACGTGGATGAATCGACATGGAATCTCCTGCCTCGTCTGCAATATCTTTAATGTCCCAACGAGAAAGGTAGATTCCACTCACATGAGGAGCAACCAATTTAGCATAGAGTGCTTCGGTATACGAAGGGTAATCTCTAAGATCTGCTTCTTCTTCTGAAGCACATGAACCATCATTACAAAACTCACTGTTGTTCTTAAACGCCTCTATCTCTGCTCTTAAATCTGCTATATCTTTATCTAACATCTACTCTCCTATAATATAATAGTGGGAATCATATCCATGTCCACTTTTGCATCGTACCAACGCTGGGCTAACAGCATCATTCGTATTGCCAAAATCATCTTCTCATCAAAAAATTTAGGATTGTCCACTAAATCATCAATATCCACATCAAGATTATACCCCATAATCTTACCATCAACAACCTCTACAAAACCAACCATTCCACGAACTTTTGAACGCTCGTCGAGTTCATCACAATAGTTAACTGCTTGCTCTTGGAATTCGGGTTCTATCATCATTCTTGTTACTTTAGAGTGTGCTAAGCTCTCCATTGTAATAGGAAAATGTTCATCTTTAATATTCAAAGCAATCGCTGTGGCATTAATACCATTTGCTTTAAGAATCTTATTAAAGAAACGTCTTCTATTCCCTGTTTGTGCATTATAACCAATAATGGTACACAACTGCGTATCAGGTTTTATCTCTTCTGGTTTCATCTAAAACTCCATCTTCTTTGCATTTGCATGAAGCCCCATCGCTTCTTCTTCTTCTATTTTACAACGAAAGCACTCTTTTATTCCACCTGTATAGGTAAAATAATTTCCACACTCATTACAACGCTGTATATCAAATTTTGCTAACGTTCTCTGTGTGGGCTCAAAGAACTCTTTTATCTCAAATCCTGATTGTAATTGAATTGCATTGGGTTCACACGCATCATGACAAAGATGACATTTTACACACATCATCGCATCAAAATTGATAAGTGAAAACTTCAAATCAGAACTCAATGCACCTGTAGGACAGATACGGTAACAGATTTGACAGTTCGTACACGACTCATCTACAAACTTCTGAGAGGTAAACGACACATCTTCTTCTGCCAAAACTTCATAAACGCTTGGCTTCTCTTCACGCTTTAAAAGAGAGAACAGAAGCTTTCTTCTGTTTGGAATCTTCTTATCTTTAATCCGTGCAATGGTCTCAATATCTAAAGCAAACTCTTTTAAATCATCTTCTAAAACAGCTTCATCAAACTCTTTTTTACTCTTGACCACACCTTTTAAAGAAAAGAACGAACGTCTATCTTGAACATCAAGCTCTTTTTTACTCTTTTCCTCTTTCTCATCAAGCAGTTTAACCAAAATCTCTTTATCGCTAAAAGCCGAAAGAACAAAATTTGCCTCTTCGATATTTGCTTCAAGCTGATGGCGTAATTTATTCTCTTCACCAGCACAAAATGTACAGGATTGTGTATCCAAGAGTACCGGCTCTTTGGAAGCAAGTGAAAAGGAGATTAACTCCTCAACACTAAGCATACTTAAACAGGGAATATCCACACTACAAGAAAAAGTATGTTGCTTCTTTTCCATGGATTCAAAAAAGAAATTGAGTACAGAAAAGTCACTTAAAGAAAAAGATTCTGTAGGGCAAACACCTACACATCCACCACATTCAATACATGCTGATGGGGTAAATGCAGGAATATTATCTACAAATTCTATCGTTGATACAGGACAAATATCAACACATTTTGTACATTCTGATAATTTACTCGTTGCCCGTACACAAGAGCTTACATCAAAGTTTAAGCCCATTATTACACAATTTCCTCAAGCTGTTCACAAACGTACTCATAATCACTCAATATAAACTCTAATGTCAGCTCTGAAGCATCATGATAGAGGGCTGTTCGAGACTCTTTTTTCATATTAATCAAGAAAAGTGGAGCCCAGTTCAAAAGGTGGTCTCTCAAGAATCCTTGTTGTACGAGTAATAACTCTTCCATTCCACCTTGGTCATTGGCTTCATATGCTCTTTTTAACGCTTCACAAAGCATGTACATAAACTCAAGTTCTACACCAATATGATCAGGACTAATCACTCTGGCTTTATTGAGTTCTACTTGAAAATCCAAAGCATCATAGAGATTCATCAAGGGATTTTCCCCTCCACTCTCTATCATTTGGTCATCCCGTGTGTAAAAAGTCTCATAAGGGACAAGGTGCATTAAAAAGAGATTTGCAAAGTCAACATCTAAATAACGCTCTTTTAAAATAGTATTTGAGAATTCCTTACGTTTTCCCCACTCTTTGAAGTTAGGAAGCAATCCTAAAATTGCTTCATTCTCTTCAATAGACTTTAAAAACTCTGCATCTACTTCGGTCATCATCAATCGTGAAATCAATGCATACAATGCAATACGATTCTCTATCTCTTCTTTTTGTACATTCATATTCGCTCGCTCTCTTTTTATTGGTCAGCAAAAGCCAACCCCTAACGTTATTAAATAACGATAGATAATAGCGAATCATAACAATTTATTGGTAAAATTCTCTAGTAATAGATAAGAATTAAGAAAAAGGAAAAGAAGGTGGACATTTTTGCCCACGTTATTACGATTAAAATTAGCTACTACTTCACTAAGGAAGGAGCAGAAACAAAAGTATATCCTTCGCCCTCTAATCCTTCTACAATTTCTTGTAAATAACCACTTTTAAGATAAGGGTGATAGTAAAAACTAGCAATACCGTCTCGCACTATTTTCAACTTCTTTGCAAAGCGAATGGTATCAGCAGGAAGAAGAGTTCTGTACCCTTCATTTGGAACATCTTCAATATTATGAATGTTCTCAGGAATAATAGTGTAACCGTATAAATCTTTTTGAATCATGTAAGGATAAAACTGCCCTATAAATTTATTTCTAACAGCAATATCATTACTCTCTTCATTAGGGAAATATAAAACTCTTGCATACTGTACAGGATACAACTCTTTGATTCCTCGATAATGGTTTGGTCCTGCCATATAATGTGGTGCTTCCCATGCAAAGGCTGTCATTCCAATCTCATTAAAAATATTTATGCCTTCTGTCATTCTAGCTTTTGCCCATACAGCTGAATCATTCTCTACAGGATAAAGATAAGAATACGATAAATCAGCATGTTCAATAACACGCATAAACTCAAAATCATTTCCACTCAATCCATTATAAGGGTTGGAAATTTCAGATACATTATCGTCTAAACTTTTATGATATTGATGGCTTGTTCCATGCTGAACAATAGAAATTGCTCCTGTATCATACAACTCTTTTAATCGTGTACCTATTTCTGAATTTGAAAGCAACTCTGTTGTTGCTACACCATTATTCTCAATTCCTAATGGGTCTTCATAACGTGCAATAGTTGCAACAGAAAATGGAATATTTTTACTGCCCATATACGTAGCAATAGAATTTAAATCAGCCATATTTGTTCGTGCATCGACATCTTCTAATCGCATAATTGCTTTATGAATCTCTTGATGAGGAATCTCTAACATATCGTGTAACACATCAGAAAAGGCTAAGTATCTGTCCTCTTCAGACATAAAGGTAAAAGGAATATCTCCAACAAACCAAAATTTATCTGCTTTTGTAATGTATGCAGAAACAGGTGTATTTCCATTATTAATCGTAGAGGTTGCTGTAGCAAATACATCAACAGAATTTTGATTTATAATATTAATTCTATTTAACTCTAATGAACATGCATAACGATTATCTCCTTCTAAAAGACACCCTTCATTGGCAGAACCAGGAGTGGCAAAAGGAATAACCCCTTTATAAAGCTCAGTATTTTTATACGTTACACGATTGTATTTCAGTTGTGCAACATCTGAAAATGAAATTCCATATTTATTAGCAAATGTAGTATTAAGAAGATTATTACTCTGCCAATAGGCTTCTAAACTTGAAAGGTTATAATTTATCCAAACAATGGTTTTACCTTTTAGTGCAATATCTTTATAAAAATTCTCATACGCAACTCTTGAATTTGAACCCACAGCATATTGATTAATCGCATCAAAACTTGTACCAATATAAAACACGGTTCGCTTATTCAGCATGTCACTCGACTGGTATTCATTTGCTGGTTTTGAAGTAACATTCAGATTAAAGTGTCCTAATAGGTTCTCTAAAAACATCGCATTGATTTTTCCTATATGCCCAAAATTTCCAACGGTATCGTAAAGAATCAATACACTGTTTGAACTTTCTGTTTTAGAATACATCTCTATATCATCAAATTTTCCACTTCCACGAACTAAAAAGGCATCCACCGAAATCAAGTTATTATCACTATCAAACTCTTTTAAATCTTGTTCTATATTTCGAGAGAAGCTTCTCCATGTTCCATCTTTAGAAGCAACACCCAAGCCATGATGAATGTACTCTGAACCAGCTGAACGACCATAACTCTCATTTGAAGCAGTATAATAGAGATAACGTACTCCATTTTGAGTAGTCAATTTAATAAAAAGAACATACTCTTCATTAAAATTCATTTTCCACTCTAAAAATTTATTTTGACTGTTATTCCATGAAGGTAAAGAGTATCCATTGTCCATACCAGCCCCAGTTAACGTCATAATATTACTATGTATCTCAGCATTCCAAATGGCTACATCACTTGCACCTGCTGGAGTATTATCGTAGACTGTCCATTGATTTCCTTGATCTCCACTTTCATAAATAACTTTATTATTTTTAGAAAACATCTCAACGCCATAAATAGAACCACTACCTCGAATTAAAAAAGTATTTACAGAAATCAAATGGTTATCATTTTCAAATTCTTTTAAATCTGCTTCTATATCTCGCGTAAACGTTCTCCATGTCCCATCTTTTGCAGAGACTCCCAAACCATGATGAATATAGATTGAGCCTGCACTACGCCCATAATCTTGATTGTGAGCTGTGTAGTAGAGATACCTGTCTCCTTTTTGAGTTTTTAACTTCACATAAATTACAAACTCTTCATTGTACTTCATTCGCCATCTTAAAATTTTATCTTCACTATTATTCCATGATTGAGCATCATTTAAAGAACCAAGCATATAACCATTTTCCATCGTTGAACCTGATAATTGAGCCACATTTTGATTGATTTCAACATCTTCAACTACGCTTATCGTAGCACCATCAGGAGTATTGTCATAAATACTCCATCCATTTCCATACGTTACAGCCGATGCTGAATTGATACAAAAAAGTATAAAAAAGATAATTAATCTTATTTTTTTATCAACCATTAAAATTCCCTTGGTTATTTTTTGACATTTTACCAAAAATAAACATAATAAATGATAAAATGTTCTAAAATATTATATTTATAGGAAAGAAAAAAAATGGAAACCGTTGATTACATCTCACTCTATTGGCTAATTATTAAAATGATGACTTTTTTTACCGTTATTATTTTATTTATTAGTGGTATAGATGATTTTTTTATAGATGTCTATTATTGGATAAGAAGAGGTTTTAACGCTCTAATTGGAAAAGAAAAATATCCCAACTTAACAACAAAAGAGCTAATAAATCATCCTGAAAAGCCTTTGGCACTTATGGTTCCTGCATGGGATGAAGCTGTTGTTATTGAAAAGATGTTATTAAATACGCTTAAAACATTTCAATATGATAATTTACATATATTTGTGGGAACATACCCTAATGATCCTGCAACACAAGAGAAGGTTGATAAGGTTACAGCAATTCACAGTAATGTGCATAAAGTTATCAATAAAACCCCAGGGGGAACAACAAAGGCTGACTGTTTAAACAATGTTATTGATTATATCTTTGAGTATGAAAAATCAACAGGTATTGATTTTACAACAATAACGTATCATGATTCAGAAGACATTGTCCACCCTATGGAGCTAAAACTTGCAAACTATGTAATAGGCACAGAGGGTAAAGATTTAATGCAAATTCCTGTTATGCCATTAACTACAAATCCCATGAATTTCAATGGTACACACTATCAAGATGAATTTATAGAAACAGGATTTAAAGATATGTTGGTTCGAGAAAGCATCTCGGGTTATGTTCCTAGTTCTGGTGTAGCTACCTCATTTAGTAAAAAAGCAATTTCAACGCTTTCACGACTTAATAAGGGTGTTGTTTTTAATACTAAAAGTCTTACTGAAGATTATGACATTGGGTATCGACTACTAAGCGAAGGATTAAAGCTTGCCTTTGTTACGTTTCCTGTTACCGTAAAGAAAAAAGTCAAAACATGGTATGGAACCATAGAAGAGAGAGAAGTTGAAGAGTATATTGTCTCAAAAGGTTATTTTCCAACAAAATTTTTACAAGCATATAGACAAAAATCACGATGGATGGTTGGAATTATTTTTCAAGGATACAGAGATATTGGTTGGCCAAAAGGTTTAGGATTAAAATATATTCTGTATCGTGACAGAAAAGCTATCTTTACCCATCCTGCTAATTTATTTGCCTATATTATCATGATTAATTTGATTTTTTTATCATTAACGTATTCTTTTAATGATACAGCATGGCACTTTCCAGATTTCATTCCAGAAGAGAGTTGGCTTTGGACACTTATCTACTTTAATGCTATTTTTTTAGTAAGTAGATTTTTCCACCGATTCTATTTTGTTAATAAATTTTACGGAATGTCCTCAGCAATATTAAGTATTCCACGACTTATTTGGGGAAATATTGTAAATCTTTTTGCTTTAGTTCGTGCCTTTTCTCAATACCGAGATGCAGGAAAAGGAACAAAGAAAAAAGAGGTTAAATGGGACAAAACAGACCATGAATTCCCTGATGATATTGAAATAGCAAAGGTTGCCTAATTGAGATACCTATTTATCCTTATTCTCTTATTAACCTCATCCCTCTACTCGAATCCGATTAACAATGCCTATTCATGGATTAGCCAAGAGTATAAAGATTTTAGAACCTACCCCCGAGTAAGTAAAGCTCAAAATTTATTCAAAGAAAATAAACAAGAGGAAGCAAAGAAACTACTCAAAAAATCTCTAGAAATCGACAGTAACAATAAAAATGCTATGAATCTTCTACTCAAAATCTGTATTCAAGAAAAAGACAATGCCTGTATTCAAAAATACTCTCAAAAAGTCAAAGGTGTGGGCTTAGGCTATTTTTACAAAGAGAGAGCAGAACAAGAAAAAAAGAGACAAAACTATGCAGAAGCAATAAGATTTTCAAAAAAAGCCTTAGAGCATCAATTAAAAGAAGACGATGCTTATTTTGTAAAGCAGATTTTATTTGAATCCTATTTAAAATTACAACAGTATAAACAGGTAGACAAACTCATAAATAAAGATAACACAACTATTTATAAGCTCTTTCAGTGGTCGAAAGTAAGTGATAATATAGGAGAGACACCTTATGCCTACAGCTTGGCCAAAGAGCTCCCCAATAAAGTAGAATACATCCAATGGAAAATAGCTCTTTTATTAAAAAACAAGCAATATAGCAAAGCTTCAAAACAGTTAGAGATACTCAATAAAATTGAACCCAGTAAAAAAAATAAAAAACAACTGCTCTATCTCTATGCCTTAACAGGTCAAGATGATAACATCGTAAAAATCTATCAAAAGAAATTATCTAAAGGATGTGACCAATATGCTTTAGAATTTCTTTTAAACTATTATCAAAATAACCATTCTAAAAAAAGAGCTTTACTGGAAAAACACTACCCCTATACCTGTTTAGCTCAAAAGAGACGAACTCAACTCTCTTTAGCTTTAGTAGAGTCTTTAAAAAAGAGTAACCCAAAAAAAGCAAAAAGAATTGCCCAGAGGCTCAGTACAAAAGTAACAGACAAAGACGAATTAATTAACCTATATCAAAGCTCTGGTCAAACAACTAAACTGACTCAACTCTACCAAAATAGATTAGAAAAAGGCTGTGATAAACAGGCTCTCTATTTTCTCTTAGAGCATTATAAAAATAATAAAAGAGAACAGAGACGACTCTTAAACAAAGCCTATCCTTACAGCTGTTTACCTACAGATAAACAAGTTACACTCTCATTAGAACTGATTAGCCTTTTGAAAAAAAAAGATTTAAAAAGGACAACCTTAATTTTAAGCCATTTAGATAGAGATAAAGTCCAAACAGAAAGTACTCTTTATCTTTCAAATTTAGAGAGTAGTTTAGGAAACTATGAGAAATCAATAGAGTATGCTATTGCCTATCTACAGCTATACCCAAGCAATAAAGAAGCGATAAAAAATATTGGTTATTCCTATTTTAAACTGGGGAAAAAAAACTCAGCTGTGCATTACCTTATGCAAGCATCAAAACTAGATTCAAATGACCATGAACTTCTAAAAAATATTGGTTATTTATGTAAAGATTTAGAACGATACGATACAGCCAGCTACTATTGGAATCTCTATTTAGACAAACAAAAAGATACAAACATTCAACTTGAACTCGCTTCTCTTTACTACTACAAATTAAATCAAGCCAAACACGCTAATAATGTACTCAAAAAATATGAGAAATCAACAAAAAAATACAGTTCAGAATATTATCTTCTAAAAGCAAAACTCTCTCATAAAGACCAAAACTGTAAAGCCAGTTTACACTATTATGCAAAAGCCTTAAAAATACAAAAGAGTAAACATGTACGCTATGAACAGATTCATCTTATGCAACAGTGCAACAAGGAGTCTAAAGCCCTTAAACTCATGCAAGAGTTTGTCAATGACTACCCCAATACTCTACAGTACCAAAAAGAGTTAGCATACATGTACGATAAAGCTAAAAATTACAATAAAGCCATCATCAATTTTAAAAAAATAAAAGATAAAGAACCCAAAAATGTGGAAAACTATACAGCTTTAGCTTATGTTTATAAAAAGAGTGGTCAAAAAAAACAAGCAATTGATGTATTTAAAGAGGCGATTGATCGAAGTAAGAACATGAACCAAGAGCAACGACAAAACATCAAACGTGAAATTACCAATGGCTCTAAAATTTTTCATTTTTACTTGGTTCAATCAGCAAGATTAAACGCTTATACACAAGGGGGTAATCTCTCTCCTGTAAACAGTGCCTCATATAATGGTTTTGGAAGCATGCAACTCTCTTATCAACCAAGCTTTTTACCAAAAACTACCACCCTCTATGCAAATATCATTCATAGTCATAAAAATGTAAAAAAGAGCCTTCAACCAAGTGTGGGTATACGCTACAAACCATTAAAAGATAAAGAGGTATATCTATCAGCCGAACAACTGATTAAAGGAGGAGAAGCATCACGAAGCGATACTCTTTTACGTGCATCTATAGGTATTAGTAGTCAACCACAATCAAGAACCCATGAAAATCTTTATTTAGAAAGTGCTTATTTTACAAAATCAGATGCTACGGTTCTTTATGGCAACTATGAATTTGGAAAAGTTTATAAAACAGATAAAAATATCAATATTATCCCTTATATCACAACAGGAGCAACCTACAACAATGATAATGCTCTAAAAAAATCGGTAACAAAAATGGATGTAGGAGTGGGTGTTGCGATTGATATGTCATCGAGTGAAAGTGACTATGAGATAGGAAAATATAGAAACAAATTAAAACTTGAAGCGAGACAAAAATATGCAGGAAACAGCAAAGATAAGCAAGCCTTACGTTTACAATGGGAATTCTTTTATTAACAAATATACCTATATTGGCATATTAATACTCGTGCTACTTATATATAAAAATATAAACAGCACGAATAAAAGAATGCGGTGCAATCAAAAACCGATTGCTTCCATTTTTTACCAACCCCTACTCAAAGATAGCATGAAGTGGGACGATAATTTTAAAAAGTTACAACAAGCAGGTATCAAAACGCTTATTTTACAATGGAGTAAATTTGGGGTTGTTGATTTTATGAAGGAAGATAAATGGTTGAGTACCATATTATCTCATGCTCAGCACTATAAGATAAAAGTTATCGTGGGACTCTATGGAGATGACCACTATTTTAAAATCTTAGAAAATAGAGATACGGATATACAAACCTATCTAAACAGCTTGCATACTCAAAACATACAGCAAGCTCAAAAAATTTATACTGTAGCCAAAAAATACAGCTCTTTTGATGGCTACTATATTTACGATGAGATTGACGATACCAATTTTATAGAGAAAAATCGACAGAAGTATTTAAAAAAGTATCTAAGAACTATAGCAGATTCTATAGCAAAAATATCTCCACATCCACTCTATTTATCGGGATATTTTTCAAGAAAGATGTCGCCCACTAGTTATGCTCATATGTTGTCAGAAAGTCTACAAAAAAGATACACCCTACTCTTGCAAAGTGGTATCGGTGCAAAACTAGTGGATAACAATACAAGCAGTCTCTATATGCAGACCTTTAGCAGAGAGTTTAATGGTAAATTTATACCAATAATCGAAGGTTTTACATTTAAAAACTCTAAGGTTCAATCCATTGATATAGTAAGTTTACAAAGAGAGATTAATCTGCTAAAAGAATCTGCCAATACCTCAAGCTTAAGTCTCTTCTCTTTGAGGTATTTTTTGGATAAGCAGTTATTCTCTGCTTATCTTTTAGAGTATTGCAAAATTAAGGAATAAAAAACTCAACAATCCGTTGACAGGCATTTCCGTCTCCATAAGGGTTATGAGCTTTAGACATTTTACTATACGCTTCACTATTATCCAAAAGCTCTTGAGCCTCTTTTACAATAAGTGCAGAATCTACACCTACAAGTTTTACTGTTCCTGCTTCAAGAGCTTCGGGTCTTTCTGTTGTATCTCTCATAACCAATACAGGTTTTCCTAATGATGGTGCTTCTTCTTGAACCCCACCACTGTCTGTAATAATAAAATATGATTTGTCCATCAAATAGATAAACGATTCATACTGCATTGGACTAATCAAATAGATATTTTTAACATTAGAGAGCAATTCATTCACAGGTTTTTGAACATTAGGATTTAAATGAACAGGATAGATAATATTTACATTAGGATTCTTAATAGCAATCTCTTTTAACCCTTGACAAATATTGATAAACCCTTGACCATGATTTTCTCGTCGATGCCCTGTAACTAAAATAAACTTAGAATCTTCCAAAGAGAAATCATTATCAGCTATCTCCTCTTCAATCCCTTGAACAATTTTAGCTTTTAGTTCTGTAGAGTTTTTTATCTTCTCTAATGCCAAATAGAGTGCATCAATAACCGTATTTCCTGTAACAATAATATTTTTGGAGTCTTTATTTTCTTTTAACAGATTTTTTTCACTTGTTATCGTTGGGGCAAAATGGTAGTTGGCTAAAACACCTGTTATCTGTCGGTTTGCCTCTTCGGGCCAAGGTGAATAAATATCCCCTGTTCGGAGACCTGCTTCTACATGAGCTACTTTAATTTGATTATAAAAAGATGCCAACGCTGTTGAAGACGTGGTTGTCGTATCTCCATGAACAAAGACAACATCTGGGTTGAAATCACTAAGAACATTTCGCATTCCTAAAAGAACATGAGAGGTAATATCGTATAAATCTTGCCCACCCTTCATAATATTTAAATCGTAATCGGGAGTAATCTCAAACAAGTCCAACACTTGGTCGAGCATCTCACGATGTTGAGCTGTTACACACACTTTCAAATCAAAATATGCAGACTCTTTCTCAAAGTATTTCACTAAAGGAGCCATTTTGATAGCCTCTGGTCGTGTACCAAAAACGATTAATATTTTTTTCTTCATCTATTACCTTTTATAGTTTTATTTTATTCTTTTTTGTTTGAATAATACACTATTTCAAATATAAAAACGATTAAATGATTTAAAATTTTTCCAAAGAATACGCCTTCTTATAATAATCCGAAGCAGAAGTCATATTTTTTTCCAAAATAGCTAAATATGCCAAAGAACGATAACTTTCTGCCAAGATTTTTTTTGCCCTTTTCTTCTCTATTTTTTTTACTTTTTTAGCTATAGATACAGCTTCAAACAGTTTTATCTCTGCTTCCATAACATTTTTAAAATACACTATTTGAATAAATGCCAATTCGTTTAATGTTTCAGAAATTTTTAAATTATACGCTAAAGGCTTCTCTTTATTCATCTTTTTATACGCTAAAATTACTTTTTTATATCTCTTTTCTGCCAACTCATAATTACCTTTTTCTTTTTCTAAATAAGCAAAACAAGCATGTATTTCAATAAGTTGGAGATGGTAACGTTTAGAATTTTTATCTACCATCTTCTTATAAATTTTCAAAGCATCGGTATAGTAATTTTTTGCATTAATAAAGTTCTTGTTTTTTATCTCTACCATTGCCAAAGCACGAAAAGAGAGTGCTTTATAAGAATTCTGTTTTAAAACTTTTTTAGCTATATCCAACCCAAGGGTATACATTTTACTTGCCAAATTCATTTTATTTAGCAAAAGGTAGTTCTTTCCTAAACTGTTTAATGTTTTATAATAGAGCAAAGCAAACTTTTTTGGATTTTTTTTACTCAATTTTTCATAAATAGCAGTTGCTTCTTTTCGTATTTCAAGAGAAACAGCATACTCTTTTTTATCATTAGCATAAAAATTGGCAAGATAATTTAATGCCCAAGCAAGCTGACTCTCCTCTATTTTTCCATCTTTAGACTGTTTTCTAAATTCAACAAGCAGACTTTTATAAACGGTTTCTGCTTTTGTTAACGACTCTTTAGCTAACTTTGTTTGATTTAAATCCTCGTATACCTTTGCAAGTTTAGAGTGAATAAGAGCATTGGTCAACCCATATTTTAGTAACTTTTCTTCTTTTAATTCAGGATTGAGCTCTAAAATTTTAGAGTAAGACTCTTTTAGTTTTTGAATTTGACCTATATTGTCATAAAGCTCTCCTTGATTTGCCAAGGTCTGTAACAGCTCATCTTTACTACTCGTATTTAACTCTAATGCTTTATCAAAACATTGCAATGCTAATGAAATATTCGCATCTTTAACAAAATTCTGAGCATAAGTATTTAACTCTTTTACCGTCGCATTAAAATCTTTGCTCAGATTTCCATCTTTTGCTACAAAACGTATACCACTCTTTCCTTTAAAATTTTTAACCAAATCTTTAGAACTGTACTTCGCTTTCTCTTCCTCGGATACCAACGAAGAGATAACCGAAGTGGTTATCTCCATAACTTTCATTGTTGCATCATCTATAGTACTGTTTTGTTCTCCAAAACTCTCTTTAAAAGCTTTTAATTTCTCTACATCAATCTCAATCTCTTCTACTACAGGAGGAGCTGAAGAGAGTACTTTTGGAGCAGGTACAGAACTTGAAAAAGTGATTAAATCCTTTTCATATAAGAACCAAAGAAAACGACCAACTAAAGCTAATATTAGAATAATAGCCAATATAATCCATACTGTTTTACTGCTTTTTTTCTTTATTACTTTTGTTAAAAAAACAAAATCTGACTCATCATGAGAATCCTTTAGTACCTTTCGTGCGTTTTTTAATGCATCTTTCTCTTCGTGCCTCAAAATCACTATTGTCTTATTTTCTCCAATTCTTGCTTCAAAATCAAAACCGTAGAGTTCATGTTTATCTAAAACTTTCATCATGTCCCATACATATTGATTGACTTGTACACTAACGCTATGAATATTAGCCCCATGCTTAAGCCCCCCATGATAATTCACATCGGTTGGCTCATAGGTATTTTTTTTTCTCAATGAAGTTTTCCTTTATATTAAGTAGAAACATATAGTATTAAATTAAACTTAAACTAAATCATTAATTTAAATTCTCTAGGCTAATGCTTTACTTTAGAACAAAGCAAACATTATAAAAGAACAACTTTGACAAAAGATTTAACATCTTTGCTATAATATGGGTATGAGAAAGTAGGGAAA
>Ga0256827_10000851_pt1 | contig 19230 bp, 16 predicted proteins | sample CV84metaG_FD_185977 | JGI IMG/M metagenome (GOLD analysis project Ga0256827, IMG submission 185977) | Hydrothermal vent microbial communities from East Pacific Rise, Pacific Ocean - CV84 | ecosystem: Environmental > Aquatic > Marine > Hydrothermal vents | place: Pacific Ocean: East Pacific Rise... | reverse complement strand
CAACAACAGCAACCTCTGCTACATTTGGATGTTTTTTGATGGCAGCTTCCACCTCAGCCGTTCCCATTCTGTGACCTGATACATTGATAACATCATCTGTACGACCCGTGATAGTTATATAACCATTTTCATCATATCTTGCACCATCACCTGTAAAGTAAACCGCTTTACCATCTTTTGTAACATCACCATAGTATGACTTTTTATAACGCTCCTCATCACCCCAAACATTACGGATCTGTGAAGGCCAAGGGCGAGTTATACACATATAACCAGTCTCTCCAACTTCCACTTTCTCGCCTGTTGCAGGGTCAAGTATCTCTGCAATGATTCCTGGTAGTGGTAATGTCGCACATGCAGGTTTAATTGGCGTTGCACCTGGTAATGGAGAGATGATATGTCCACCTGTTTCAGTTTGCCAGTAAGTATCTACGATAGCACATTTACTTGAACCAACCTCTTCATAGTACCATTTCCATGCTGGTGGGTCTATAGGCTCTCCGACTGTTCCAAGCACTTTTAAGCTAGATAGGTCATACTTACTAGGCTCATCTTCACCCATCTTATGTAGTACACGTATGGCAGTTGGAGCAGTATAAAATTGATTAATTCTATGATTTTCAACCATTGCCCACGGTCGTCCAGCATCAGGGTATGTGATAACACCCTCAAACATTACAGTAGTAGCACCCATCGCAAGTGGACCATAAACGATATAAGTATGCCCTGTAATCCAACCAATATCTGCAGTACACCAGTAAGTATCGTTCTCTTTTACATCAAAAACCCACTCCATAGTCATCTGAGCCCACAATATATACCCAGCTGAATTATGCTGTACCCCTTTTGGTTTACCTGTACTTCCTGAAGTATAAAGTAAGAAAAGTGGATCTTCACTATCCATAACTTCTACTTCACATTTTGTAGATTTATCTTTTATAAGTTCATTGTAAGAGTAGTCACGTCCAGATACCCATACTACATCCTCATTATTTCTCTCAACAACTAAAACTTTCTCAACAGGAGAGTTCTCATCTATAGCAGCATCTACAACAGGCTTAAGCATATAAGGTTTCTCTTTTCTAAATGCACCATCAGCAGTGATAACTACCTTAGCTTGAGCATCTTCTATACGATCTTTAAGAGCTTCACTAGAAAATCCACCAAATACTATAGAGTGAATAGCACCGATTCTAGCACAAGCAAGCATGGCATAAGCAGCCTCAGGTATCATTGGCATATAGATAACAACTCTATCACCTTTTTTTACTCCAAAATCTTCTTTAAGTAAGTTAGCAAATTTATTTACATTTTTAAAAAGATCAAGATAAGTGATCGTTTGAACATCCCCTCTATCCCCTTCAAATATAATAGCAGCTTTATTTTTACGAGTTCCTAAATGGCGATCTATACATTGAAAAGAAACGTTTAACTTACCACTATCAAACCACTTTACAAATGGTGAATTTGATTCATCAAGTACATTTTCAAATGGTTCTATCCAATCAATCTTTTCTTTTGCATAGTCTCCCCAAAAACCCTCATAGTCTTGCATAGCTTTTTCTTGTAAAGTGTTATACTCACATATATTTTTTATTCTTGCATTTTTTGCGAAATCTTTATTTGGTTGAAATACCTGTTTTGACATAATAACTACCTCTTTTATTTGAAATTAATTATCGAAAATTATATCTTAGGAAAATTTATCTTTCCTTGAAGATATAGTTTTATTTATTTTTAAAGTTTTTTTAAGTGTTTTAATTATGCTTCTTATATATTATTTAGAAACTTTAACTATAATTGCAAAATATTAAACTAAAAGGTGAAAATATGTTTGGAAGAACAAAACTTAAAGATTACGATATTAGTGCAGAAGAGTCACTAAAACAACAATACGCGAAAATAGAAACTGCCAAAGGTACTATATGGGTAAAACTTTTCCCAGATGAAGCACCAAATACAGTTGCAAACTTTGCACACTTAGCAAACACTGGTTTCTATAACGATTTAACTTTTCATCGTGTTATCCCAGGTTTTATGGCACAAGGTGGTTGTCCACAAGGTACTGGTACTGGTGGACCAGATTGGGCTATAAAATGTGAAACAGAATCAAACACTTCAGTACATCGTCCAGGAACATTATCGATGGCTCATGCTGGCCCAAATACTGGTGGAAGTCAATTCTTTATATGTTTTGTAGATTGTCCGCACCTAGATGGTGTTCACACTGTTTTTGGTGCTATAGAAGAGGATGATGAAGAGAGTTTTAAAGTTCTTCAACAGATCCAAGGTCAAGATGCTATAAACTCAATAGAGGTACTTGCTTCTAAATAGACTCACTATGTCTAAAACAATTTCTACCTTGCTCTTTTGCACGGTAGAGTGCATCATCTGCTTTTTGTATACAATTACAATGTTCTATATCATTTGAAGTATGTATACCTATACTAAGAGTTACATTTTCAGATACTTCAGATTTTTCATGTCTTATGTTTAACACTTTTACACCGTTTATCAACTCTTCTGCAATCAGCTTTGATTTGTCTATATCACAGTTTGGTACAATTACTATAAACTCTTCTCCACCAAAACGAATCACCTCCACTTGCGTGTCTTTAAAATTATTTATAAAAAACTTTCCTAAAGCTATAAGAACTTCATCTCCCATTAAATGACCGTAATAATCATTGTATTTTTTAAAAAAATCAATATCTATCATAAAAAAAGAGATAAAATCATAATCTTGTTTAATTCTTTTCTTTTCTCTATCCAGCACTTCTTTTAACTTCAGTCGATTACCCAAAGATGTAAGAGGATCAAGTAATACAGTTTGTTTAAGAGCTTCATTCATCTCTTTTAACTCTTTTGTTTGCTCTAATACTTGTATTTTTAAAGCATCTCTAGTTTCTTTTAATTCAAAAATCTGCAATAAAACTTTATATCTATTGTAACCAACTAAGAAACCTGTTATAGTTCCCATAACTACAGGCATGATCAAAAGAAGTGGATTAAACATATTAAACAAAAAATATAATTGTGTACCTTGAATAGTTGGTAAAAGCATCGCAAAGAACAGAGTATATTTTAATATTGTAGCTTTTTTATTTATCATTTTCATTGGTAGATTCTACCATTATATACTTTAACCATGACTGAGAACTTTTTTAAGTTACAAACAATATAATTACAATTTAGATTTCTTATAAGAGATCTACAACAAGGGGAATATTTTGTTAGTACATATATGTTGCAGTGTAGATAGTCACTTTTTTTTAGAAAAACTTAAAGATGATTATCCAGAAGAAAAACTTACAGGTTTTTTTTATGATCCAAATATCCATCCATACTCTGAATACAGACTAAGACTTCTTGATGTACAAAGAAGTTGTAAAAAACTCAATATAGAGTTAATTGAGGGTGAGTATGACTATGAGAACTGGTTAAAAGCTGTCAAAGGTTTAGAAAATGAACCAGAAAAAGGTGCCAGATGTGAAATATGTTTCGATAAACGCTTTATAACAAGTGCAAAAAAAGCCCTTGAGCTTGGAGAAAACAAAATAACTACAACACTTCTTGTTAGTCCCTTAAAATCACAAGAACAACTAAAACGTGTTGGTGATGAATTTTTTAAAAAACATGGAGTTGAATTTATAGCTGTTGATTATCGTTCTGGTGGTGGTACACAAGATCAATCACGGGTAACAAAAGAACAACAACTCTATAGGCAAGACTATTGTGGATGTATCTTTGGACTAACTATGCAAAGAAAACAACAAAATAAACTTATGGATGAGATGTTTAGTCCTATTTCAGGTCAAATTCTACCAGCTTCCATAGAAGAAAGACTAGAATTATATAAAAGAAGAGAAGAATTAGAAGATATTGGCGTTAGCTATAAGATAATCAAACGAAAGTTTCTAAACTATCGTCAATTTAGTATGAAAGTTATCCAAGGTAAAAAAGAAATATTACCATCATATGCTTTAGTTTACTCAACATTACCAAGAAAAAAAGCACAAGGTAAAATTGAATACAATATAGATGAAGTTTATCATTTTAACAGAGATGAGGTAAAATTTATAACACTTGAATACTTTAACAAACTATCCAGTCTATCGTATAAAAGTATAAAAGAGATAATCTTTAATCCACCATCATTAGATATAGAGTTAAATGTAAGAAGAAAAATATCTGATACTAACTATGATTTAACACCAATAATAATACTTAAAGATATTTGTGATAAAAAATTAACAATAGAGATGAATGCAAAAACTTACGAAGACACAAAAGAAAAACTAATCATTATCTAATGATTTTTTAGATAAAATATCCAAAAATTATTTATTTAAGGTTTCTAATTATGATTATGGATGTTATGGAAATTCAAAAAATCTTGCCTCACCGCTACCCGTTTTTACTTGTAGATAGAGTTACTGAACTTGTTAAAGGTGAATCTCTTGTTGCTTATAAAAATGTATCTATCTCTGAACCAGTTTTTGAAGGTCATTTTCCAGGTCATCCTATATACCCAGGTGTTATGATACTTGAAGGTATGGCTCAAGCTGGTGGTATACTTGCTTTTAAAAGCATGGATGATTTAAGTGAAGAAGAAGTTGCTAATAAAGTTGTATATTTTATGAGTATAGACAAAGCAAAATTTAGAAGTCCAGTAAGACCTGGTGATAAACTTGAGTATAAAATCTCTGTTATAAAAAACAAAGGTGCTATATGGATGCTTAAAGGTGAAGCTTATGTTGATGGAAAACTAACAAGTGAAGCTGAACTAAAAGCTATGATAGTAGACAAGTAGAAGCATAAAGTGAATAAGATCTCTGAACTTGCCATCATAGAAGATGGTGCAATTATAGGTGAAGATGTTGAGATAGCACCATATTGTTTCATATCTTCACAAGCTAGTATTGGTAATGGGACAACTATAGCTCACAACTCTTGTGTTTATGGCAAAACAACTATTGGAAAAAACAATAAAATCTTTTCCCATTCTGTAATAGGATCTATACCACAAGACTTAAAATTTAATGGTGAAGAGGTTGAGCTTATTATCGGCGACAACAATACGATAAGAGAATTTACACTATTTAACCCTGGTACAAAAGGTGGTGGTGGAAAAACTATCATCGGAAATCATAACTTGTTTATGGGTTATGTTCATCTAGGTCACGATGTTATCATTGGAAACCATTGTATATTTGCAAATGCTGCAACACTAGCTGGTCATGTTGAAGTTGGAGATTATGCTGTTGTTGGCGGTATGACACCTATACATCAGTTTGTTCATATAGGTGATTATGCTATGGTTGGTGGAGCTAGTGCCTTAGCTCAAGATGTTCCACCATTTTGCATGGCTGAAGGTAATCGTGCAAGTTTAAGAGGATTAAATCTTACTGGTCTTAGAAGAAATCTACAAAGAGATGATATAAATGCACTTAAAAGTGCATATAGAGAGCTTTTTGAATCTGGAAAACCACTAAAAGATACAGCAAGTGAAATAATAGAAAATACGACAAACCATTATGTAAGTGACTTATGTAATTTTGTACTAAAAACAAAAAGAGGGATACCTTTTGAGAGGAAAAATATATGATACACAGACATTGTAGTTTTTGTGATGCAAGTGAAAGTGAAAAAAATCCACTTATAGCAGGAAATGGTGTTTATATATGTAAAAACTGCGTAGTTTCAGCATATAAGATAATGTTTGGTGATGAAAAAGTTGCTGTTGATGCTAAAAACACAGAACTTCTTGATGCGGTTGATGAACTTATGACACCAAAAGAGTTATATAACTTTTTAGGTGATTATATCATAGGACAAGAGAGAGCTAGAAAACTACTTAGTGTTGCTGTTTATAACCATTACAAAAGAATATTTAAAAATATAAAAAGTGAAGATGATGATACTGAAATAGCAAAATCAAATGTACTTCTTATCGGTCCAACTGGTTCAGGTAAAACACTTATGGCTCAGACCATTGCTAGAGTTTTAAATGTACCTATAGCTATAGCGGATGCAACAAGTCTTACAGAAGCTGGATATGTTGGTGAAGATGTTGAAAATATCCTTACAAAACTAATACAAGCAGCTGATGGTGATGTTGAACGTGCTCAAAAAGGTATAATCTTTTTAGATGAGGTAGATAAAGTAGCTCGTATGAGTGAAAACCGTTCTATCACTCGTGATGTATCTGGAGAGGGTGTGCAACAAGCGCTACTAAAGATTATAGAAGGTTCATCTGTAAACATACCACCAAAAGGTGGTCGTAAGCATCCAAATCAAGAATTTACATCTATTGATACTACAAATATACTCTTTATATGTGGTGGTGCTTTTGATGGTCTTGAAGAGATACTAAAACGTAAACAAGGTGAAAATGTACTTGGCTTTGGTCATGAGAAGAAAACAAAAGATGAAGCAAAACCAACATTTGATATGGTTGAGCCTGATGACTTAGTTCATTTTGGTTTGATTCCAGAACTTGTTGGACGTTTACCTATTATAGCTTCACTAAGTGAGATAAGTGAAGAGGATATGGTTCGTATACTTACAGAGCCTAAAAACTCACTTATAAAGCAGTATAAAAAACTTTTCTCTATAGATGATGTTGAACTTAACTTTGAAGAAGAAGCATTAAAAGCTATAGCTAAAAAATCTATAAAAAGAAAAACAGGTGCTCGTGGACTTCGTGCTATACTTGAAGAAAATATGATAGATATCATGTATGAGTTACCAGAATATGCCGGATATGAAGTAGTTGTTACTAAAGAAGTTATAGAGGATGGTGAAGAGCCTCTTTATATAAAGAAAACAGAACAAAAAACAGCATAAGGTAAAAAGATGATATTTAATAAAATTATAGGACTTTTTTCAAATGATTTATCTATAGATCTTGGAACTGCAAATACAATCGTAATAGCTAAAGGTCGTGGAATAATTATCAATGAACCATCAGTTGTTGCTGTAAAAACTGAAAAATATGGACATAGTAAAGTCTTAGCAGTTGGTCATGAAGCCAAAGATATGGTTGGTAAAACTCCTGGAAACATCAGAGCAATAAGACCTATGAAAGATGGTGTAATAGCTGACTTTGATATGACTGAAAAGATGATAAGAAAATTTATAGAAAAAGCACATGGAAGAAGTTCTCTCATATCACCACGTATCATCATTTGTGTTCCTTATGGACTTACGCAAGTTGAGCGTAAAGCTGTTAGAGAATCTGCTCTAAGTGCAGGTGCTCGTGAAGTATTTCTTATAGAAGAACCTATGGCAGCAGCTATCGGTGCTGGTGTAGATATACGTGAACCACAAGGTCATCTTGTTGTAGACATAGGTGGTGGTACAACAGAGATAGGCGTTGTTTCACTTGGTGGACTTGTTTTATCAAAGTCTATCCGTACGGCTGGAGATAAGATAGATCAAGGTATAGTTAGTTATATCAGAAAAAAATACAATCTTCTTATAGGTGATAGAGTAGCGGAAGATATCAAGATCAATATAGGGACTGCAGTAAGCCTTGATGAAGAGTTATCTATGATAATAAATGGTAGAGATCAAGTTGAAGGTCTTTTAAGTTCAGTTGAGCTTACAAGTGAAGATGCAAGAGATGCTATGAAAGAACCACTTAAAGAGATAGCTGAAGCTCTTCGTGATGTCTTAGAAAAAATGCCACCAGATCTTGCGGGGGATATAGTTAACCATGGTATTATACTAACTGGCGGTGGAGCATTAATCCGTCAACTTGATAAATATCTTTCAGATATAGTAAGAATTCCTGTTTTTGTTGCAGATGAACCACTTTTAGCAGTTGCTAGGGGAACTGGTCGTGCACTAGAAGAGATAGACTTACTACAAGAACTATCTGAGAATGAATAAAGAACATTACTCATATATATTTATAATAATTGCACTTTTAATCGGTGCAATATATTATAACTCAACCATACAATCTCCAATAATATCATCATTAAATAGTATAAAAACAACATATCATAATATAACTCAATCAATATCAGATACAATCGATAAACATTTTTTTCAAGCACAAGAGATAGAAAGACTAAAAAGACAACTCAATAAATACCAAAATAATCACTTAATTATGCAACAATTAGCAAGTGAAATAAACTCACTATATGAAGAAAACAATTCATCCTTCAAATCAAATCCACAGGTTGAGCTTGTTCGTAGTATTTCATACGAGGAGTTTGGAAATTTTAACAAACTTTGGATGGAGATAGAAGATTATAACTCATCAAAAATATATGGTCTTACATACAATGAATTAGTGGCTGGAATAGTTATTTCTAAAAACAATAAACCTTTAGCCCTTTTAAACAAAGATATAAAAAGTGCATATTCTGTTTTTATAGGTAAAAAGAATGCTCCAGCTATAGTACATGGGAACAATGATAAATATTTAGTAGCGAATTTTATCCCAGCATGGGTAAAAATACAAAATGGTGATGAAATAATAACTTCAGGACTAGATAATATATTTATAAAAGGATTGAAAGTTGGAAAAGTAGTATCTGTTTCATCAGCTCAAGGCTACCAAACAGCTTTAGTTGATCCATATTATCAAGCAACTGAACCAGATTATTTTCATATGATAAGGAGTGTTAAATGAAGATTATATTATTTATAGTTTTACTACTAAATATAGCTATAGCAGAAGATAAAGTAAAAGATGAAAAACAAAAAGTAACTATTGGTCTTGGTGCTTATATGCAAACACAACCATATAAAGGTGTTGATAGTATTATAATGCCATCTCCTGTTATATTTTTTGACAACTCTTTATTTTATATAAGATGGAGTCGTGCAGGTATCTATTTTTATGGTGATAAAAGTGAGGATTACTCATGGGGATTTTCTATAACTGCTCAACCAAGACCCTTTGGATATAAATCATCTGATTCAAAGTATTTAAAAGGTATGCAAGAGAGAGAGACAACTATAGAAGGTGGACTTGCTTTTAGTGCTTTATATAAAGATTCTTATATAGAAATGATGTTACTTACAGATATACTTGATAGATATGATTCTTGGCTATTTAAAACTGAAATAGGTGATAAGTATACGATAAAGAAATTTTCATTTTACCCAAGTATAATAGTTAGTTATCAATCTGATAAATTTGTAGATTACTATTATGGTGTTACTTCTGATGAAGCAACAAAACAAAGAGAAGAGTTTACACCAAATGGTGGACTTCAAATTGGTATGCAAACATATATAAAGTATCCACTTACAGATTCTTTAGCAACACTAATAAATTTAAGAATGGATATGATTCCATATAGTGCTTTTAATAGTCCTATCATAGAAGATAAAGTCATATATTCTGGTCTTGCATCACTCATTTATACATTTGAATACTAGACTTATTATAAAACTCATCAAATTTTAAGTGCCTTTTAGATATAATCTCTAAATTTTTAAAGATTATTTTAGAAGGTAAAAAATGCCAAAACGCACTGACATAAAAACTATTTTACTTATAGGCTCTGGTCCGATTATCATCGGTCAAGCTTGTGAATTTGACTACTCTGGAACACAAGCTGTTAAAACTTTAAAAGAGCTTGGTTATCGTGTTATACTTATCAACTCAAATCCTGCCACTATCATGACTGATCCAGAATTTGCAGATAGAACTTATATAGAACCTATCAAAGAAGATGTTATCGCAAAAATCATCAAAGAAGAAAATGTAGATGCAGTTCTTCCTACTATGGGTGGGCAAACAGCTCTAAATGTTGCTATGAGTATGCATGAAAAAGGTATGCTTGATGGTATAGAATTTTTAGGTGCTGATCCTGAAGCTATAAATAAAGGTGAAGATAGACATCTTTTTAATGAAGCTATGATCAAAATAGGTATGGATTTACCAAAAAGTAGAAATGCTTATAGTGTAGAAGAAGCTATAGAAGTGGTAAAAGAGATAGGTTTTCCTGTTATTTCTCGTGCTTCATTTACCCTTGCTGGTGGTGGTTCTGGTGTTGCCTACAACATGGAAGAGTTTAAAAAACTAGCTCAAGAAGGTATCTCAGCTTCACCTGTAAGTGAGATAGAGATTATGGAGTCTATGCTAGGTTGGAAAGAGTATGAGATGGAAGTTATCCGTGATAAAGCAGATAACTGTATCATAGTCTGTGCCATAGAAAACTTTGATCCAATGGGTGTTCACACTGGTGATAGTATAACAGTTGCACCTGCCCTTACACTAACAGATAAAGAGTATCAACGTATGCGTGATGCATCTTTTGCAATACTTCGTGAGATAGGTGTTGATACAGGCGGATCTAATGTTCAATTCTCTATATGTCCAAAAACTGGTCGTATGATAGTTATAGAGATGAATCCTCGTGTATCTCGTTCATCTGCACTTGCTTCAAAAGCAACAGGTTATCCTATAGCAAAAGTAGCAACCCTTCTTGCGGTTGGTTTTACACTTGATGAAATTACAAACGACATAACAGGTACACCTGCATCATTTGAACCTGTAATTGACTATGTAGTTACAAAAATTCCACGATTTACTTTTGAAAAATTTCCTGAAGCTATAGATACACTTAGTACATCAATGAAATCAGTTGGTGAAGTTATGGCTATTGGTCGTACCTTTAAAGAGTCTGTACAAAAAGCACTTTGTTCACTAGAAACTGGACTTTGTGGATTTAATGAGATAGATGCTGATGATGACTTTATAAAACATGAGATTCGTCGTCCAAATGCAGACCGTATACTATATGTAGCTGAAGGTTTTCGCCGTGGTATGAGTATAGAAGAGATGTTTGACACTTGTGCAATAGACCCTTGGTTCCTTTATCAACTTCAAGAGATGATAGAAAAAGAATCAACTGTAACAGATAAGATACTTTTTGATGAAAATTTTATGAGAAATGTTAAAGTTGATGGTTTTTCTGATAAACGTATATCACAGCTGATACAAAAAAATTCTAACTATACAATAACAGAAAATGAAATTTATGATGCTAGAAAAAAACTTGGAGTTGAACTGGAATTTAATGAAGTAGATACTTGTGCGGCAGAGTTTGAAGCTCTAACGCCATACTTATACTCAACAACAAATATAACTAAACTACCAAATGTTACTAAACGTGTAAGCGATAAGAAAAAAGTTCTTATCCTTGGTGGTGGACCTAACCGTATCGGTCAAGGGATAGAGTTTGATTACTGTTGTGTTCATGCTGCATTTGCTTTAAAAGAGATGGATATAGAAACTATCATGTACAACTGTAATCCTGAAACAGTTTCAACAGACTATGATACTTCAGATGTACTTTACTTTGAACCTATAGACTTTGAACATGTACGTGAAGTGATAGAAAATGAACAACCAGATGGTATCATCGTACACTTTGGTGGACAAACTCCACTAAAACTTGCTGACTCTTTAACTAAGATAGGTGCGAAGATAGCTGGTACTCCATCAGCAGTTATAGACCTTGCAGAAGATAGAGAACAGTTTAGTGACTTTGTAAACAAACATGGACTAAAACAACCTGCAAATGGTCTTGCTCGTACTAAAGAGGAGTCTTATATCATAGCTGAAAAGCTTGGTTATCCTGTACTTGTTCGTCCATCATTTGTACTTGGTGGTCGTGGTATGCGTATAGTATACTCAGAAGATGAACTTCGCCAGTATATGGATCTTGCTATATCTGTAAGCAATGAAGCTCCTGTTTTAGTTGATAAGTTCTTAGATCAGGCTATAGAGCTTGATGTAGACTGTATATCTGATGGTAAAGAGGTTTACATAGGTTCTGTTATGCAACATATAGAGGAAGCTGGTATCCACTCTGGTGATTCTGCTTGTTCATTACCACCTGTAAATCTTACACAAGAGATGATAGATAAAGTAGAAGCACAAACAAAAACTATAGCACTTGGACTACAAGTTATCGGCCTTATGAATGTACAGTATGCTATATATCAAGATGAGATATACCTTATAGAAGTCAATCCTAGAGCTTCACGTACAGTACCATTTGTATCTAAAGCTACAGGTATGCCTCTTGCAAAAGTTGCAACTCGTGTTATGATGGGTGAAAAACTTGTAGATGCACTTGCTTACTATGACAAGTATGATATAGTTGAAGAGATAAATGGTCTTCGTCGTCCTCGTCTTAAAGGTCATGTATCTGTAAAAGAAGCAGTTTTCCCTTTCCATAAACTATATGGTGCAGACCTAGTTTTATCTCCTGAGATGAAATCTACTGGTGAGGTTATGGGTATAAGTTCAAACTTTGGCGTTAGCTTTGCAAAAGCTCAAATAAGTGCAGGAAACAAGATACCTACTACTGGAACATGTTTTCTCTCTTTTGTTGATACAGATAAAGAGCATGCACCAGAAATAGGTCGTGGACTTGTAAAACATGGATTTAAACTTGTAGCGACAAAAGGAACACAAGAAGTTCTTACAAATGCAGGTATAGAGTGTCAAAGAGTTCTAAAAATATCAGAAGGTCGTCCAAATATAGAAGATAGTATGAAAAATGATGAGATTGCTATGGCTATAAATACATCTGACAATAATACAAGTAAAAAGGATGCTGTAGTAATTCGTCAAGAGGTACTTAAAAGAAGTATCCCTTATTTTACAACATTGAGTGCAGCTCGCGCAACTATACTAGCTTTAGATGAAATGAATAATGAAAAATGGTCATCTTCAACAGCTCTACAAGATTTTTTACTTAAATAGTGTGAAACATGTAATATTAGCTCAAACCGACACTACTGTCGGTTTCTTATCACAAGATGATAAAAAACTTCAATATATAAAAGGAAGAGAGTCTAGTAAACCTTTTATAACTATATATCAAAATTTAAAATCTTTAAAAGAAAATAAACTTAGAGTTCCAAATTCTAAAAAACCATCTATAAGACGAGCTAAAAAAACAACTTTTATAGTAAATGGAGTATCTTTTAGAATATCTACTTATGTACAGAATTCACATTATTTAAGAATGTTAAACTGGAGTTACTCTACATCTGCAAATGAATCAAACAAAAATTTCAATAGAAAATTTTGTGAAGAAAATGCTGATATAATTATAGAAAATAAAATACACCTACATGAAAATAATGCTTCTAAAATATATAAAATAAATAATACTTCCATAAAGAGGTTAAGATGAGTAAATTTATTCAAGCTCTTTTAAGTGGTGTTTTTTTTACTTTTATATTAGATTTTTTTCTTTTTTTAGGAATTAAACAAAACTATATAGATACTAAAGAGATTCCAGTATATTATAATATACTTTTTGCAGATAACCAAAATATATTTATATTTTTAATTTTTTCTATACTTATAGGATATTTAACAATCTATATCAGCAATAAGACAACAATAGTTATAATTGGAGTTATGTTTATGCTCACATTTTCAACACTTATCCCAAGTATTGGAGAAAGTGTTGGATCACTCATCCTCCAAAAAAAAGATGTTACTATTAAAAATACTAAATATACTTATCATGGAGATATTTATTATATAGGTAGGAATACTTTATATATGTACGATTATAGATTTAAAAAAGTACTATACTTAGACAAACAAACAATAAAAGGAGAATACTAAAATGAAAAATATAACAACGTTCACATCTGTAGCAACAGCAGCACTCATCATGAATGTGCTATCTGGTTGTGAGGCACCAAAAGAGGAGCAACAGAACAGATTTTTAGTTATAGAACAACAGTCAAATGGAAAATACGTAGTAGTAGAAGAGATGCCAACGGAAGGACCATCTCGTGCCATAATTCGTGAATATGATAAAAATGGAAAGATGACTGAACGTTTTATGAATGAAGATGAGATGAAAACATTGGCTGAACAAGAATACCAAAAAGTTCAAAATGGCACTAGTGAAACACTTCAAGATGGTGCTGGTAGTGCAGGAATGGGATTAGCTGGTACTATATTAGCTGTTGCAGCTGGTAGTTTACTTGGAAATATGATTGGAAATGCTTTAATGAATAATAAAAGTTTTGCCAGAAATTCTCAAGCAACAAATAAAAGTGCCTATAGTCGTTCAAAATCTTCCACATCAAAAACAAAAAGCTCTTCTAAAAAAAGTTTTTTTGGTGGGAGCAAAAGTAAAAGTCGTGCCAAATCTGGTGGATTTTTTGGAGGTTAAAAGATGGTAAGTATTCAAAATTTAGAACCGGTTAAAGATTCAACATTAAATGAACTTGGACTTTATTGGGTTAAAGAAACAGATTGTGCGATAGATAAACTTATAGAAGTAACTACTGAAGAAGCTGAAGCATACTATGAAGCTGCAAATGAACTTTATGATATGTACGTTGATGCTGCAGAATATATTATAGACAATGATTTATTTTTTGAACTAGGTATACCATTTAATATCGTTGATACCATAAAAAAGAGTTGGGAAAATGATGTTCACTGGCATATATATGGTGCTTTTAAATTTGCTGGTGGAGTAGCAGGAAAACCTATTAAACTAGCCGGATTTGATGCAGATACAACTTCTCATATATTTGAAGCGGCACAACTACAATGGGCTATCTTACAAGAAAATGATATAGATGAATCTCAACAATTCAATGAGATATATGAAAAAATATCAGAAAATTTTAAAAGGCTTATAACTCTAGATGATGGAATAGATCTTTTTGATGAAAGATATGATGGATGGAATATACTATTTTCATCACTTTCAAATACAAAAGATGAATCAACAACAAGACTACTTCAACAGATGGCTGATGAAGCTGGTTTCTCAAATGAATTTTCATACTTAGATGATGTTTTATTTGATGATGAAAGTATATGTGATAAACACTCAAACAAATTTGAATACTGGTACAAACATAAAAAATGGTTGGATATTGCAACTGATGAATCAGAACTAGCAACTACATTAGCAACTATCATGAAAAACCAAGAAGCTATCATTATCAATCCAGCTTATACACTTTTATTTGAATCAAGAGGTATGTTAAAGATACTAAAAGATCTATATCCTGACTCCCCTTACCTACTAGATGTGAGTTTTGATAAAAAAGATGGATATATAGAAAAAACTGTATTTGGTGATACTTCAGAGTATAACAACTTTAAAAAGATATATCAAGAGATAGCACCTACTTTAAAAGATGTACATAACTCAAACTATGAAGCAAAAGTATTTTTTGCATATGAAGCATGTGGACTTAGTTTTATAAAAGACAACAATGACTTTGTTGGGCATGTGATGGTATAAGAGTTGTAATTTACAACTCCTATACATTACATTTTAAGTTTATATACCTTAGCATACGGATTAGATGCTACTAATTCATACATATCTTTATCATAATTTTCAAGTATCATAAGTTGAACATATAAAGAATTATATGTATCTTCATCAACTACTAAGAACATATGATAACTACTCATATATATAATAGATAACTGTCCCCTAGGATTGATATTTTGAATATTTTTTACAAATTCCATCTCTCCGTTAGTATTTTTTTGATATCCTGTCTTAATCAACCTTTTTGGTTGAATTTTATCTCTTCCTAGAGTAAGAGTTAATGTTTGTTTATCTAATACTATCCCACGATTTAAGTTTATACTATATTTATCTTCTTTGAAATTTGTACTTGTATATAAGAATGGTCTTCTTTTTTCAGCTCCAGTCATAAGATCCATATTTGAAAATACTGATATAGTTGGATATATATTTAACATTTTATATGGTAAATAAAAATATATTCCAGGTGTTTTTTTAGGAAGTTTTATATCTCCACTTTCTAAAGCACTAAGAAATTTATTTGTATCTTTGTAACCATAATCTATTGTCATTTGTTTTATATTACTACCATTTACTTCACCATTTAATCTTTTTTCCTGATAAAACACATCAAGTTTAGCCATCTTTGCAGAGACTTGTGGTGGATGAGTAAGTATATAACTAACAGGAAAATTTTGATCTCCAGTATGGTGAGCTCCATCTATGATAGTCTTAACATCAGCATAATATCTTATAGGAAAACCATAATCCCACCAAGCTATAGCATAATCATCCCTTGAAGCATCTGTTTTTAATTTTTCTAATACTTCAACTTCTGGTTTACTAAGAACTGTTGGGACAAGATATCCATTTATATGTTTATAATTTGGGTATAGTATAGCCAATGTTAAAACAAACATAAGAGTATATTTGTACTTAATATTTGAAGAGAATGATTTTGAAGATATTTCTGTTATCAAAAATGCCACACCCATAGCAAGAACAGGTACAGCATAAACTGTAAAACGAAGACCTCCAACAAGTGCTACAAAACCTAGACCAACAAGAGGTAAAGCAAATAACATCATTCTATGTTTAAATGCCAAATATAAATATCCAATTACAGACAATACAAAAATAATTGTATGGCCACTTATCCGATTTGCAAATGTTTCAAAAGGTATATGACCAGCTTCCATAACTGTCTTTATAACCGAATAAAAATGCAATCCAAGGCCATTATTTTGTTCTGATATAGTAGATGTAAATATATAACCTTTTAACATAGACCAAATAGGTGTAAAACCACCAGTTATAAAAAATGCAACTATAGATACTAATAAAACATGAGGTATATATTTTTTTAAATCATCTTTTCTAAATGACACTAAGGCCCCTATAATCAGTATAATTTTCACACTTGCCCATATATTTATCATAGCTATCATCATAAGAGCCAAAAGTTTATAATTGTAAGTATTCTTTCTATCAAAGATAATAGTATATAATAAGACTAAACCAAAAAATGCAACTTCTAAAGAATAACTTTGTGGGTACCATGCACTGTATATAACTATAGTTATCGCTGATGCTAATATATATCTATCCTTACCCTTATCTATAGCCCAGATTATAGACCAAAGTAAGAACATTGGCAGGACTATATTTAACATATCTGTATCATAATAACCTATCATAGTTCTATTGTAATAACTCCATGCAATAGATGCTAAAAGTGCAGCTATAAGACCCATCTCAAGATTTCTTAAATCTTTCGCTATAAGTATGATTGGTATTACTATAAGTGATGATAAAAATGCAGGCATATAAAATATAATGCTTTCAAATGAAAAAGGTAACACACTTGCAAAAAATGCTGTTAAAGATGCTATAAGTGAGTTTACTGGTGATCCATCATTATCCTGATGCACTCCACTAAGTATATCTCTAGCACCTTCAGCCCAATAATAACCATCATTGGTATTTATCATAAACTGACCATTCCATTTAAATGCATCATATCCATCAAAATGGTACATCCATATCAATCTCATCCCTACAGAAAAAGCAAATGCTATAACTATATAAAGAAGTGTTAACTTCGTTTCTCTTGCCGAACTATCCAAACTTCAACCTTTTATAAATATTTATCTTTTGTCGATACTCATTGACTTGTGCTATTTTATCATATTTTAATGCACCTTTAAGCAATAAATCATATTTCAATAACAATTCATCTATAATCAACTCTTTTTCTAATCCTAACGCCAATAACTTCTCTAAAGCCACAACTCTAAACCTATCCATCCCCCAGTGCTTAAAACTTAACTGATCTTTATGTCCAGCATATTTTATTATAAGCTTTTTATCTATCAATCCTATATCATATCTTATAGATATTCTTAACCATAAATCATAATCTTCACAAACTTCTAAACTCTCATCAAATAAGCCAACTTTATTTAATAAGTTCTGGTGTATTAATGTAGATGACGGAGCTATATTGCAATATGATAATGAGTTTTCAAAAATATTTTTAGAATGTTTTTTAAACTTTTTAGGAATTTTAACCAGATTATCATCTCTAATCCAAAGCTCATCTGTGTAACTCATAAATATATCTACATTTTTTTTATGAAAATCAACCTGCTCTTGCAGTTTATCTTGGTGCCACTCATCGTCAGAGTCTAAAAAAGCTATCCACTCATATTTTGCCTCTCTAACGCCAATATTTCTAGCACTAGAGACACCTTTGTTAGTTTGATATATATACTTTATATCTTCAAAATCTTCTTGGATATATTTAGTATTATCACTTGAACCATCATCAACAACTATAATTTCAAAAGATTTATATGTTTGATTTTTAACTGAGGTGATGGCTCTTTTTAAAAGTTTATACCGGTTATATGTGGGAATAACAACCGATATATTCATAGCTTACCAAACTTTAATTTCGTTATAGATACTATCTCTCTCAACAGGTATGAAGCCACTATCTTTTATAAGATTCGTAAAATCACTTACACCCATACCATTTGCACTTTTAGCACCAGCTGCTGAGTTTATCGACTCTTTTTCTATAGTACCATCAAGATCATTTGCTCCAAACTCTTGAGCTACAAGTGCAAGATTTACTGTAGAAGTCACCCAATATGCTTTAAGATGAGGCACATTATCCAGTACTAATCTTGCGATTGCCATAGTTTTTAGTACTTCATTAGCTGTTATAGGTTTTTCTATCTTTAGATAATTATTTTGCGTTTGATACACAAGAGGAATAAAACAGTTAAAACCGCCTGTTTCATCTTGCAGTTCACGAATCCTCATCATATGATCTATCCTATGTGCACGAGACTCTATATGTCCAAAAAGCATAGTAACATTGCTTTTTTTACCACGCTGATGCCATTTTCTATGTATATCTATCCACTGCTCAGAAGTCACTTTTCCCTTACAGATAAAGTCTCTCACCTCTTCATCAAATATCTCAGCACCACCACCTGGCATAGAGTCAACACCGTTGGCAACCATCATATCAAGTACTTCATCATAACTTAAACCATGATGACGAGATAAAAAATCAACCTCAGCAGCTGTAAGTGCTTTTACATGCATATGAGGAAACTTATCTTTTATCTTTTTAAATATACTCATATACCAATCAAGTGTAACATTAGGATTATGTGCTGAAACTATGTGTATCTCTTTTGCACCATGAGAGTCCACCTCTTGTACTATCTTAAGTATCTCTTCGTGACTCATTGTATATTGGTTAGGGTTTTTTCTAGTTGCTGAGTATGCACAGAACTTACATACATCTGCACATACATTTGTTGGGTTTATATGTCTATTTATATTAAAGTATGTCTTTTTACCATGCATCTCTTGACGCTTTTTATCTGCTAACTCTCCGAGTTCAAAAAAATCACTCTCA
>Ga0256827_10000850_pt1 | contig 19247 bp, 16 predicted proteins | sample CV84metaG_FD_185977 | JGI IMG/M metagenome (GOLD analysis project Ga0256827, IMG submission 185977) | Hydrothermal vent microbial communities from East Pacific Rise, Pacific Ocean - CV84 | ecosystem: Environmental > Aquatic > Marine > Hydrothermal vents | place: Pacific Ocean: East Pacific Rise... | reverse complement strand
ATTCCCCACATTCCCCCTACTACCAACTCTAAAATAGCCCATCATTCCAGCATCTTCATGCTCTAAAATGTGACAGTGGTACATATAGTCTCCTACATTTACAGGCTCAAACTTACCAATAATTCTGATACTCTCATCTGGTTGAACCAAAAATGTATCTTTCCACCCTAAATCTGTTCCTGTGGCTGGTACTCCATTTCTATCAAGAATTTGCCATTGAATTGCGTGAGCATGAAAAGGGTGTGCCATTGGAGATATATTTTTTATCTCCCATATCTCTGTTGTTCCTGCACCTACAAACTCATCTACACGATTTGGGTCAAATATTTTACCATTAATCGCAAAAGTCATATTCATAGTTGTATTACTATTACTGTTCATTCCATTCATATTTTCCATACCTGTATTGCCATTTTTACCACTATACATTGACATTACAAATTTACGACTATCTCCTAGATTAACTGCTGTGGTAGGGTCTAATCTAGTTGCAATCTCTGCGTTAGAGGGAAGAGATGTGTATAGATTTATATCCTCTACTACCTCTTTGGTTATATCAAATCTCATAATGGTTAGCCCCATTCCATTATCTTCCATATCCATATCATCATTTGAACTACTAGCATTCATACTACTCATCATGCTATCTGATTTATATGGTCGGCTAACCATTAGAACTTTATCTCCCACACTATCTTGTGAAAAGTCAACAACAAGCTCAACACGCTCGGCAGCACCTAGCATAATATGGTCTACCTCTACAGGCTTGTTTAGAAGTCCTCCATCTGTTCCCACTATTTTAAATTTACGACCATCACTAAAGGCAAAATTATAGGTTTTTGCATTAGAGACATTATAGAGTCTAAATCTATATTGTGTAGTATCTACATTTAGTTTTGGCATTACTGAACCATTAACTAAAATAGTAGCACCTTTCATTCCATCTGCATCCATTGTTTTATTTTTATAAAGTAGCTCTCTTATTCCATTTTTTTCACTGTCAAAACGTCTATCTTGAACCAAAAGAACTACATCTTTACTACCTGATGGTAACATTTTATCTGCTTCTAACTTTTGTGAAATCTTATCTTCTATCAGATATACACCTGCTAGACCCATATATACCTGTTTTCCTGTCTGCATATCAGGATGTGGATGAAACCATAGTGAAGAGGCAGGTTGGTTCATTGTAAAACTATACACTTTACTATCATCTGCTTTTACAGGAAAATCTGGTCCTCCATCCATATCAGCAGGAATTTTAAATCCATGCCAATGTATAGTGGAGTTAAAATCCAATTTGTTATTGAAATTTAAGGTCATTTTATTGCCACGATTTGTTCTGATAACTAATGGTAGGGGGTTATTATTATATCTCCACATTGGAGTATTCCAAAAGCCAGTAGGAGTCTCTATCTTTACAGTTACATCTTTGTTTGCTGTTAATGTATAGGTGGCTTTTGCATCTTGAGTATTACCATCTTCATCAATTAAAGTTGGTAATATATGAAGTGTTGGAAGTGTTGTTGATACTAAATATTTACTAATTTTGTCATCTAATATCTTATCTTTATCAGATAATGTATTGCTATTTGCTCCATCACTACCACACCCAACTAATAGTCCACTTACTATAATTGATATCGCTATTTTCGCTAAACTCTCTTGGTATCTCATTTTAAGTCCTTTTATCGCAGGAAGATTTTTATCTGCTCTTCCTAATTATATTGGAACTTATGTGTAAGGCGTGTGTAGAGATTAGAGCAAAATTATTCCTCTAATGGGGTAGGATAAACTATTATTTCGTCATGTTCAAAATACAAATCATTATCTCTAAAGTTTATATGAGATTTTGTTTTGATAAATAGCATCTCATTTCCTTTTATCTCTCTAGCTTTTATATTATCCGTGTGACTCTTTATCCATACAGGTATTCTACTTGTATTTAAGACCCAAAAATCTGTATAGTCTATCTGACCACTTAGATGCTCTTTTACTCCATACTCTCTATTACTTGCTATTCCTTTTAGTAAAAAAATATCGTGATAAAAATCATCACGACAATGCTCTTCGAGAAGTTCACCTTTTCCATTTCTGGAGACATAGGCTATAATATCTATATTATCTCTTGTCTCCTCATTAATTTTTGTGTAGAGAATCTTTTTATCTCTTATACTATCCATTCCATCAAAACTGTAATAGGCATTGATATGCCCTTTTAGTATTATATTTTGGAAATTATCAAAGTAGAGATGCTCCTCTCTTATCTTTTTATTTTTAATCATATTTGAAATTTTATTTCCAAAACTTTGAGAGCCTTTGGATATAGTACTATCAAGAATAGGTTCAATATGCTTATCATTAAGAATACCAATATGTTCAAGAACTATATTTAACTTATCTCCTATATAGTTAAAAAAACGTGTAATAATATTATTTGGACCCAAGAACCTTTCTAGTAGACTTAAAAGATAACTTAAAGCAAAAACCTCAAAAATAGGTGCTAACCAAGAGTTTGATATCCACATTATAATAGTAGGAACTATTCCAAATATTTTTGCAAAAATGACCCATAAAGTTTTAAAGAAACCAATAACTAAAACTTTTAACTCAACAAAAAGAGCAATATGAGTAAGTATATCAGTAAGATACATTATCCAAATAGCTAAAGATAAAGGTAAAAAAACTATAACAAAATTTTTAATTTTTGCTTTAAAACTAACATTTTTATAATATGAAAAAAGGTCAGAAAATGGTTTTTTGAGATGTCTAAATATATATTTTTGTAACCACTCTGAAACTAAATTATCAATAAACCAACGCTTTATCCCTAAAAGAAGAGCTTGAACAACCGTTAAACTTTTTATAAATGCGATAACCTTAAGTTTACTTAATAACCAAACAGAGAGAAGAGAGGATTTAAAAATAAGAACAATAGCGGCCATATATCCTATAAGTATATTATAGGATACTGGATGAAAATAGTTAAGTAGTGTTATTATAATAATTGGTATTATAATAGCCAGTAGGGCTTTATATCGTCTTTTCATATTTAAATTTCTACTTAACGTTAATTTTTATTCATCTTCAGATGTACTCTCTGTTGCATAGACTCCTGTAAGAGTTTTCCAAATAATAGACGCGTTAAGACCTATCCATATAATTATTGCGATACTTATAGTTCCTGCTATTCCCATTTGAGAGAAGTTAGTAAAGTCAAGTAGTCCATACTGTTGAAGTCCCCATAAAAAAGCACCTATCATAATAATAACAAAAACTGTTCCTGTTATACCAAGACTTTGAAATACTGATTTGATGGCAAGAACCCATGCTGCTAACATAAGGATAATAGCAAAAGGTGTAAATCCAGAGAAGATATTATCTGATTCAAGAAGATAGTGAACAAAGTGATGTCCCCATGGATTCCATGTTCCTAAAGCTAGAGCTAATGACATAATAAGTGTGACCCACCAACGCAGATGACTCTCTTTTTTACCTTTTTTGGTAGTGTTTGTTTTTGTAAAAATATCTGGTAACATGATATATTATTCCTTTATAAATTATTAAAGGAGATTATATCTAAAATGAGTAATAAATAGTGAAAAAAGAGGGAAAAATCCCTCTAATTTTTTAAAAAAGTGGGTCGAGAACTTCTCTTAGTTCTTGATATGATGTTTCACCACCAAAACTACCTTCGGTTTGACCATCTTTTATAATCATAGTAAACGGTAATATTCCAGTCCAACCATAAGTATTTTGAATAAAGTATTGTAAGTCTGTAGCTCCTAAACCACTGTTAATTGGATAATTGACTCTATGTTGTCTAACGAATCTACGTCCTGCACTAGGAGATAATATACCCTGTGAGTGTATTCCAATTACTTCAAGTTTATTTCCATATCTACTTTTTAGCTTTTTAAGAATTGGAACTTCTTTTATACAGTGAGGACAGTTCTGTCCAAACATCTCTAGTATAATAACTTTACCTGGATAGTTTGGAAAAGTAAATCCATTTGAACGTTCACCTATCTTAATAGTTTTTCCCTTCAATGTTTTTAATGTGTGCATAGTTCCACCTGAACTATTTGGAGAGTAGTTTGTACTTAATTGAGTTTTATCAATACTACCTCTATCACAATTACTTCCATTAGTAGATATATCATCTGTACACTCCTCATCCTCATATGTTGTAGTAGATGATTCAGGGAGATATTGAATTTTTGTCTCAGTAGATTGAGGTTGAGGTAGGGTATATTGAACAGTTGGTTCTATAATAGGTTGAACACTCTGTTCTATATATTGAGTAGTTGGTTCTGTACGTTGTGTATATTGAACGGTCTGCTGTATTGGTGCAGTATATGGAATAGTTTTTGCACCAACACTTATCTGTTGTTGAGGTTGCTGTTGTAGGCGTGTGTTGTCTATAACTAACTCTTTTTTCTGTATACACCCTGTTGTTAAAAGTGTAACGCTTAATAGTGTTATAGCTAAAATAGTACTTCTTTTATGACTTATCATTTTAATTTCCCTTATTAATGTAATAAATATATCTATTTTCTTCTCCACCTAAAAACAGATATTATTTTGTTAATTTTAAAATTAACTCCTCTAACTCTTCTTTTGAAACAAACCCTGCTTTCATATCTTGAACTTCTCCATATTTATCAAGTGCAATTAAGAAAGGAATTTGACCACTCCAACCTGCTCTTTGTGCAATGTATCCTATAAATTCATCATTCTCTTTTCCTGGAACCATAGAGTAGTTAACACCTTTTTTCTCTTTAAAGGCTCTTAAATTTTCCATATTATATCGTTGTGCTTCAAGAGCTACAATAGCAAGTTTATCTTTATATTTCTCTGTAAGTTCTATAAATTCAGGTATCTCTGCATTACAAGGTGGACACATATGACCAAATAAAACTAAAAATACAGCTTTTCCTTGATGCTCTTGAAAATTTAATCCAGCATCTGTATGTGAAATGTGAATCTGTTGTCCATCTGTATCTGTTAGGGTGAATGTTTCAGCAGAGGTATCTGGTAAAACATCTGCAAAAGAGAGTGTAAATCCAAGTGTTAATAGAATAGATAATAAAATTTTTTTCATGTTAAATCCTTAAGTTTGATTAATATTTTTTAAATATAATTGATATTATATCAAACTAATGATGTATTTATTGTGTAATCTATATCTAAAAGCTTTTCTTAACTATTACCTCTGTCTCTACTATTTCTGTTATTTCCACCATTTCGGCTATCACGATTACCTCCACCTCTTCTATCTCCACCACGTCCACGCTGTCCTCCACGACTATTACGACCTCTATTTCTACCTCGTCCACGACCACCACCGTTTCTATCTCCACCTTTGAAGTTTTTGGCTCTTTCTATTAATGCTTTAACCTCTTCTGTGCCTAAACCGATAATATCTTTACCTTTTACATCTATCTCCTCTTGAACAATTGTTGCTAGAAGATGAGCAATAGTTACGATATCTATATCATGTTGAAGTGTTTTTACCATCTCTTTTGCAGAAGATGAAACCTCTGTATTAGTAATTTTTGCTAGAAGGTCACCATCTTTTCTGATTTGAACCTCTTGACGTGTTGGTATTACCTCTGAAACCATCACTGTTCCAACATCTTTTTCAATTCTTTTGATAGTTCTAAGCTCATTTGGAGATACCAAAGTGATAGCTTCACCTTTGTTACCAGCACGACCTGTTCTACCAATTCTATGAACATAAGATTCAGAATCAAAAGGAATATGATAGTTAAATACATGAGATACATCATTTACATCAAGCCCACGAGCCGCAACATCAGTAGCAATAAAAATTTCCACTAACCCTTGTTTAAATGAACGAATAGTATGCTCACGTTGCTTCTGCTCCATATCGCCATGAAGTGATGCTACTTTAAATCCTTGTGCTGTCATATAAGATGATAGTCTATCTACCTCTTTTTTCATTCTACAAAAAATAATACATTTATTTGGATTTTTATAATCAATAAGTCTTAAAAGAGCATCATCTCTCTCATAATCTGCTACTACATAGAACATCTGAGTGATATCGGTATTTGTTCTCTCTCTTTTAGTAATCGTTACAGATTTAGGACTATTTAAAATCTGCTCTGCTAAAATTTTAATCTGTTTTGGCATAGTTGCAGAGAACATAAGTGTTTGACGCTTTTCTGGTAAATAGGTAAAGATATTTTTAATCTCATCCAAAAATCCCATATCTAACATCTCATCAGCCTCATCCAAAATGACAAATGATGGATTAATTTTTATTCTTTTAGATTTAAGTAAATCTTGTAGCCTACCTGGAGTTGCTACAATAATATTAGCTTGGTTAATTCGCTCTATCTGTCTATTATACGCTGTTCCACCATATACTGTCGCTGTTTTTAGCCCTGCTGTTTTTCCAAAACGAAAAAGCTCGTCAGAGACCTGCATAGCAAGTTCACGAGTTGGAACAATAACTAATGCCTCTACACCTTTATTTCCACTCATCTGTTGAATAACAGGGAGACCAAAAGCTGCTGTTTTTCCTGTACCTGTTTGTGCTTGACCGATTAAATCATGACCCTCTAAAATAAGAGGAATTGCATCAGCTTGAACAGGGCTTGGTTCTTTAAATCCAGCAGCTTCAATGGCTTGGTTTAGTGTATCTTTAAAGTTAAATTCTTTGAATGTCATTATGGTTACTTCTTTGTAGTAAATTTTTTAGGGTACTCTGTTGTTCATATCTAAAATAAAAGAGAATTAATAATATTTATTTTTGTTATGGTGTCAAATGACCCAATTTTTGCAGCTGATACCAAATTAATTACACAATTTAAGGTGAATATTTGTTATGCTTAGTGGTAGGAACTCTAATTTTTATATTTAAAAGCCCTAAAATAAGAGATTTGATATACTCTTGCAGAAATTTTGCGAATTATATCTAAAATAACATTAATAAAGCTAGTTATCTTTGATATAATCCAACTTTAAAAAATAATATATAGGAATAGATATATGAAAAAAAGTATGGCGTTAGTTTTAATATTAGGTTTAAGTGGTTGTAATAGTAGTGAAGCACAAGCAGATGGAAATATGATTTTATCTCCTTTGGAGCAAGGTGTTGTATTAGATGATTATTATGTTGAAAAGAAAAGTTTAGAGCAGAAAATAGGTACAATGCTCATGGTTGGATTCATGGGTACATCTGCTCCTGTTAACAGTCAAATATGTAGAGATATTAGAGATTATGATTTAGGTGGAGTTATTCTTTTTGATGTAAACCCTTTAGATAGAAAAAAAAATAAAAATTTTTACTCTAAAGAGCAGGTTCGCAATCTAACATCTCAACTACAATCATGCTCAAAAGATGGAAAACTACTTATAGCTGTTGACCAAGAGGGTGGACGAGTTCAGAGACTAAAAAGTAAATATGGATTTTATGGCAGATTCCCAAAAGCAAAAGATGTTAGTAAAATGAATTATATTAATATAAAAACAGAATATACAAATATGGCAAAAGAGCTTCGCTCTGTAGGAATTAACTATGATTTAGCACCAGATGTAGACTTATCTATAAATAAAAAAAATAGAGTTATATATAAATTAGGTCGTTCATTTGGAGAAGAGCCTAAAGCCGTAGCCAAATATAGTACTATCTTTATAGATGCAATGCATTCAGAGGGTGTTATAACAGCACTAAAACATTTCCCTGGACACGGTTCATCGCTAGGAGATACACATAAAGGTTTTGTGGATGTTACTAAACTTTGGAAGAAAAAGGAGCTAGAACCATATAGAATCTTGACCAATCAAGGAGTTATAGATACAGTAATGGTAGCACACGTTTTCAATAAAAGATTAGATAAAAAATACCCTGCAACACTCTCAAAAAAAACAGTTGATGGACTGCTTAGAAAAGAGTTTGGTTTTGATGGAGTTGTAATTACAGATGATTTACAAATGGGTGCAATTAATAAAAAGTATGGTTTAAGAAATACATTAAAACTTGCAATAAGAGCTGGTGATGATATTTTACTGTTTGGAAATCAACTCTCAAGAAAAAGTATGGTAACTACAAAAAAGCTAGTAGATACAATAAAAAGTCTACTAAAAAATAAGGAAATCAATATGAGTAGTATCAATAAATCTAATGAGCGTATAGAACTATTAAAACAGAAAATTTAGATATTTTTGAGCTTTAAATATTTTATAGTATACTTTTGGACTAAATCTTTTTAACAAGGAAGAACAATTTATGAAAAAAAGTATACTATTATCTCTCTCTCTGTTGTTATATACTGGCTGTACAGGTGTATCAAATAGTGAAAATATATCAGCCATATCAGAGAAGAGTGCAGAGATGCAAAGTCTCGAATCTGCACTTAACGCCTATAGCGATGCTACCATCAACAATGATGTAACTGAACTTTTAAGTTTTGTCTATCCCAAAGTTTTTACTCTTATATCAAAAACGAGGATGGAGCAGACATTAAGAAGAGTTTATGCAAGTAAAAAAGCTCCAAACATTACAAATATTGAGCATAAACATATATCCTCTATTATGCCTTATGATAAAGGACTCTATTCAGTTATTAATTCAAAAATGACAATGAAACTCAAATCACCTGTGATTGATAATGATAAGTTTGAAGAGTTACTTTTTGATAAATTAAAATCTCAAATGGGTACAGATGCAGAGATTACATTAAATAAAAGTAAGCATATTTTTACTGTTAAGAAAAATAGTCAAATTATAGGTATAAAAGAGGGGTCAGATGGATGGAAGTTTGTTGGATATGAACAGGCTAAAAAATATGCAAGTAGAAAAATCATTCCAGAGAGTATTATGAGAAATTTAAAGTAAGGTCAACTCCTTACTTATTTTTAAAATAAAAAATATTTTTAAACATTCCATCCTCCTTACATTTCTTTTAGATAACATAACAAATCAGTTTTTAACTACCCAATAGAAAAGAACAGATAATATGATACATAGAGGAGAGCATATGGTAGTAGATGAACAAGAATTAATTGATATAGATGGTAAAGAGGTATCATTAGATAGACTAATTGAGAGTTATAAAAAATCAAAACAGACAAAAAAACTTGAAAAAAAAGCTATTACAAAAAGAAATAATGAAAAACAGTTAAAACCATATCAAGCTGAATTGATTAAACTTCAACAACATCTTGAAGAGCATAATAAAAAAATGATTATACTTTTTGAGGGTCGTGATGCTGCAGGAAAAGGTGGAACTATTCGCCGTGTAACTAGATATATGAATGAAAAACGTTATAGAGTTGTAGCCTTAGGTAAACCAACAGAAGAGCAGAAAACACAATGGTTTTATCAAAAATATATACAGCACTTCCCATCAGCAGGAGAGATGGTTCTTTTTGATAGGTCTTGGTACAATCGTGCTATGGTAGAGTCTGTTTTTGATTTTTGTACAAAAGAGGAGTATGAGAATTTTATGAAAGGTGTTAAGGGTTTTGAAAAAGACCTAGTTCGTCAAGGTACAATTTTGATAAAACTATATTTCTCTGTAACAAAAGATGAACAAGCATCAAGATTTGAACGCCGTAAAACAGACCCTCTAAGACAGTGGAAACTAAGTGAAATAGATGTTCAAGCTCAAGAGAGATGGGATGATTTTACAAATACTAAATATAAGATGTTAAAACAGACACACTCTCATACAGCTCCGTGGACAGTTATTCGTTCAAATGATAAACATCTAGCTAGACTTGAAGTTCTAAAAGTCATATTGAACTCTGTTGATTATGAAAATAGAGGAAAAGATATAGACTATGCACTCAATCAAGATATTGTGATATCAGGAGCTAGAGAGTTAGAGAATATGGAAGCACAACGTACAAAAAACGGTAAATTTATAGGATAGGAGGATATATGGCTAAAGAGAATAAAAAGATAGAAAAAACCAAAAAAACGGTTAAAAAACCAGTTAACCCAAAAGGTAAAAAAGAGGTTAAAAGTGGTGATGAAAAAGTTCAAATATGGGTAAAAAAAGAGAAACTTGAATATGAAAAAGAGTTAAGACGACTTCAAGTAGAGCTTCTAAAATTTCAAAACCATGTAAAAGATAAAGGTCTTAAGATTTTAATGATTTTTGAAGGTCGTGATGCCGCAGGAAAAGGTGGAACAATCAAGAGAATTACAGAGCATCTAAACCCAAGGGGAGCTAGAGTAGTAGCTTTGGAAAAACCAACAGATAGAGAGACAACAGAGTGGTATTTTCAAAGATACGCAAAACATCTACCCTCAGCAGGTGAGATAGTACTATTTGATAGAAGTTGGTACAACCGTTCTATGGTAGAGCCTGTAATGGGATTTTGTACCGAGAGACAGCACCACAAGTTCCTAAAAGATGCTCCTGCATTTGAGAAGATGATAGTGGATGCAGATATTCAACTCTTTAAATTCTATTTCTCTGTCTCAAAAGAGGAGCAAGGGAAGAGATTTAAATCAAGAGAGAGTGACCCACTAAAACAGTATAAACTCTCTCCTGTAGATAAAGAGTCACAGAAACTTTGGGATGAGTATTCATTAGCAAAATATATGATGTTATCAGCTACACATACAGAGGATGCACCATGGACAATTATCAAAAGTGATAATAAGAGAAAAGCAAGAATCAACTGTATCAAACATATTCTAAATTTTGTTGAGTACCCTGATAAGCTTGGCAAAAAGAAGATAACAGTAGATAAAGAGGTTGTAGTATATGGTCGAGATGAGGCTATAGCTATGGAGAAGATGTTCAAGTTTCAACCAAATAAAAAATAAGGATTTAAAATGGCAAAAGATACAAAAAAAGCAAAAAAAGAATTAACAGAAGAAGAGATTAAAAAAGCAAAGAAAAAGGCTAAAAAGAAAGCAAAAGCAAAAAAAGAGAAAGAGAAGAAAAAGGCTGAAAAAAAAGCTAAGGAAGAGAAGAAGAAAGCTAAAAAGAAAGCAACAAAAAAAGAGAAGAAAAAAGTAAAAGAGTCTAAGAAAAAAGATAAAGAGAAAAAAGAGAAAAAGAAAAAGTCTAAAAAATAGTTAACCTTTTGATGAATCACAAAGCCTTTGCAAAGAGAATGAGTAACTATAGTATTTTATATGTAGAAGATGACCCAAATGTACGAAAACATATAAAAGAGTTTCTACTTCGTTATTGTCCAACTGTTTACTCTTGTGACAATAGCGAAGAGGGGTTGCTTCTCTACAAAAAATATAAACCTGATATTCTTCTACTTGATATAAATCTACCAAATATGAGTGGTATTGATTTTGCGACAGAGGTTCGCAAAGTTGATAAGCAGACACGTATTATAATCTCCACAGCATATACTAACCCTGAGTTTACAATTAGAGCCATTGAGTTAAATCTCTGTCGATACCTTGTTAAACCTGTTACTAATGATGAGCTACTCTCTGCATTTGAAAAAGCTCTAAATGAGTTGAAAGACAAGAGCTATTTTGAACTTGGGGATGGATATTTTTATGATAAGAAAACCACATCTATAATTAAAAACAACTCTGCTATTTTACTTCGTAAAAAAGAGTCGGAAATATTAGAATTTTTTATAGAACATGAAGGTGAAATTCTTCGTTATAATGTACTTGAAAACGCTATTTGGAGCAGTGGAGTGATGACAAGAGATGCGATTCGCAGTCAGATACGAAATATTCGCAAAAAGATTGTAGTAGAGTGTTTTGAAAATATTACAGGTGTGGGATATAAATTTGAGGTACATAGATGAGTCTCAAAGAGATATCTAGTTATCAAAATTTTTTTATAGATTATAAGGCTTCACTCAAAGAGGTAATTGCAAAAATGAATCTAAATAGTAACGGTTCTGTAGTTTTTATCAAAGATAAATTTCCTATTGCTATGTTGACACAGAGTGATATTATTAATGCATTGGGTGAGGTAGGTGATTTATCTGAAAATATCTATGAATATGCAACAAAAGATATTATATCTGTAGATGAAAATAGCCCAATAGAGTTTGCTCTTCAACTTTTTTCTAAACATAATATTAGAAGAATTATACTTATAGATAAAGAGAAACACTTTAGAGGAGTAGTTCTACAAGAGAGTCTATTTGACTATTTGGGTGAAGATATTGATAAGTTTAAGATAGAACAAGAGGTAGAGAGACGGCTAGAGAGAGAGTATTTTCTAATGCAACAATCAAAACTTGCAACTATGGGTGAGATGATTGGTCACATAGCCCACCAGTGGAGACAGCCACTAGCCGAACTTGGTGGAGTTTTTATGAATTTGGATTCTGCTTATGAGTTTGGAGAGTTAAATGGAAAATATCTCAAAGAGAAAGTCAAAAATGGAAATGAGCTTATCAAATATATGTCAAATACCATTGATGATTTTCGTAATTTTTTTATTCCAAACCGAGACAAAGAGCTATTTGAACTATCAAAATATATTCAGAGTGCTGTTAATATTATAGAAGCAACCTTAACCTATCATCATATTAAACTAGATATTATAGCTACTTCAACACCTATATATATTCTTGGTTATCCTAGTGAGTTCTCACAGGTTATCCTAAACCTACTAAATAATGCAAAAGATGTCCTAGTAGAGCGAGAGATAAAAGAGCCAAAAATAAAAATAGAGATAGAGAGGCTAGAGAGTATTGTTACTATATCAGTATCTGATAATGCAGGTGGAGTTCCAAACGAGATTATAAACAAAATATTTGATATATATTTTAGTACCAAAATGAATAAAGGTGGAACAGGACTTGGTCTATATATGTCAAAACTAATTATAGAGACAAAGCTTAAAGGTAAAATCAACACTTCCAATACCAAAAATGGTGCAAAATTTTCGATTATTTTAAAAATATAGAGGCTAAAAATGGCAAATAAACAATTCTTCTTTAAAATTAATAAATAGAAATAAAATTTAAGTTTTTAGTGTTACCAAATTTCTCTGTTTAACAGTTTTAAAAAGCTCCTCTTTTATCGTGCCAAAAATTAGATTTTTTTTACTATAATTAGAGCAAACTAAAATTATTAGACCGTCTAAGGTCTTTATAAATGGAGCAACTATGCACGATTTACACTTAGCAACCACATGGGTTGGATGGGCTTCTTTAGCCATATTTATTATTGGATACTATTTTATCGCTACAGAAGATAAATATCGTATCAATAAAGCAAAACCTGCACTTTTGGCAGGTACAGGTATCTTTATGTTGATAGGGTTTTATTTCTCTATTAATGGATTAGATGGAAAACTTTTAGAGCATGAAATTAATCATTTAATTGTTGAAATTGCAGGAATATTCTTTTTCTTATTTGTGGCAATGACCTATATTGAAGCGATGATTGATAGAGGTGTTTTTTCAGCACTTCGTTATAATTTAGTTTCAAAAGGTTACAGTTATGGTAAACTTTTTTGGGTTACAGGTCTTTTGGCATTTTTCATATCTCCAATTGCTGATAACCTAACTACAGCACTTATCTTATCTACAGTACTTTTGACTATTGACAAAGATAACAAAGAGTTTTTAGTTCCAAGTGCAATTAATATTGTGGTTGCTGCTAATGCAGGTGGTGCATGGTCGCCATTTGGTGATATTACTACACTTATGGTATGGGTAGATGGTAGAGCAGGATTTACAGAGTTTCTATTCCTTTTCCCTGCTGCATTCTTAGGTTGGGGTGTAACAGCCTTTTTACTTAGTAGATTTGTACCAGAAGGGACACCTCCATTTAGTAGTGATGAAGAACCAGCCCAAATTTTAGAGGGTGGTAAAGTGATTATGGGTCTCTTTGGATTGACTATTTTCTTTGCTGTTGTCTCTCATCAAGGATTACATCTACCTGCAATGTGGGGAATGATGTTTGGTTTAGCAATCTTAAAACTGTATGTTTATAGACTAAATGAGAGTGCTTCTCCTACTAAAGTCAACGTCTTCTCTTGGATTGCAAAAGTAGAGAATGATACTCTTCTATTCTTCTTTGGTATTTTAGCTGCTGTTGGTGGCTTACATTTTGTTGGTTTCTTAGAGTATTTTACATCACTTTATGATACTTTTGGGGCTACAGTAGTAAATGTTGGTGTAGGGTTTTTATCTGCTATTGTGGATAATGTTCCTGTTATGTCAGCCGTACTTAAAGCCAATCCAAACATGGGAACAGACCCAATGGCTATTCAAGAGCAGTGGATGCTTGTAACTATGACAGCAGGTGTTGGTGGGTCTCTTATCTCATTTGGTTCAGCTGCTGGTGTTGGTGTTATGGGTAAAATGCATGGTATTTACACTTTTGCATCACACATGAAACTAGCTTGGACAGTACTTGTTGGATATATTGTCTCTGTAACCATTTGGTATATACAGTTCAATATGCTACATATAGGTTAATAATTTTTAAACTTATATTATATAGTGCGTTATTTAACGCACTATAAATTTATTTAGAAAAGAATCCATTAAAAATATCTTTTATCATCCCTTTCTCTTTTTTTCCTATACCAAAATTTTCAAGAGTTTGATTAATCTTATTCTCCATAAATTTAGATGAGTCTATGGTCATTTTAGGATTGTTAATATCCCCTTTTAGCGTTCCAGAAATATCTTTATTATCAATACTCAATGTATAGTTTGTCTCTATACTCTCTTTATCTATATTTAGATGTGCATTTTGCAATAATATATCTGTTGTTCTGCTTTTAGCAATAAAATCAAAATTGATAATCTCATGATTTATATCAGCCTTAAATCTACTATCATTATAACGCTCTTTTGTCAAATCCACACCTCTTAAACGTTTTACCATTTTAGTTATCTCATTTGGAAGTAGTTGAGCCTGTTTAAGCTCTGTATCAATTTTTCCTTTTTTATTTTTTATATTATAATGGACATCTCCAAAGAGATTACCTCTGAATGTTGTTGGATAATCTAACATTTTCATCACCTTTACTACAGATAGATTATGAATATTTGATGTTAGATTATCATTTTTTAAAGTAAAATCTAGCACACCATCCAAGCTCTTAGTAACCCCTCTTAGATAAATCTCTTTATCTTTTTTTATCTTTCCATCAACCACCAATGAACCATATAGTTTATGTTTTATAATAGGCTGTAGAGATTTAAGTTCTTTTATCTCTAAATGATAATCAGAGCGTAATTGTCTATTTTTTAAAGTATATATCGCATTCTTAAAAGAGAGATTTGCTAAATTACTATTGATAACTCCTTGCAGATTTAGAGTGTTGGTATCAATAATAGAAAAGTTTACATCACTCTTCAATATAATATTTTTATTAATAAGTACTCTAGCCTCTATATTTCCTATATCAATCTTTAACTTTTGAATATCAATCTCCACATCCTCTTTGATTTTGGACTCTAAATAAGATGATATATATGGTTTGAGTAATTCGTTTCCTCTATCATGGAAGAGAAAAAATAGGGGGATAATAGTTATTATTATGATAAGTAATAGAAATTTTTTCATAGTTTTGCCTTTGGTGGAAATCTTATATCTAAAAAGTAAATCTGTATCTTAGCCTATTTCATAAAAGATACAGTATAATTCTAACAAATTTTAACCCGTAAAACTAAGGAATTGAGAAATGAAACAAGTACCCATCCTAGTCCTAGACTTTGGTTCACAATATACACAACTTATAGCAAGAAAATTAAGAGAGAGTGGTGTCTACTGTGAAGTAGTACCTTATAGAGAAAATATAGCCAATATAAAAGCTCGTAAACCCCAAGGAATTATTCTATCTGGTGGACCAGCCTCTGTCTATTCTGAAAATGCATATAAACCAAGTGAAGAGCTTTGGTCTCTTGGTCTTCCAATATTGGGAATCTGTTATGGTATGCAGTTGATTACTCAACGTTATGGTGGAGAGGTTGTTGCTGCTGACCATCATGAGTATGGTAAGGCTAAACTTACACTAAAAGAGTCAAAACTATTTGAGGGGATGATAGACAATGAGATAGTATGGATGAGCCATGGAGACAGAGCAGAAAAAATTCCTAATAATTTCAAAGTTATAGGAACTTCTGAAAACTCTCCATTTGCAGCTATTGCTAATGAGGATATGAAGATTTATGCCTGTCAATTTCACCCAGAGGTTCACCACACAGTAGAGGGAACAAAACTTCTTAAAAACTTTGCAAAGTATATCTGTGGATGTGATAGCACTTGGAACATGGGTGGTTTTGCAAAAGAGAAAATAGCAAATATCAAAGCACAAGTAGGTGATAAAAAAGTTCTTTGTGGAGTAAGTGGAGGAGTAGACTCCTCTGTAGTAGCAGCAATGCTAAATGAAGCACTTCCAAAAGAGCAACTAATCTGTGTTTTTGTAGACCAAGGACTTCTAAGAAAAGATGAAGCAAGAGATGTTCAAAATATGTTCAAGATGTTAGATATTCCTCTTATAACTATAGATGCTAAAAAAGAGTTTTTGGAAGCACTAGAGGGTATTTCTGACCCTGAAATTAAGCGTAAAACAATTGGAGAGAAGTTTATTGAAGTTTTTGATGCAGAGGCAAAAAAACATACAGATGTTGCCTTTTTAGCACAAGGAACACTATATACAGATGTTATTGAATCTGTCTCTGTAAAAGGACCATCTAAAACTATTAAATCACATCACAATGTAGGTGGACTTCCTGACTGGATGACTTTTGAGCTTGTTGAACCTCTTCGAGAGATTTTCAAAGATGAAGTTAGAAAACTAGGACTAGAGCTTGGACTTCCAAAAGATATGATTGGTCGTCATCCATTCCCTGGACCGGGTCTTGCTATTAGAACAATGGGTGCAGTAACACAAGAGGGGCTTAGACTTATCCGTGAGTCAGATGCTATTATGCAAGAGGAGTTAAAAGCAACAGGTTACTATGACAAAGTATGGCAAGCGTTTACCGTACTTCTAAACGTTCAATCTGTAGGAGTGATGGGAGATAACCGTACTTATGATAACACTGTATGTATAAGAATGGTAGAATCTGTTGATGGAATGACTGCAACCTTTGCACATATTCCTCACGATGTACTTGAGGGAATGAGTAGACGAATTATTAATGAGATTGATGGGATAAATCGTGTAGTATATGATATCAGCTCAAAGCCACCTGCAACAATAGAGTGGGAGTAAAAAACTTTAAGGAGAAGAGTAATGTTAAGGGAGTTATTTTTAATAGGTTCTATATCTACAAGTATGTTATATGCAATGGGTGGACCCGTTCCAAATTATGATGATAAATTTAATGAGAATATAAAAGAGAGAATCAAAGAGAATATGGCTACTAATCCTATAGAGGTAGAGGATAGAGAGGAGGAGGTAGTCGAAGTTGTAAAAAAGAATCCACATTCTCATGATTTATCAAATATTAAACTTAAAAGCTTAACTTTCCAAGAGAGAGGGGGTAAAAATGTTCCTGTTAAAAAGGTAAAATTGGGAACAAATGTTGTATATATTGATATTGTCGAAAATGATAGCTCAGATACCAAAAGAGATATTATTATAAAAAATCCTATTCCAACTGGAACTGAGTATATGACTGGTTCAGCAACTTGCAACAATGATTGTGTCATATCATACTCCGATACTATTGGAGGAGATACTTTAAGTACAGAAGAGAGTGATGTTGTCTCCTATATAGAGTACTATTTTAAAAGTATGGAGGCAGGAAAAGAGTATCGTATGGGATTTAGAGCAAAAGTGAAATAGGGAGAAATATATGCACGACATCTTACCAATCTTAATTACAACGATTGCAATATCTACTATTGTAAATGTTTTTTTAAAAAAATTTGATATACCTACAGTTATAGGCTATATATTAACAGGTTTGGTTACAATGCAAATCTTTAGTTTTGGAGAACATTCCCAAGAGACATTATCTCATTTAGCAGAGTTTGGTATTGTATTTTTAATGTTCACCATAGGGCTAGAGTTCTCTTTGGGACATATGAAAGCTATGAAAAAGGAGGTCTTTGTATATGGTGCGTTACAGGTACTGATATCAGGAGCTATTTTTACAATATTGGCAAACTCATTCTTTGGAATGGGAATAAAAAGTGCTATTGTTATAGGTTTTGCACTTGCTCTATCCTCCACGGCTATTGTTATAAAAGTCTTAACAGAAAAGGATGAGACCCATTCAGGTTATGGACGAATAGCTGTAGGTGTACTAATTTTTCAAGACTTAGCTGTTATCCCTATGCTATTGATGATATCTATCTTTACATCCAACAATAGCTCTATATCTGAACTTCTATTTCATACACTACTACACGCAATTCTTGTATTCTTTATTCTTTTTGTTGCAGGTAAGTATTTTATTGAACGTTTTTTCGATTGGGTTACATCATCCGATTCAGAAGAGATATTTTTGGTCTCTGTAATGCTTATTGTTATTGGTGCTTCTGTTATTGCTGAAGTTTTTGGATTCTCTTATACTCTAGGTGCTTTTTTATCAGGAATGACAATTGCAGAGACCAAGTATCGCTACCGTATTGAGGCAGATTTAGTACCATTTAGAGATATCCTTTTGGGTGTTTTCTTTGTAACTATTGGGATGCAGATTGATTTAAATATTGTTGTTGAGTATGGAGGAGTTATCTTAGCTCTTCTAGTTGCTATCATGCTCATAAAAGCATTAGTTATTTTTGTAATTGTGAATTTTTTTACGCAGAAGAGAACAGCTTTAAAAAGCTCCTTTACACTAATGCAAGTAGGTGAGTTTGCTTTAGCCATCTTTGCCTTAGCATACAGTAACGAGCTTATCTCTTCAGATACAAATCAAGTAATGATTATGACTGTTGTTCTATCTATGATTTTAACCCCATTTATTCTAAATAATCTCCAACTTTTAACTAATTTTTTATCAAAAGAGCCTACCATTTTAAGAGAGAGAGCCATACGTTCAACGGGCTACGAGAATCATATTATTATATGTGGATATGGACCTTTAGGAAAACGATTAGCTAAAACTTTCAAAGATAAAAATCTACTATACTTAATACTCGAACATGATGTAAAAATTGTTGATAAAGCTATTAGCGAAGGTGAAACATCTATATTTTTTGCCAATGCTGGACAAAAAGGTGTTTTGGAACACTTTAATATAAAGAAATCTTTGGCTATTATTGTTGCTATTGAGAACGAACATCAGTTACGTCTTATTTGTGAAAATATTGACTCATTTAACGCTGATATAAACTCTATAGTAATGGT
>Ga0256827_10000849_pt1 | contig 19262 bp, 16 predicted proteins | sample CV84metaG_FD_185977 | JGI IMG/M metagenome (GOLD analysis project Ga0256827, IMG submission 185977) | Hydrothermal vent microbial communities from East Pacific Rise, Pacific Ocean - CV84 | ecosystem: Environmental > Aquatic > Marine > Hydrothermal vents | place: Pacific Ocean: East Pacific Rise... | reverse complement strand
TTACAAAGACAAAGGGGCAAAATTAAATCGAATTCCAACCAGCTATCACTCCCGTAATTTTCCACAAAACCAACAGGCACCAAACTGCCCTTCAATGTGCTCACCACACCCGGGGCAAACCCAGGGGTCAGAGACTTCCTGGTCACCTTCCAACCAGGACTTAAGAAATACCTGGGCCCGGGGGAAGGCTTCATCATCAATCACCCACAACTCCGGATAACATTCAACAAAAGGAATTTCTCCGATAGCTGAAGAGAGTTGATCATTCCGCAGGAGACATTCGATCCCTTCGTGAAAAAGAATATCCTTGAGCAACCCAGCCTGCGGCCGATCCGAATAATTAAAAATATGCAGCTTTTTCATGGCAAGCAGTATATCATTTATCCGGAATTTTCAGCAGCATATTGAATAAAAAGTTCACTGGCTACCGAAATAAATCAATTAAAAACATGGGAAGAATGGAATCATGCAAGAAATATTAAAAAAAGTTTTAACTTCCAGGGTTTACGAAGCCGCGATAGAAACACCCCTTGAAGAAGCTCTGGCTATTTCGTCTGAATTGGATAACCGGATATTGCTTAAACGGGAGGATCTGCAGCCGGTTTTTTCATTTAAATTGCGTGGTGCTTACAATAAAATTGCCCATCTCTCCCCCACCGAAAAACAACAGGGAATCATTACCGCTTCGGCAGGAAATCATGCCCAGGGAGTCGCTTTTTCAGCACAGAAGCTTGGCTTGAAAGCACTGATTGTCATGCCGGTAACAACGCCACAAATTAAAATTGACGCAGTCAAGGCTTATGGAGCAGAGATTGTTCTGCATGGAGACAATTATTCTGAAGCGGCTGCGCGCTGTAAAAAAATATTAGAAGAAACGGGGATGACCTACATTCACCCCTTTGATGACAAACTGGTGATCGCCGGACAAGGGACTATTGCAGATGAATTATTGCGCCAAAGCGCTGGAAAACTCGACGCAGTTTTTGTCCCGGTTGGTGGTGGCGGATTGATTTCTGGTATTGCTGCCTATCTGAAAGCTCTGGCACCAGAGATCAAAGTGATCGGAGTCGAACCGGTCGATAGCGATGCCATGTACCAATCCCTACAAGCAGGAAAAAGAGTTCATCTGGAATCGATAGGAATTTTTGCTGATGGGGTGGCAGTGCGAGAGGTTGGCCAACTCACCTTTGATCTCTGTTGTCAGTATGTTGATGAAATTATTCGCGTCAATACTGATGAACTCTGTGGCGCTATCAAATCGGTATATCAGGCAACTCGATCCATTGTAGAACCTGCTGGAGCCCTGGGAATGGCAGGGCTGAGGAAATACGTTCAAGAACACGGTATCACTGGACAAACTCTTGTCGCTATTAATTCCGGTGCCAACATGAACTTTGAACGGTTACGCTACGTTTCAGAACGCACCCAGGCAGGTGAAGGGAGGGAATCCCTATTTGCTGTAACTATTCCTGAAAAAACCGGTGCATTACGTTATTTTTGCAGTCATATTCTTGATGAAATCAATATCACCGAATTCAACTATCGGCTTGCTGACCGCACCCAAGCACAACTGTTTATCGGTGTCTCTATCGGCAATGGTGAAGTAAGAGAAGGTTTTGCCGCTCAACTGAATAGTGCCGGCTACAAAACTATTGATCTGAGTGATAACGAACTGGCAAAAACTCACCTCCGGTATATGATCGGAGGACGGTCAGCCGAAGCAAACCGTGAGCGACTTTTCCGCTTCTGGTTTCCAGAACGCCCCGGTGCCTTAATTAAATTTCTGGCCGATATGGGAGAGGGGTGGAATATTTCGCTGTTTCATTATCGAAGTCAGGGGGGTGAATTTGGGCGGGTCTTGATCGGTCTGGAGATTCCGGATCAGAGTGAACAGCTGTTGGAGACTTTTTTCGATAACCTGGGCTACCATTACATCGAAGAAACCGACGACCCAGCCTATCAACTATTCCTTTAACAGTTTTTTGACAACTTGCGATAAAGACAATGACCGGAAGTCAATGGGGAGATGTGGTCCCCCCCTCGTCACTGATCTCCTCGATCATCTGCACATTCTCAGTAGCTTCACTGTAGCTTATCGGCTCAACCCCGTTTTGCTGATACACAACTTCTCCCTCACGGTTGATCATGGTTCCATCCTCCAACAGAACCATCCCAAATTGTTCCATTAACTGCATCCGGTACTGATGTCCCGTCTGGAGTGATCGCTGCCGTAAACGATAGCTAAGGAGCATCCAGACAGCAATACCAACAGCGACAACAACCAGCAGGCCAATCAGAGTGAAAAAGAGATAACGCGCAGTAGAAGCTCCCACCTGTGCCATATAGACGACGATAACGTCAAGATTGTAAGCAAGAGCGGTGGCCGCAATCAACAGCACCATACTGAGCAAAATGGGGAGACGGTGAACAACCTGGAGAAAAAAAGCAATTCGATCACCCTTCCCCGTACCGAAATCAAGGGGAACGGATCTGAGACTTTCAACCGAAGGGGGCAACTGGTTAAAGAAAAACCGATTAAAAATCAACAGGATTAAGCCGAAAATAAATGTCGTTGCAATCGGAGCGATAAAAGAACCAAACAGGTAGGGCTTCCAAGGGAAGCTGTGACTATCAGTGACCAGAAGGTTGATATAGCAGAGAAAAAAAATGACCCCCTCAACACTCAGAATAGTAATCAGATAGCGGAAAAACAACTTTTTAACTTCTGCAGGCTCAAAAGCTGCAGCCAGACCAGTCACGGCAGCGCCGGAGTGTTCCCCACTATCATCTGTGTTCTTTAAACTTTCCCGATGAGATTTCAACAGTCGCATTATTCTTATAATCTTAATAAAATATGAGGGGTTTTAACTATATGTAAACACTACACTGACTAAAAAAACTCTTAAATCAATATTTCCGCTATTTCTACCCTGAAATCGGACAAAAGTACAGAAAAGATCCCGAGATAATCCTAGCACTCTTTCCAATCGGGTGTGCGCTTTTCTAAAAAGGCTTTGACCCCTTCTTCCGCATCATGGGTTGCACAAAGAGAGGCAAATAGATCATCCATACTATCCAGCCCCTGGTGATAAGGGACATCCTGCAGCCGCTTCAACCCTTCCTTGCCAATCCTGAGCGCAATTGGACTTTTTGCTATCAGTTTTTCGGCCAATTTCAGAGTTTCTGCTTCAAGAGTGTCATCGGCAACCACCCTATTGACCAAACCTAAATTTTCAGCTTCCGCAGCACTGATCATATCACCGGTCAGAACCATCTCCATGGTCTTCTTTTTACCGATAATCTTCACCATTGGGGCGGCCGGGCCGAGACAAATCAACCCGACATTAATTGCCGTAGTACCAAAGGTAGCTGTTTCTGCCGCAACAGTCAGATCACAGGCAAATGACAAGCCAGCTCCATTGGCAAGAGCAAACCCTTGTACCGAAGCAATCGTCGGCTTATTCAGATCGGCCAGAGTGTGGTAAAAAGCATCAATGCCATAGAGAAATTGACGATACTCCTGATGGGTTTTATTATTGAACTGATCCAGAGAGATACCGGTACAGAAGTGTTTTCCAGCTGCGTTAATAACGATGACCCGAACCTCATCATCATACTCCATAGACCACAGAGCCTGATCAAGTTGTTCAGCAAATGCAGGGGTAAAAGTGTTCATCGCCTCAGGACGATTCAAGGTGATAAAACCAATACGGTTGCTTTTTCGGGTTAGAATCAAGTTTTCAGCCATTCAATCCTCCACTAGAAAATTTAAATTATATCAGTTCAGTTTAATTCAACTCTCCAGGAGAGGAAACTATTTATTTCAATAATTTTCGACCTTGCCACCGATTAAAAACCAATATATAATAATCAGTTGTGTAAAGACATTTCAATGGGAGATAAGAACGTTGCCAATTTTTGAATATTGCTGCTGCCATTGCGGTCAAACAGTTGAAAAAATCCAACGGAAACCTCTTGATGAGGTTCCCTGCCCTACTTGTGGGAAACCTGCAGCACGAACCGTATCCCTAACATCGGCTGCGGCAGTTTCAAATAGTAGCGGTGGTTGCAGTGCTCCATCAAGCAGTGGTTTCACCTGAGGTTAGTCACGGATGGCGTGCCCATCTAAACACACTCGTTAATTATCTTTTTACAGAGGGATCATCTTAGCCACGTTTTAAAAAAAATCAGCGAAAGAGAAAAAGGAGATCAGGAAACATGTTGCAAATTACCGACACAGCACGTGAAAAATTCAAGGAATTAATGAAAGAACATACGGGGAAATTTCTCCGGGTTGTTTTTGAAGGCTTTGGCTGAGGCGGTCCCAGTCTGGGATTGACTCTGGATGAGTCAAAAGATGAAAAACAACTCTATACCATCAATGAAATTGAGTTATTAATCGGGGACGATGTTCTCCCCCATGCCAAAGAGAGCCAGATCGATTACATCAAAAACTCCTATGGAGAAGGGTTTTCCATAGCATCTATTTCCGGCAGCAGTTGTGCAAGCGGATGTAGCGGTTGCTAAGCTCCAGACACATACAAAAAAAAGAGCCCTGTTTCGCTTGAAACAGGGCTCTTTTTTTGTATTAGATAATCAGATCCGGATCAGAATCACAGCAAATCAAATTTACTGAGCAGTTTTACCGATCCAAAATAAGATACGATAATCAGCAGTACCCATAAAATTAATGAAATCATAGTTCTCTCCTGTTAATAGCTTTTCTTATCCGCATTCAGTTCTTCCAACGTCAGCTTTTTACTGTCCATTTTCCGCCAGGCCCAGGTCACATAACCGAGGATAACCGGAACCAGCAACGCGACATAGGTCATGATTGTCAAAGTATAATGGCTGCTCGAGGCATTATAGATAGTCAAACTACTGTTCAAGTCAATCTTGGAAGGATAGAAAGCGGTATTGTTGTAACCGGCCATAAAAAAGATTGCCAGACAGGTAAATACGGTTCCTGGTCCTGACAACCAGATGCCCCGGACTGAAGCAGTAAAACGGTTCAGCACCACACCAAGCACCACCATAACAAGACCAACCAGAAGCAAGATCAGAGTTACCGGCATTTGCAATAGGTTGTGGAGATATTTGTTCGCCTCCATAACAACAGTACCATCAGCCGGATTAACCGCATAACCGTCCATCATGACAAAACGGAGCAGAAGAAACAGGAGAAACGGCAGTGCACAGAGCAAGTTATTAAACGAAGATTTTTTGAGCTTTGCAACCAGAGTTTCGTGTCCCAGATTGTTGGCCAGATAAAGGGCTCCAAGGGTTCGCGCCAAGAAGACCAGGAACAGACCAAAACTTAAGTTAAAGAAATTGAAAGCGGCTTCCAGTCCGCGCAGCGGATGATCCCAAAAGACCAGGTTGTAATCGTTAAGGGTAAAGTTAGAGCCGGTAAAGAAAGTTCCAACTGCAGCACCGATCAATAGAATTCCGACCGAACCATTGATAAACAAGAACGCATCGTAGACCCCTTTTCCCAAAAAGTTATCGGGTTTACGTCGGTACTCATAGCTGACCGCCTGAATAATAAAGGTAAACAGGATCAGAATCCAAACCCAGTAGGCCCCGCCGAAACTGGTCGCGTAAAACAGCGGAAACGCAGCAAACAGAGCGCCACCGAACATCACCAGACAGGTAAAAGTGAGTTCCCATTTTCGACCGAGAGAGTTCGTCACTAAAACCTTTTCATCCTCACTCAGAGAGAGGGTTGAAAGGAGGGTTTGTCCCCCCTGCACAAAGGTCATAAAAACAAATAATGATCCAACCAGGGTCGCAATAAACCACCATAGTTGCTGGAGTGTTGTATAATCTAAACTGCCAAACATAATTTAATCTCCTTCCGGACCAATAGAAATCTGCTTGGTCATTATTTTAAGCTCGGCAATCAGCAAAGCGGTAAACAGGATAAGGAACATGAAGAAAGTCACTTCGACAGTTCCAGCATCGAGATTAGATCGTGCAATCGTTACGGGGAGCAGATCCTGAATTGCCCAGGGTTGCCGACCGACTTCGGTCACAATCCAGCCCGCTTCATGAGCAACCAGGCCAAGGAAGAACGAAATCGCACCCACCTTCAACAGGAGTGGCTGTTTCTCTAGTTGATCCTTGTAGAGAAGATAGAGGTAGACCATAAACAGAAGAATAAAGAAGGTTCCAAGACCCACCATAACCCGGAAGGAATAGAAAATTAGCGGAACGTAAGGGACCGCCTGCTCAGCAGAATCGAGGTAACCGTAACCTAAATATTCACTGTTTTTCTCAAACAGGGTCAGGGCCTTAGCCGCAGCAAGCTGATCGCCAACATTCTGGGCCGCCTTATAATCACCCAAACCGGCCACAGCTAATTTACCACGGGCCATTTTCTCTTTGACCCCCATAATATTTTCAGCTTCATTACCGAAAACCAGATCGTTAATCCCCGGGACAAAACTGTCAATATCCCGATTAGCCAGAAGCGAAAGGACCATCGGAACTTTGATTTTAAAAATAAAAGCATCCTGATCATCACCCGGTTGCTTACTGAAATTGACCATTCCGGCCGCCACTAAACCGGCAGAATGCTCACCATCATAGAGACCTTCCATTGCTGCCAGCTTCATAGGCTGAACATTGGCAGCATGATAAGCGTGCTCATCACCAGTAAATCCGACAAAAAGCGATGCCAACAGTCCAAAAGTACAGGCCACCGTCAACGAACGCTTCGCAAACCTGATGTGACGTTTTTTCAACAGATACCAGCTGGAAATTGCAACGACAAATAATGAGGCGTATAAAAATGCCGCACTGGTCACATGGACGAAGTGACTGATCGCCACCGGAGAGGAGAGGATCGCCCAGAAATCCACCATCTCAAACCGGGCCAGATCAGGATTGAATTTCATCCCGACCGGATGTTGCATCCAACCGTTGGCAACCAGAATCCAGACCGCGGAAAGGTTGGAACCGATCGCGACCATCCAGGTTGAAAAAAGGTGAGCCCCTTTTGAAACACGATTCCAACCAAAAAACATCACGGCAAAAAAGGTCGCCTCAAGGAAAAAGGCCAGGAGCCCTTCAATCGCCAGAGGGACGCCAAAGATGTCTCCGACCATCCAGGAATAGTTGGACCAGTTGGTGCCAAACTCAAATTCGAGGATAATTCCGGTAGCCACTCCGATTGCGAAGTTGATACCAAACAGAGTCATCCAGAACCGGGTAAGCTTCTTCCAATGCTCATCTCCGGTCTTCACATAAATAGACTCAAAAAAAGCACAGAGAAAAGAGAGACCAAGAGTCAAAGGAACAAAGATCCAATGATACATGGCCGTCAGGGCAAACGTGGCTCGCGCCCAGCTCACCATGGTTAAATCAATCTGTTCAATCACGTTTTTCCTCCTATCCTTACCTGGTTAGGGTTAATTTCATGGACATTTAATGGTTAACTGAAGAGGGTTGAGTCAGGTTTTGCATCACATGATCTGCCCTCTCGGCATCAGTATCGAAATGTGTTTCGAGAAAATTCGGGAAAAAGAAAACTTTGAGAATTGCAAACATAATAAACAATTTAATCAGAACAATTTTCCATAGAGTCCGTCCGAGAACCATCGAACGAAAACCATCGTAATAGAGGCTGAAAGCACTTTTTAACATCGGGTCACCATCAAGAGACATACAGAAAACTGCATTCATATATAACCAACGGAGTCATGTTTACACTCAAAACAGAGCTTAGTCAAGGATAATTGTAGCAGTTGCAGTCAGATTTTCAAGCTTGCTAAACTTTCGTAATTGTTGAGCATTCAAGATCAAAACTACTATTTAATGTTGACCTTAATAGTAGGAATAGTGGTTTTCCTTGTGGACGGAGAAAAAAACAGCTGTCATGATGGTGGTATGGATAAATATGGACCTGCTTTACAGAAAAATTAAGATGAGATGAAACAACCGAAAAAACAACAACCAGAGTCCACTTTTCTACCCATCTGTCGAACTGAGATGGAAGCCCGTGGCTGGGAGGAGCTGGACATTCTCTTCATCAGTGGTGATGCCTACATTGATCATCCGGCATTCGGCACCGCTCTATTGGCAAGACTGCTGGAAAGTTATGGTTTCCGGGTCGGCATTATAGCTCAACCAGACTGGAAGAACCTGGAGTCTCTCCGGATCATGGGACGACCCCGGCTATTTGCCGCAATTTCTGCGGGAGCCATGGACTCGATGGTCAATCACTATACTGCCGCCAAAAAAATCCGCCATAATGACGCCTATACTCCCGGAGGAGAAGCAGGAAAGCGTCCAAATCGGGCAGTCATTGCCTACACTGCAGCAGTTAAAGGGGCGTTTAAGGGGCTCCCAACGGTGATCGGAGGAATCGAGGCGAGTCTGCGCCGGCTGGCCCATTACGACTACTGGTCTGATAAAGTACGGCGGTCGGTTCTTATTGACAGCAAAGCTGATCTTCTTATCTATGGAATGGCGGAAAAAGCCATTCTGGAAATAGCGCAACAGCTTAACCAAGGTGAAACTCCTGAGAGATTAAGAGGGATTAAGGGGACTGCATTTGCCACGACAGATTCAAAAATCGACGGGATTCACCTTCCCTCTTTTGAGGAGATAGAGGATTCACCTGACGCCTACAATCAGGCCTTTAAACTCTCCAGCGGGCAGGAGAACCCTTTTTCAGCAAAAATTTTGATTCAGCCCCACGGCAACCGTAACCTGGTGATTAATCCACCGGCTCTGCCACTGAGTGAAGTAGAACTCGACCAACTTTATGCATTGCCATTTATTCGACAACCCCACCCGGGGTACAGGGAAAAGATTCCTGCTTTTGAACAGATTCGTAATTCTATCACCAGCCATCGTGGCTGCTTTGGCGGCTGTGCCTTTTGTGCGATCACCCATCATCAAGGGAAAACCATCCAATCCCGTTCTGAAAAATCTATTTTGCGGGAAATTGATCAATTAACTGATCAGGGTGATTTTCGTGGGACAATCAGTGACGTTGGCGGCCCCACTGCCAATATGTATGGCCTTGGTTGTGGTAATCCAGAAGCGGAGAAAGTGTGTCAAAGGGCCAGTTGCCTATTCCCGAATATCTGCAAAAATCTGCTGACCGACGACCGGCAATCTACCCGGTTACTCGGTGAAATTCGCCAGAATAAAAAGATCAAACACCTCTTTATTGCCTCGGGGATTCGCTATGACCTTCTCCCCCGTCAGGAACAATATTTTTCAGACCTATTACAGCATCATGTCGGTGGGTTGTTGAAGGTGGCTCCGGAATCAACCAGTGATTCGGTCACCAGCGTGATGCGAAAACCGGGGGTGACTGTTTTTACCGAATTTTTGAGAAAATTTCGCCAACGCAGTCAGCAGTTAGGAATGCGGCAAAAAGTTGTCCCCTACCTGATCAGTAGCCACCCGGGCTGCACCCTCAATGATATGATTGATGTGGCTATTTACTTAAAGCAGCAGCAACTTACAGTTGAGCAGGTTCAAGACTTCACCCCCACCCCGGGAAGTCTCTCTACCTGTATTTACCATACCGGCAAAGATCCCTTCAGCAACAAAACAATTCACGTTCCCCGAACAGAAAAAGAACGGCGGCTGCAAAAGTCGCTGCTTCTTTATCATCGTCCGGAAGTCAAATCAGATATCTTGCGGGCATTGAAGATCTGTCAGCGTGAAGAGGCAGCAGATATATTATTCAGCCGCCAAAACTCCATGCGGCAGAAAAATCCGGGGTACAAAAGCACCAAGAGAAGGAAACACTCTTAACTCGGCTAAACTAAGACTGTATTTTTTTACCCTAAATAAAATTTACCTTGACAATTTACCGGTTTTTTTGTTTGTTTGCGACTGTGAAAACAGTGTTTTGATTTCTATTCAACCGTACCGATAAAACTTTAACGTCACTTAATTTTAACGAATACGTTGATGCCCGTCTGGTCAGCTATGACTAAACTTTTTGGACCAGACAAAATTTCTTATTTTTTTGTAAAGGGATTCCCGAAATGTCTAAAAACAAAATCAAGCCCTCATTGCAAAATCCACTCGCAGCAACAGAACAAGTTGAATTCACCATCCCCGGTGAGATTGCGGGTCAAACAGGCGCCTATGAAGATGTCATGAAAGAAGGTCATGACTTGATTCAGAGACCGATCAAATCGGTAGCCGTCGGCCAAATCGAGAAACAACACTTTAAACAACGGATGACAGTCTGGGAACGGATTAAGGTTCTCACTGAAAGTGATCCCAATATTCTGTTTCAAAACTGGGGTAAAAACCTCGATGGTGCTTCACTGGTCACCGGCATTCTGAATATCGGTGGTCGTGACGTGGCTCTCTACGGCCATGATTTTACCGTCCGGGCTGGATCCATTGACGCAACCAACGGTCAAAAGCTGGCCCGGTTGATGAATATGGCCGGGGAAAAGGGGATCCCGCTGATTGGGATGAATGACTCAGCTGGCGCATTTGTCCCTGCCGGAGTTGGTGGCCTCGATGGTTACGCAGAAGCATTTACTGCGTTACGTAAAATCAGTGGTGTTATCCCCACAGTTATGTGTATGTTCGGTTTTAACGCCGGTGGCGGTTCTTACCTGCCCCGCCAGGGAAGTTTCATTATTCAGCCGGAAAATACCTTTTTCGGACTGACCGGCCCCGGTGTCGTCAAATCGGTCCTGGGTGAGGATATCACCCCCGAAGACCTTGGCGGGCCAAAGGTTCATGCCGCAACGGGTGTAACCGATCTGACGGTCGCCGACGAGACGGCAGCATTACGCACCGCGGTCCGGTTACTCAGTTATATTCCGGACAATAATCACTCCATGGCACCATTTCAGGCAACCAGTGATCCCCTTGATCGCAAAACCTGGGAGATCAACACCCTGCTGAAAAAAGCCTTTAATTCACCAACCGGTTTCAATACCCCATTTGATGTTTCAATCATCATCCAGCAGATCTGTGACCATGGTGACTATTTTGAAATTCAGCCGACCCGGGCCCGTGAAGCGATTACAGCCTTCGGCCGCTTAGGTGGCAATGTTGTTGGCTTTGTGGCAAACAACTCAGCCGTTGCATCAGGACAGATTGATTGTGATTCCGCGATTAAAATCGCCCGGTTTGTCCGGTTCTGTAATATCTACAATATTCCTTTGATTTTTATGGAAGATACCACCGGATTTTTGCCGGGTCGGGATCAGGAAGCACGTGGAATTGTTCAGGCCGGCCGCTCTATGCTTGACTCTATCGTCGATGTCCGAACACCGCGAATTCTGCTGATTCTTCGCAATGCCTATGGTGGCGCATATGCCTCCTACAATAACTATCCGACCGGGGCAGATCTGGTTCTTGCCCTACCGACCACCCGCCTCGCCGTTATGGGGCCGGCCGGGAAAGAATTTGTCTACAAGAAGGAGTTACGGGCACTTCGCGGAGCGATCAAACAACGGATTGCAGATGGCACTGCAGAACGGATCAAAGCGGGAATGGATGGTGCTGATGCAAAAAAAGATGCCGAAAAAGAGACCGCTGAATGGATCAAAGTTGAAGAGGCGGCACTTAATTTACGTTACGAAAAAGAGCTCATGAACCCGAAAGAGGGGCTGGCACTAGGCTCGATCTCCTCGCTGGTTATGCCGACAGACTTACGGAAAGTTTTGGGAGAGAATCTCAATTTCTTCCTCCGTCATTATAAGCCGTCAGCATGGCAAGGGGTACAACGAGAATTCCATTGATCGTTGCAATCTGAAATCTAATTGCGCTTTTATTTTCAACCACATGGAAAGTGGAGATTAAAACATGGCACAGAATAATGATTCATATACAAATAATCCTTTGATTCATAAAGACCGTCGACTCGGTCAATCAACCTCAGAATGGGTCAGATCATTCTCTTGTGAAGAGCTCTGCCCCCTGATTGTCTGTCGCGGTCCGATCCGTAAGGAAGCAATGGATGTCTATACCGAGATGGGGATCGACCACTTTGGAATCCTCCTTTCGGAAAAGGATTCTATCGTATATCCCAATGCCCTTTCCCCCGAACTGCGTCGTTTAACCGATACCAGCCGGGTTCACCGGGTCCCGGACTACAGTGGAGCCACAAAGGAAGAGCGGGTTGAGCGAATTCAGCAGATTATCGATATTGCCAAGGATAATGGTTACAATGCGGTCTTTTCCGGCTACGGGTTCATGGCGGAAGATGATGAATTTGTCGCTGCTCTGGAGAATGCTGGACTTATCTTTGTCGGCCCATGCTCCAGAACCCAGCGGGCTGCCGGGAAAAAAGATGAAGCAAAGCGGACCGCACTCCAGGTCAATGTATCGGTCACCCCGGGGATTGACAATGTCACCGGACGCACTCTGTTAAAAAAGCACCCGACCCGTGAGCAACTGCTGGCACTTATAAAAGCTAAAGACCTGAACGTTGATGGAGACCTGGACAACCCAGAGCTGTCACTCGAAGAGCTTGCCGACAAAATCCTGTTTGCCTCATATGATAAAGGTATCGATCTTTTTACCATTGAAGAACTCTGTGCCCAGGTTGAAATAGAGTGTACAGAAATGTTTAAAAACTACCCCGGAGCAAGAATTCGTTTAAAAGCGATTGGCGGTGGTGGTGGTAAGGGGCAAAGGATCCTTGGTGCATCACTGTTAACATCTAAAAATCCGACAGAGAAACAGATCAAAGAAGCGGCTGCTGATGCACCGGGCCTGGTTCGTGAAATTTTAAATGAGGTCAAAACCAATGGCGTCGGTGACAACAAAAATATTTTAGTTGAACTAAATATCGAGCAGACCCGCCATAATGAGATCCAGCTCCTCGGCAATGGTAAATGGAGTATCGCCCTTGGCGGTCGTGATTGCTCGTTGCAAATGCACGAACAAAAATTATTGGAAATTTCGGTCACCCAGGAAAGCCTTGAGAGTGAAATAAAAAAAGCGAAACAGGCTAAGCTGAAAAAACAGCAGCAGGCTCTCGAAGCAGATCTTGAAGTTCTTAAACGGATGGAAGCGGAATCTGAACGATTTGGTGAAGCTGTCGGTCTTGATTCAGCCTCCACTTTTGAATGTATTGTTGATGGAAATCGCCATTATTTCATGGAAGTTAACACCCGGATTCAGGTCGAGCACCGGGTCACTGAACTGGTTTACAACCTTAAATTCACCAATCCGAATGATAAAGATGATTTCTTTGTTATTGAGTCACTGGTCGAGGCGATGGCATTACTGGCAGTCCATAAAGAGCGACTCCCCAGGCCGGAGCGGATCACCCGGTTTGGTGCCGCAGCTGAAGCCCGACTCAATGCCACCGACTCCTCCTTATCTCCAAGTGCCGGTGGCTATATTCGCTACTGGTCAAAACCGATAGAAGGGGAGATCCGTGATGATCAGGGGATATGTACCCCTAACCCCGATACCAATCTGTTTATGCAATACCATCTCGCCGGGGCTTATGATTCCAACATTGCCCTCCTCTTAACCAATGGAGAAGATCGCAGAATCAGTTATGAGAAACTTGCGACAGTGCTCCGCAGTACGGTTCTCCGGGGGTCAAATCTGGCTACCAATCTCAGTTTCCACTATGGACTGGTAAACTGGTTTATCGGCAACAATATCATGGCAAAACCCACCACCCGTTTTGTTGTCCCCTACCTGACTCTGGTTGGAAAGTTGAAAGAGAAAGCCCAGCAGATTGATGTTGTGTACGCATTTATTGCAATGAAAAAACATTACGCAAAACTTTATGCCGATAATCCCGATGCAGCAAAAGCTGCCTCAGAAACACTGGATCGTAAAGGGACACTCCTCACCCGGCCAATGGAAAAACTTATTGATGATCCTCATATGTTGTCCGGCTGGTTAAGCCTAAACCGGCAGAAGTTTAAAATTGAAAACGGAAAAGTTGTCTGGCTCAGTAACCCGTTGGTCATTTTGGAAGAGACCTATGAATATCTGAATATGGACTGGCGGGCCGAAGCCCCTGCTGCAGAAGTGATCTGGACTCATGATCGTGATCTTTTAAACGCTGCTCTCTCCTTCTATGCGGCACTACGTGAGAAGTTTTCGCTAACGAAAGAGGAATTCATCAAGCTGAATGATATTCTCAGCAAAACCACGCCACAAGGTGGGTACGATGCTGAGACCTGGGGACAAATTCAATCTGCCCATGCGGGCTATGAGATGGGCAATGAACTTCTCGGTATCCTCTGTATGGTAGCAGAAGATACCAACTTCTACGATTTCAAAGTGGAAGACGATCTTGAGGTCACTATTCCAGAATATCTGCACGATCCGGAGCTACAAGCCGCAATGAAAAAGATTCTGGTTCCGCCACCGGCAACCAAAGCTGATGAAATTGTGACTCCTGGTGGGGGAATGTATTACGCTCAGGAAGCACCGGGACTTCCCCCATTCATCACCGAAGGGATGCACTTCGATAAAGGGCAACCGCTGTTTATCCTCGAAGTGATGAAGATGTTCAACAAAGTTCCGGCACCTTTTTCCGGGACTATTGATAAAATTATCATTGAAGGGGGGGATGGAACCATCGTTCAGAAGGGGCAAACTCTGTTCAAGGTCACTCCCGATGAGAAATTTGTCGAAGTCGATCCGAAGCAACTGGCCAAGCAGAGACAAGAGGCCACCAATGAGTTTTTACAGGCGGTTCTCTGAGGTTCTCCCCCACTTAACAACATGACATAAAAAGGGCTCCGAAATTCGGAGCCCTTTTTATTACTAAGTTATTTCTGCACACATCAGCTTTTTGCGGTCCATAATCCATGTAGATTGCAATAGGCCCTCGCCGTAACAGCAGAGGCACTCAGATTAAAGATAGCCTGAGCCGGTTGCCCCGCCTGCAGGTACTGGCGATAGACTTTATCTTCAACCAAAATTTCAATCCATTCGATATAGTGGCCACTTTCCATCGGGTGTGCGACATCACCAACTGTCACAGTAACAGTTGAATCACCTAACTCAATAACTGGAACGTGTTTCTCTGTTGCAGCATCGGTCGTATTTTCAGTAACCCGGTCCATGGTTTTACCGCAGCAAATCATTGATCCGCCACCGCTATGAACTACTTCTGCAATAATTCCGCAAATTGAACATTTGTAAATTTCTAGACGTTTTGCCATTGCTTTTCTCCTCTTATGGATGTCTCTGCATTTAATTTTCAACGTTATAAAGATGACTTGTTAGGTCATAATAACACTTTTAACTTTATTGGCAAGAGTTAGATACGATTTCATTTTTTTACTGACCGGAGAAGCTAAAACAATATATACTGTTCATATGTTTGATGACTCTCTGCCCTGCAAGTGAGGTCAGAACGTCCACTCGGAATAACACAACACAGGGGTCACCCTGAAGATCCAGTGAGCCAGCCCATGATCTCAATGGGACGCCTGAAGGATCGACAGTTGCCCCCACCTCATTGGCACTCGATGTGAGGCCGATGACCCACGGTGGTGGTGGAGAGTCGCAACAAATTAAAGGGTCAAGCTTAAACCTGCTTGTGCCCTTTTTATTTTGTACGGAAACAGCATAGCGAAAGACCTTTTTCCTGTGTTAGGTTACTTTTTAATTTAAAGGATGACCCTGTCTCTCTTCGTGGCGGTAGCAAGCCGACAAAGGATTTGCTGCTCATGACAGGTTCCCTTCACCACATAGGTTACTGGAGAATATTTTGACCGAACCGGCTGCAACCAATAATGATTACACCCTGCTGAAAATTGATGGAAAAGAGATTATTCTCATTGGAACTGCACATATTTCTCAGGATTCGGTCGAAACGGTGATTCGCACCATTGATGCGATCACACCGGATACTGTATGTGTTGAGCTGGATACACAGCGCTATCAGTCATTGATCAACCAAAAGGGGTGGGAGTCACTCAATCTGAAAGAGCTGATCAAGAAGAAGCAGGTCCCCTTTCTTCTGAGCAACCTGGCCCTCTCCTCTTACCAGAAGAAGATGGGGCTCCATACTGGAGTAAAACCGGGAGCCGAATTGGCAGCAGCAGCACAAACCGCAGAAGAGCGCGGTATGGATGTTGAACTGGTCGATCGAAATATTCGCACGACGCTGTTGCGGGTCTGGCGAAAAACCGGTCTCTGGAACAAGATGAAAGTGATGGGATCACTGTTTGGCAGTCTGTTTGAGAAACAGGAACTCAATGAAGAGGAGCTGGCAAAGTTGCGCGAAAGTGACACCCTCTCAAGTATGCTTGATGAAATGGGCAAACTGCTCCCTTCAGTGAAACAAATTCTGGTCGATGAGCGAGATACCTACATGGCCTACCATATCCGCAACGCTCCCGGAGAAAAAATTCTGGCTGTAGTTGGTGCAGCACACCTTCCCGGAATCACTCGGCTGTTACAGGGGGATGAAATTGATCCTGAAACTATCGCTGAGATATCCATTATTCCCCCGAAAACCACATTCTCCAAGCTGATTCCCTGGCTGATTCCCGGGATTGTCGTAGCATTGTTCATCGGAGGCTTCTTTTTCGGTAATCGGGATCAACTCGCCAATGCTGCAGTTGCCTGGATTCTGGCTAACGGCCTCTTCTCCGCTTTTGGTGCACTACTTGCCTTAGCTCATCCGGTCACTATTGTCAGTGCTTTTATTGCCGCACCAATCACCTCTCTCAATCCGACGATTGGTGCCGGATTTGTCACCGGGTTGGTACAATCGTTTGTTGCCCCGCCAACCGTCCACGATATGGAACATGTCGGAGAAGACCTGATGACCCTCAAAGGGTGGTGGCAGAATCGTCTGGCCCGGGTCCTGTTAGTGTTTCTGTTTTCCTCTATCGGCTCTTCCATCGGTACCTTTGTTGCTCTGGGTTGGTTAAAAAACCTATTCTGAGAATCGAAACATCCATTAACCCCGGCAACAGTGGCATACCTATAGTCACAGGAGTTTCATTTTGAGTGCTCAATACCGTCGCCAACAGTTTTTTCTAAAATCCTCCTGGCAGGGCAGTTCTCTCGTCCAAATTCTGATTTACACCAATCTGGTTCTGTTCACCCTGATGGTCCTCCACGGTACTATTCTGGGCTTTGGAATGCAGGCGATCATTCACCCGACCCCTCGACTGATGGTCCATTGGGGAGGCCAATACTGGCCATTGGTTCTCGACCACGGTGAGTGGTGGCGCTGCATCACCTATGCATTTACCCACGGTGGTATAATCCATCTTGGCTTTAATATGGTCGTCCTCTACCAGGTTGGTCCACTGCTGGAATCTGAACTCGGCTGGACTCGACTTTTAACCGTGTATATTTTTGCCACCATCGTTGCAACTTTAGCCGGACTCTTCTGGCATCCGGTCACCGTTGTCATTGGAGCTTCCGGAGCAATTTTTGGATTGATCGGTTTCTCTATCAGCTATTATCACCGGGTCGGTGGGGCGATCGGAATCCAACGCCGCAATTTTATGTTGCAGTGGGCATTAATGGCCTTTGTCTTCGGCTTTATTGTCGGTGCTGACAATGCCGCCCATCTTGGCGGGGCAGTCGCCGGACTTGTCATCGGCTGGTTTATGCCAGTTACAATTCGTGAACAAAAGAAAACCGATAAACTGTTCAAAGGAATTGCTATTTTCTGTACCATACTGATCGTTGTCAGCATTGCATTTATCCCGATTTCCTGGTTCATCAGTTGAGAGGCATATTATGGCGCGAGATAAAGTCCCGGCGACTCCGGCAATCAGGCTATTAAAACAGCATAAAGTCAAATTCATCCCCCACACCTATAAATATATGGACAAAGGAGGAACCCGGGTCAGTGCCCGGGAGTTACAGGTAGATGAATTTCTGGTCATCAAAACCCTGGTTATGGAAGATGAACAGCAACGACCATTGATTATTCTGATGCATGGAAATTGTGAAGTCTCATTAAAGCACCTGGCCCGGCAGTTAAAAGTCAAAAAAATCAATCCGTGTAGCGTTACCAGAGCAGATAGTTTAACCGGCTATCAAACCGGGGGAATCTCCCCCTTTGGTACGAAACAAAAGTTACCAATCTACATGGAAGAGACCATAGGACATCTGGATCAGTTGATAATTAACGGGGGCAAGCGGGGACTGTTGGTTGAACTAGCGGCCAAAGACCTCATAGATATTTTAAACCCGACGGTTGTTTCTGTTGCCATCTAAATCATTGGAGAAACAATGATTAAACCTCGCTACACAGAGGCTGCTGAGCTTATACGCACTGCTGATGCTCTCGTTATTACTGCCGGAGCAGGAATGGGGGTCGATTCCGGACTCCCTGACTTTCGTAGCAATCGGGGGTTTTGGAACTCCTATCCGATGTATGAGCGGTTAGGGCTCAGTTTTATTCAAGCAGCTAATCCTGAACACTTTGAGCATGATCCACACTTTGGTTGGGGATTCTATGGCCACCGGACTAATCTATACCGGGAGACGATCCCCCATTTCGGGTTTACACTGTTGCGAGAATGGATTGAAACGTTTCAACTTGACTCGTTTGTTATCACCTCTAATGTCGATGGACAGTTTCAGAAAGCCGGATTCTCTGAAGAGAAAATTTTTGAAGTTCATGGCTCCATCCACCATCTGCAATGCACAATCCCCTGCCAGAATGCTATTTGGCCAAACCGCGCTAAATTCGAAATTGATGAAGCAACGATGCGCTCACTCAATGTGCCAAAATGCCCCACGTGTCAACGCGTTGCCAGACCCAACATCTTGATGTTTGGCGATTATTCATGGCTACCGGATCGTTCCTCAATGCAAGAGGAGAATTTCGAAGCATTCCTGCAACTGAACGACCAGAAGAAAATCGTTGTTATTGAAATGGGGGCAGGCTCATCAATCCCGACAATCCGCAACTTAAGTGAACAATTGGGACGTAACAATCAAACTACCGTCTTACGTATCAATCCGCGCGAACCACACATCAGACCACCACATTTTTCCTTTTCTGGTGGTGCGTTGGAGGTTTTGACAGAAATTCAAAAGAGGCTTGATCAAGTAGCAAATACCGGTTTTAAAAAACCGGTGCAAGATAAACAAATAGAGCTATAGCACCACAAGTTCATCACTGGGTGTCGTTATCTTCTCCAATCCATACTCGCTCACTCTCCAGGTATTTTCTACACCAACCACTCCAACTCCCGGGTAAACAGCCTTTGGCTCAAAGGCAAAAGTCATATTCTTTTCTAAAATCTGCTCTTTGAAACCTCTGGCAATAAATGGATATTCATCAACTTCAATGCCAATTCCAT
>Ga0256827_10000848_pt1 | contig 19283 bp, 17 predicted proteins | sample CV84metaG_FD_185977 | JGI IMG/M metagenome (GOLD analysis project Ga0256827, IMG submission 185977) | Hydrothermal vent microbial communities from East Pacific Rise, Pacific Ocean - CV84 | ecosystem: Environmental > Aquatic > Marine > Hydrothermal vents | place: Pacific Ocean: East Pacific Rise... | reverse complement strand
GATAAAATTCTAATCTTCGTTTTGGTCGAGTGTCCGAGTGGCCGATGGTGCAACCTTGGAAAGGTTGTGTAGGTGCAAATCTACCGAGAGTTCGAATCTCTCCTCGACCACCATTAAATGAAAAAAAAGATATAATCTGCATCATGGAAATAACAGCACTCATAAAATTTGGCATACTACTCATAGTTGTTCTTGGTTTACTCATATTTATATTTTTTTACTCTTCTAAGAAAAAGAGATTTAAAACCCAAAGCAAAAATGCGAACAAGAGTACTACCACAACAACAGCAAAAATAAATACAGATTTAGATTACTTAAGAGGGAAGATTCGACAACAGAAAACTTCTACTGAAGAGTTAAAAGCAGTACTTGATTTAGTTCTTAAACATCATGGTGTTATTCACAAAAAACTTGGACTTAGGCCTCACCCAGATTTTGATGCATATACTGAGATTATGATTGTTCTATGTCGTCATACAAATACTAATAAAAATCTTATTTTATATTTCGATAGAGAGCTTAGAAAATTAAACCCTGAGTATGCACAAGAGATTAATGAGGCACTCACAAAGGGTTTAAACTCTCGTGGAGCTTAGGAGGTTACAAGAGAGTAATCATCTCTGTAGCTCTTCCTTGGATAGTATGAATATCTCTCTCTTGAAGTTTGTGTAGAGTCTCTAAGTCCATAACACCAGTCGCAATAAGTGAGATACCCACAGTGTCGGTAATGAGTCTAAGTGCTGAGAGTGACTGGTCGCTTTGTGTTAAAAAGTAAGTACTCTCTCCCTTAATATATACTGGTCTAAGATCTCGTAAATATTGATAGTCAGCACTCTCTCCAATAAATTCGTAAACACCAGTTTCAATGTTGTAGGTTTCAAAGAGTTTTTTGTAGAGTTTCACTCCTTTAGAGTTTGAACGAACAAGTTTGTCTGGCATCTCAATAATAAGTTTAAATGGAAGTGCTCTTGCATGCTCTCTAAAGAGCTCAGAGAGTTCATCATAAGTCTCACTCATATTTAGATATTCGAATGAGAGTCGTATGGAGCACGTTGAGCTTTTAAGCTTTTTATCTGGATGTGTGAACATCATATGCATCACATTTTGGTAAATTTTTGAACTTAGTCCCGCTTGATTTGCTGGAGCCATAAACTGACCATAGAAGTACTCTGTACCATCACCTGTTTTGAGTGTGAGGCTAAGGGCATTATGCGCTACTCTTTTCTTTTTAGCATCAACTGCTGTCCATGAAACAAATTTGAAACTACTTTTTTCAAGTGCACTATTTATAATTTTTCGCCAAGCATCTTTGCCCATAACTTCAGTAGCACTCTCGGATTTATCTAGATGTATATTGGAGTCACTAAATTTAGCTTGTGTAAGTGCATTATCTGAGAGGGAGAGGAGCTGACCAATATTTTGAGTGTAGTTATATTCATAAAGACCTAGAGATATAAAGGTCTGCTCTTTATCTAAACCTGCATGCTCTATACTCTTTGACGATGATTCATAAATGTTGTGTGCTATACTCAAGCCATCTTCATCACTGCAGTCTGGAAGCAAGATAGAAAACTCAGTTCCATTCATTCGTGAGACTATAGAGTTTTCATAGTTTTTAGAGTAAGTTTTAAAAATGTCTGCAATGTTTTGAAAGAGTGTATCTACATCCTTATGCCCTATCTTTTCATTTGCTTCTATCACACCACTAAAGGCTATCATAATATTAACACCACCTTTTGAGCTGGCATCTACTTTAAGGTATTCTGGTAGTTTGTCTATAAGGTACTTACGATTTTTAAGCCCTGTATCGGCATCGATATACTCTCTCTCTTTATGACGTTTTAGCTCTTCATTACCCTTATCAAACATAGCTTGAACCTTAGCGACCATTTTATTCATGCCCACTACAACATCTTTAAACTCTTTTGTATAGGGAATTTTTTCTTGAATAATAAACTCATTTCTTCCTACTGCTTCTGCTTGATGCTGTACTTTTTTAAGTGGTTTTAGTATAGCAGAGAGAACAAGATAGAGTGAAATTAGTGCCATAATTGCGATAACACTAAAGGAGAGTAAAAGTTGCTTAAGAATAGTGTAAAGCTGTGTATATGCATAGGTGACATCACTTTGAACATTAAGAATCCCTACTTGATTCCATCCAGCAGAGACATTGGCTGAGGCAAGAGGAGCAGAGATATCTACAAGGTTTAAAAACCATTTTGGTGTATCTATAAGTTCACTCTCTGCTACCCTTTCATAAAGAATTTTATCATCAACATCAACAAGGGAGATATAGCTATAAGTACCACTATCAAAATTAGCATTTATCATAGTAGACATCATCGATATGTCTCCATTAGCACTTCCAAGAGAGAGACTGAGTGAACTTGCTGTATTTTTAGCATCTTCATAGAGTCTTTCTTGTGCAGATTCATTGGCACTGTTGAAGTTAAGTACTAAAACAGTACCTAAAATTAGAAGTAAAAATAGTGTGAGCATAATAGCTATTTGTTTAAAGAGTGTCATATTTTTTTCCTTTTCATGTTGAGCTTGAGTTGATCCCATTTTTTATGGGCTTTTTTACTTTTTACTTTTTTTCCCGAACCACGTTTAGAGGCTTTGTAGAGAGACTCCCCATTAAAGTTGTAGATAGGGGTTAAATCTTTTCTTTGTGAAGCTGGAAAGATTTTTCGGTTATTATTGTCCAGAATAAGAGGCTCGCTTCTTGGTGTCTCAAAATAGGTCAGAACCATGTGAGCTGCTTTAAATTGAGTTGAACGTACATAGGTGAAAAAAAGTTTTTTAGAGTCTATGCCAAGGTATATAAGAGCAAAATACTTACTGATAACATAGTCTTCACAATCCCCTCTATCTTTACCTAAAAACTCCCAAGGGGTAGCCCAGTAATCCTTTTTTCTGTAGACTTTCATATCTGAGGCATAAGAGACACCATTATAAAAACTGTTGACAGCTTCTAGCTTTTCAAGTTCACTACTCTGTTTAACACTATCTAAGCTTTTTTGCAGGTAAAAGAATCTCTTTTTAGCAAATACTTTGTACTTCTGAGTTATTTTATTCAGGAGTTTCTCTTCCACATAGGGCTTAGCAAAAATTATATTAACACTAAGAGCCAGTAGGAGAAAAAGTTTTAAAATGTTCATTGGTTTAATTGTACTTAAACTTATGCTTGTCTTTTATTAAATCCTGAGGTTCCTGCTTTCGCACTTGCATTAAAATTGCCTGCATAGGGTCTGAGGTAAGAGGGAATAGCTCGTCCTTTGAGTTTCATCATATCTTCTAACATCTCTGTTGCAACTGCCTGCTTGTCGGCTTTTTTGACCTCTGTTAAGTAAGTGAACAGTAGTTCACCAAGTCTCTGGAGAGATATTTTCCACGTTGAGTCAGTCTGTTGGTACATCCAGAGTGTAAAGGCATAAAAGTTCTCAAATACACTCTCATCTTGCCATAAAAGAGGGGCACTACGTTGAAAGTTACCGCTGTTGTATGTTAGGTCCCAAAACCTTGCAAAACGTTTCATAATCTGAATATCGTTAAAGCTAAGTTGGTTGTTTTTTAAGATGTCATAGGGAGGAATGTCACTGTAAACCATGCCATGCTTTATGTCGTGCCTGTTTATAAAAGTTCCAGAGAGTTTTTTGAGTATCCCTATCTGAATCTCACATGAGCTGAGTGAAACCAACTCATCAAGATTTCTTCCAAAACTCTCCAGAGACTCCCCTGGAAGACCAACTATTAAGTCAAGATGAATATGTGCCTCAGTTTCATGCTCTAAAAAGCGAATGTTCTCTTTAATCTTTTCAAGTTTGAGCTGTCTTGAGATGTTGTTTGCTATCTCTAAGTTAAGTGTCTGAATCCCAATCTCAAGCTGGAGAGCCCCATGAGGAAAAGCCGTAATTTTCTCTCGTAAAGAGGCTGGGAAATGGTCTGGAATAACTTCAAAGTGTGCAAAATAGGGAGGCTCTTTGTTAAGAAAAAAGTCTAAAATCTTATTGGCTGTTTTGATATTAATGTTAAATGTTCTGTCGACAAACTTGAAGTTTCTAGCCCCTCTAGCCCAGAGTTTATCAAACTCTTGAAGTACTTTGTCCAAATCAAAGGCTCTGACTTTCTCATCCATTGAGGAGAGACAAAACTCACATGCAAAGGGACAACCTCGTGAGACTTCAACATAGATGTAGCGGTTGGCTATATCGTCATCTGTATAGAACTCGTAAGGGAGTGCTATACTCTTTAAAGAGGGCATACTCATCTTTATAATCTGTTGAGATGGTGGGACCACGTTGAGAATGGAGTTACACAGCTCATAAAAGGCTAAATCTCCCTCTCCCTGAATAATATAATCAGCCTCAAGCTTGACTCTAAAGGGCTCATGGGTAACTTCAGGCCCACCAAGAACAATAAGAGTCTCAGGGGAGACTTTTTTTAAGATGTGAATAAGTTCACTCACAAGAGCAACATTCCAGATGTAAACACCAATGCCTATAATGCTTGGCTCTTCTAAAAGAATCTTCTCTGCAATGGTCTGCAGGGCATCATTGATGCTAAATTCTAAAATTTTTGTACTCTCTTGGAGCTCTTGCATATTTGCATAGAGGTAACGTAGTCCAATAGAGCTGTGTGTGTATCGTGAATTCAGTGTTGTGAGTATTATTTTTGACATATGCAATTTTAACATAAAGTAAAGAGTACTCAACCTAAAAAGGGGGAAAGGTTGAGTATCAATAATTGTTAGGAGAGTATACTCAATTTATGAAAGGGGGAAACATAATTGAGATGCTGAAATTATAATTAACATAAGTAAATGTGAAGTAAATAGTGGTTTAATGACTATTATCATCATTATCGCTTATTCATAAGCTATAATTGCGGATGCCAACACTTTTATCAACTTTTTATTTTTTTTATTTCTCTATTATAGGTATTTATATAATTTTTATGCCAAAGGTTCTCGATATGCTGGGCTACAGTGCTAGCGAGATAGGGTTTATCTTTGGAGCTGGGCCTTTGGTTCGTTTTTTACTCCCTTTTCTCTTTATGAAAGGATTTAAACTCAATGCACGAACCTTTAATGTAGCCATACTCATTATGCTAGTAAGTTCACTATTTTTCTATGCAAACATAGAGAGCTTTTACGGGCTACTGTTCTCAAACATAGGCTTAGGGATTGGTCTGAGTCTAATCCTCCCCTATATAGAGCTTATCTCGCTAAAAGAGATAGGAAAAGAGAGATATGGCAAAATTCGCCTTTTTGGTTCAGTAGGTTTTGTGTTAGTGGCTCTTGTTTTAGTAAAGTTTCTAACTTCAGCCACTATAGCTTTAAACTTTTTTCTAAGTGCTATTTTCCTAACAGCTCTTATCTCTTTTGTAATTGTGCGGAGGGTAAAAGAGTTCAAACAGGAGAAAAAAGATGTAAATAGTAATAGCATAAGTCTAGTAAAAGATTGGAAACTATGGGCTGGGCTTACTCTTATGCAGGTAAGTTTTGGAGCCTTTTACAACTTCTTTACTATATATGAAACAAACCATGGAGTTAGTTTAGATATGACTATATACCTCTGGAGTTTTGGTGTTGTAGTAGAAATTTTTATGCTCTACTTTCAAGGAAGATTTCTAAGAGGAAACTTACTTGTCATTTTACAAATAACGACTCTTTTTAGTGCATTCAGATGGTTCTTGGTTTTTCTCTTCGCAGATAATTTAGTTGTAATGTTTTTTGCTCAAAGTATTCATGCTCTGAGTTTTGCACTCTTTCACTCAGCAGCTATTAGTTACTTGTACCAATTTTACAGCCAAAAAGCTTTAGCACAGCAGTTCTTTTCAGGTATAACTTACGGTTTAGGTGGTTTTACAGGGGCCATAATGGCAGGGTATATTTATGAGTTATACCCTGGCTACCTATTTTTAAGTTCAAGCTTGAGTGCATTTTTAGCATTTGTTTTTATATATTTATGGAATCAGAAATCAAAAACAAAAGAGGTTGTTTGAGTAAAGTCATACTTCTGGACACCCATCGGTGCTACAGAATCACTATCGTAAGCTATCTGAAATTTTAAAAAGAGTTTTTTATAAATATGCAGCTTTAGAGCTAAGGTTTGGGCAGTAATATAGTCACTAAAGTGTTCAACATTTGGTTGGTAGTAGATGTTATAACTAAGAGTTGAATCATCTCCTATAGTGCTGGCATAAGCAAAGTAAATATTTGCTCTAAAGTTGTCCTCTTCTGGGTCTATAGAGGTATATCTTATCTGCTCAAAAAATCCACCAGTACCTAAGTATCCTTTTCCATCACCCATAGTTTCAAAGAGTGTAAATCGTAATCCTGCTCCACCTAGAAGTCTGCGTTTAATGAGTTTAAACTCATTATCTTGAATCTGTCCAAAGGCTTCTGCTCTTATAGATTTATTTGAGAGTGCTTGAATATGTCTAATGTGTAAGTAGAGTTTATTGGTGTCTGTTACCTTGTTAGATTCACCATATTCACCAGAGATTTCAGCCCATGTTACAAAGTTTTTGTTGTTGTCGTAGCTAACTCTTGCCGCAAGCTTATAGTTGTCTTTGTCAGTGTTACCACGTTTAGTTTCGAGTGAAGCTGCTATGTTTCCGCTGTAACCAGGCTTTACACCTATTTCTACAGGAACGATGGAGATAAGAGCAAAAAGCTGTTGTGTTAAGAGTATTGTGAGTAGTAGTGTTAGTTTTTTCATAGATGAGATTATAGCAAAATCTATGAAAATTATCGGGAAAACCCGATAATTTTAGTAGTCTAAAATAAGAGAGATAAGAAAAGTTTTGTCACTATACTCTTTAGCTAAAAGATTAGCTTCATTTGTGTAGTCAACTTTGTAACTTGCACCAGCTGAAAGAATATCAGATACTTTTACTGTAACTGCTGTTTTTGAAAATACAAAATATTTGTCACTCTCTTCAAATGATGCTCTATAGTTTAAGTCTTGAGTAAACTTTACATCTTTAGAAAATGCATACATGTACTCCGCTTCAAGTTTGTAAGATGCATAATCATCTGTCTCATTTGCACCAACAAGTTCAATAGAGTCCATAGAGTAAAGAAGACTAGCTGTTAAGTCAAGTGTTTGTGCTTCTTCTTTAATAGCTTTATATTTAAGTCCTGGACCAGTATACGCTTGGTACTCAAAACCAGAGAATGCATCGTATTTATAACCAAGAACATAGTTAAATGCTAATTTCTCTGAAAGAGCATAATCGTAAGAGAGTTCTGCAAAGGCTTTTTTCTTGTTTGTTGTATCTCCCTCTTTTCCATAAGCAGCATCTGCTTTAAGAGTAGCAGCATGTTTACCCCAAGATTTTTTGATGTTCCCATCAAAACCAAAAGTTTCAGTCTCTGTATTTCCAGAAGTATTTACATACCCTAACTCTGCATGTGATACATAAGCTGTATCTTCTGCATTAGCTGCAACGATTAGTGAACTTGCAATAACTGCACTTAATATAATTTTTTTCATTTTTTTTCCTTAGTATTTAATTTTAGTTTTCGTTTTTGTCCATATGAACATCCATTTGAGGGTAAGGAAAAGAGATTCCTTTTTCATCAAATTTTAGTTTTACACTCTCTATCATTTCAAAGTATACACCCCAGTAATCAGCAGTATCAACCCATGCACGAACTGTAAAGTTTACAGAGTTATCACCAAGTTCACTTACTGCTACAAAAGGAGCAGGCTCTGAAAGAACTCTACTATCTGCTTCCATAATTTCCATAAGAGTATTTTTTGCTAATTTTAAGTCATCATCGTAACCAATACCAAAAACATGGTCAACACGACGATTTGGTTTCATTGAGTAGTTTGTTATGTTTCCACCAACTATTGCCGCATTTGGAACAATAATTGTACGGTTATCAACTGGTGCGATAATAGTTGAGAAGAGGTTAATATCTTCAACTGTACCTGTAGCTCCACCTGCTTCAACAAAGTCACCCACTTTAAATGGACGGAAGATAATAATAAGAACTGCTGCTCCAACATTTGCTAAAGAACCTTGAAGAGCAAGACCAATCGCTAAAGATGCCGCACCAAACACTGCTAAAAATGAAGTTGTGTCGATTCCTAAAGCATTAAGAGACGCTAAAATAACCATTAAAAGAAGTACAAAGTAGACTACACTCTCTGCAAATTCAGTAAGAGTTTGGTCAACTTCTGCTTTTTCCATTAGTGATTTTGTTACGGCAGTTAGTTTTCTAACAATCCATTTACCGATTATAAAAATCAGAATAGCAGCTACTATTTTTAGACCATATTCACTCGCGTAAGTAATAGCCATATCTGTATATTTTGAAACGGCAGCATTTGTCGTTTCTATTGTTGCATTAACACTGTTAACTGCATCCATATTGAATCCTTTGTATATATTTTTGGAATTATAGCTAAGTTAGGTGAGATATTAGTGAGCCTTATATACCTTTTGTGTAGTAAATAGTCTCGACTTGACGTGAAATGGAATTGTACTGATTTAAAAAACTTGAGTTAACTTTGTAGAGGAGTGGTCTATATTTAATATAATTTGCCCATGCTTTTTTAGCAGGGTTTATTCGACCCCGTTTGAGTAGTTCAAAGCTGACAGAGGCATTAATAAAGCCTTTGAGTAGTCTCATTTCATCATTATCTTCAAAGCGCCTAGGAAACCAGATCTCTTCAAGTGCTTCATGTGCATCGTAGTATCTTTTTTCATTTAAGCAGAGTATATACTCTTTTATAAGTAGTGCTTCTTTACTTCTCATCTTCATCCAAAATCATCATATTTTTGCGCCAGTATCCACGACCACCTTTGAGGGAAATACAGTGAAAATTTGGAAACTTCTCTCTGTACTCTGCAAGTCTGTTGAGTGTGGCTTTTCCTGTATCGCAGTAAAAAACAAGGAGAGAACCCTCTGGAAGTTTTTGAAGCTCATAAGGGTTATAGAGAGTAGTCTCTACTTTTTCTATAGGAGAAAGTATAGTATCAATTAAGGTTACTATAATCCCCTCTTTTTCTAGTTTTGCTCTGTTTGTTAGGAACTCTTTTTGAGTCCACTCATCTGGATAATTCATAGAGAGAATTATATATGAGACTCTTTAGGAATAGTTTAAAGCTTATTATTAATAGAGGTACCCTCAATTATGTTTTAGTAAATTTAGAGATATTTTTGAAGTATAAGTGTAAGTTCATCCGCATCTATCGGTTTGGACAGATAATCATCCATCCCACTCTCTAAGAAGACTTCTTTATCTCCTTTAAGAGCATTTGCCGTAACAGCAATAACAGGAATATTACATTTAGTAGGCATTTTTTTAATAATCTGTGTAGCATCTTTACCGCTCATATTTGGCATATTCTCATCCATGAGTATAAGGGCATACTCTTGTGTTTTAACTGCTTCAAGAGCTTCTAGTCCATCATTTGCTATGTCATAAGTGAGGTTGTGTTCTTCTAGTAACATCCCAAGAAGTAGTTGGTTTGTTTTGTTGTCTTCTACAATTAAAATATGACCATTAAGGCTCTCTAAATTCAGTTCTAAAACTTCTTCTTCTGCGACTTCATCGTTAAATTCAAAAAGCTGTATAGTAAAGTAAAAACGGCTTCCAACTCCAAGAATTGACTCCACACCAATATCTCCACCCATAAGTTCAGCAAGTGCTTTTGATATAGAGAGACCAAGCCCTGTTCCTCCATGTGTTCGACTCACACTTGAATCTGCCTGTTCAAAGGATTGGAAAATCTTCTCTCTATGCTCTTGTGCTATCCCTTTTCCACTGTCGATAACTTCACAGAAAAGTTTATTTTCTTTTTGGAGGTATTTGAGGTTTATCTCTATAGTACTTTTTTCATGGGAGAATTTAATGGCATTGGAGAGAAGGTTAGAAAAAATCTGTTTAATTCTTGTACTATCTCCAAGCACTTTTTTAGGAAGTTTCTCCTCCACGTTGAGAGTGAGTTTTATCTCTTTTTCATAAGCTTTACTAGAAAATAGTTCAACTATGTGTTCAAAGAGATGAGCCGGTTCTATAGGAATTTTTTCGATAAGTAGTTTATGACTTTGAATTTTAGAGAAGTCTAAAATATCGTTAATAATAGTAAGTAGAGAGTGACTTGACTCTTTGATGATATGTAATTTTTTTTGTTTTGCACTATCTGTTTCATTTTTGTAAAGAATCTCTACAAAGCCTATAATACCGTTTAAAGGAGTTCTAATTTCATGTGACATGTTGGCTAAAAAATCTGATTTAGCACGCATGGCAATAAGTAGTTCCTTCGTTCTGTCTTTAATCCTCTCTTCGAGGTGCTCATTGGCATTTTGTAACTCTTTTGTTTTCTCATCTACTATTTTTTCTAAATGATTGTTTTGCTTTTTAAGAATATATTGCTTATAAAAGCTCAATAAAATAATTAACAAAATTAGTGCTGCAACCATGAGTAATAGTTTGGGATTAAAGAGAGAAATAATGTACTCAGTCGTACTATATGGATGGTAGATTAGTCCATTAAGTGCACTGTTTTCTTTATGGGCCATTCCTAAAAGTCGGTAAATACTTGCAATCTCTTTGAGTCTGCTATCTTTAATTTCACCAAGTACAGCTCCATCTTTATATGCAAGACTTTTGAGTATTTTGGCTTCATAGAGAAGAGCTTCTCTGCTTCTTGCTTGTGAATTATATTTCTGCATCAGTATAGAAACACTCTCCTCAATATGGGAAAATGCATATTCCCAGCCTCTAAGGGAGGCCTTCTGAAACTTTTCTGTGATTTGTGGATGCTTTTGTGAGTACTCTAATGATGTATAGAGAAAATCAGAGTAGAAGTTAAATCCGTAGTCACTAGGGTTGAAGATCTTAAAAGAGAGACCTTTTTGCTGTAGCTGATAGGGTTCATTTGAGATGTATCCTGTAATAAGATCAGTATTCCCATTGAGAAGATCCTCTATATTAAATGTCTGTTTGACAGAAGTATAATTTTCTTCTTTTATATCGTTCACTCGCATCATTGAAGAGATGGCAGCAATGCCTTCTAAATCGTTAGTTAACATAATCTTTTTGTTTTGAAAATCTTTGATAAATCTCAGATCGGGACGCTCTAGTGCTATGAGTGCAAGTGGAGAGCTTTGAAAGGTTGCATTGAGCAAGACAATAGGTTTACCATGAAGTTTTTCTAGAATAAGAGAAGACCTTCCTAATGCAAAATCTACCTCAGAGGAGAGAACCTTCTCAATTATCTTCATTCCATACTCATACTCTCGTATCTCTACATCAAGACCTACATCTTTATAGAAACCCTTCTCTTTAGCTACATAAAACCCTGCAAATTGGAACTGATGTTTCCATTGAAGTTGAAGAGATACTTTCTCGTTGGCACTAAGGGAGAGCATAAGTAGTGATACAAGAGTAATAATACGAAATAGTAATTGCATAAAGTAAGTGTAGCATACTTATTTTAAGATACAATTTCAAATGGCTAAAAAAAATAAGAAAAATACAAAGATAAACCAGAGAATACGAAAATATTTTGGTGATGATCCTTTTGATGTAGGTGTAGAGAGAGTGAGCTCTGAGACCCTGAGTGAGCTTTTTGCAACTCTTGGTATTTATGACATAGAGCATACAAAAAAAGTACTTTTAAAAGCGATACGAATGCTTTGGAGTGAAGCAGATAGTGGCTTTCGTCAAGATATACTCAATTTTTTTGAAGCAGATGGGGTGGTTTACCCTTCCGATAGACCTAAAGAGTTCTCTCTTGGACGGGATGAAAAACTTAGAGATCTTATAGCTGAACTCAATGTTAATGCTGATGAAGAGGCACTACTTTATGAGACTTTTGCCGATGTTCGAAGTAAAAAACTTACTATTGCTAAGATGGAGTCCAAACTTCGTCATATTCGTTATGACCTTAAACGTGCTAAACTTGAAAAAGCACTCGATGGTACCTTTGACATAGATGATTCATTAGAGTTTAATGCCTCTCTTCGATATAGAATTTTTGACCAGCATTTTCATAAGATTTTAACACTCAACACTAAGCCCTATAGTTATGAGTATCTTGAAGATAACTCCATTGAAGAGATAGTCTATAAGATTTCTCTCGATAAAGAGCATGTAACCACGTTGAAACAGAAATCTATAGAGAATTTTATAGCTGGACTTCAAATCCCTCATCCATACCTTACAAACAAAGAGATAGAGACAGCACTTCGAACTTCGCCACCAAAAACAAAGCTTTCACTTCCTATTTTAAAAGCACAGATTTTAAAAAGCCTTATAGAGGTGCATCTTGATGTTACAGAGCTTACTATGCATGAAGAGGAGATTTTAGTTAAGGTCAATGAGAGTTTCAGACTTCCTTTTTCTACGATAGACAGGGCTTATGTACTCGAACTTCATATTGAACTTGAGTCTCTTTTAGAGTCTATCTGGAGTGGTGAAAACCTTGATTTTTCAGAAGTAGTAGCACAGGCTAAGCGAGAGCATGAGGGACTTTTTTTAGAGGAACTCCAAGAGCTTATGGATCTATGTGGAAAGTCTGCTACACTTTTGCATTTTTCAGATGAAGAGCTACACTTAAAAGTCTATGAGTACCTCTTAGAGTTGATGCCAAAAAGTTTGCAGATAAGCTCTAAAGTAGCGAGAAAAACAAACCGTATTTTTATCTACAACATCCAAGAAGAGCTTATAAAAAAACAGCGTCATGCACTTTTGGCCCGTACCATACGAGACTTTAAAAACCTCTTTCCCATGGCAAGAGAGATGCGAAGAAAACTCACTCTTCACATAGGACCAACAAACAGCGGTAAGACTTACACTGCAATGAAAAGACTAGAGAGTGCAGATACGGGCTACTACCTAGCACCCTTGCGTCTACTTGCACTTGAGGGGTATGAAACACTTAAAGAGCATGGCATTGACTCTTCGCTTATAACAGGTGAAGAGCAGATTTTAGATGAAGAGGCGACTCATATTAGTTCAACTATTGAGATGTTAAACTTTGATGTAGATGTAGATGTCTGCGTTATAGATGAGGTGCAGATGATAGATGACCGTGACCGTGGTTGGGCATGGGCGAATGCTATCATAGGAGCACCTGCTCGTGAGATAATTATGACTGGTTCGAGTAACTCAAAAGAGGCTGTTATTGCATTAGCTGAGTATTTAGGCGAGGAGTTAGAGATAGTAGAGTTTGAGAGAAAAACACCGCTCACTCTACTTGATACTCCAACAGATGTTGAAGATGTAAAAGCGGGAACTGCTATTATTGCCTTTAGTAGAAAGGATGTACTGCGTTTAAAACAGAGCTTTGCACAGTTTTTTAGTGTCAGTGTGGTTTATGGAAACCTCTCTCCTGAAGTTCGCCGTGAAGAGGCTCGCCGTTTTCGTTCTAAAGAGACACAAATTCTCATCGCAACCGATGCCATCGCTATGGGGATGAACCTTCCTATTGAGACCATACTTTTCTCAAAAGCTGAAAAGTTTGATGGGATTAGCCAGAGAAATCTCTACCCTTCTGAAGTACAGCAAATCTCTGGACGTGCAGGACGCTATGGGCTGAGTGAAAATGGTTATGTAGGGGCTCTCAACGTGGAAGCCCTTAAGATTGTCAAAAAGAACTTTCATAAGCCGGCAAAAGAGATAACAATTCCTTTTAAAGTGATGGCAAACTTAGAACATATTAAACTTGTAGGAAATATCTTAGAGGAGAACTCTATACGAGAGATTTTAAAGTTTTTTGTTGAAAATATGGAGTTTAATGGCCCTTTTAATGCATCAAGCCTTGATGATATGTTTGAAGCCGCAGAGATTATAGATAAGTATGATTTAGAGATAGCTACAAAGTACCATCTTTCATGTGCACCATTGACACTTAAGTCCCCTTATATTGTGGAGGCTTTTGAGTCGTACATCTTAGCACTAGAACATAAAATGCCAGTAAGGTATAAGCCACCTGTTTTAGTAGGAAGTTATGCACAAACAACCGATGAGCTTCTTCGAGCCGAAGATATGGTCAAAGAGATATCACTCTATTTATGGCTTGGGTATAGGTTTGGTGAGCAGTTTGTTGATGAGCATAAGGCGAGAGTACATCGTGGTGTTCTCAATAAATATATAGAGAACTCTCTACAGCAGACTCATTTCATCTCAACTTGTAGAATGTGTAAGGCTCCTCTACCTAAAAACTCTAAATACAGTATCTGCCAAAACTGTTTTAAGAAGAACTATACAAGTGCAAGAGGGAGACCAAATCGTCCAAACCGTTCAAGACGAGGATAAGCTCACTACAAATACACTTTATTTAAGTACAATGCGATAAATTTAAATTAAGGAATAAAAATGAAAAAAGTTTTATTAGGACTAGTGACACTCTCAAGTATGGTATTGGCATTTGATATGGGTGCAGCAGCATCAGCTGTTGATGCACCAAAGGCAAAAAGTTCAGTGAACACAGATAAAGCGATGGCATCAGCTATGAAAGGTGACATCAGTGTTAAAGCTGCAAAAGAGAGTGTAGATACAGACAAAGCAGTTGAATCTGTTGATAAACAGAAACTTATTAAAGCTGCATTTTAACTCATCCCTTAACTTTTAAACTCATCTATGGTCTCTTGGAGAGACCTAGCAACATGAACAAGTTTTTCTAAATCAGTTTCAATCGATTGTGTACTTGTTTTGTTCGCTGTTGAGAGGGTATCGATTTTAGAAATATCTTTTATAATATTTTCAATCTCTGTAGACATTTTAAAGTTATCTTCTTTAGACGCATTCGCTACTTTCGAAGAGAGTTCTATAGCATCTGAAGTTGCATCAATTTTACTCTCAACATCATCTGATATAGTGGTGAGGTGCTCTATCTTATTTGCATTTTGATGCATTTTATCACTTACATCATTAATAGATTGAACTATACTACTCACACTCATATCTATATCTATTAAGCTTTTTTGGGTTCTCTCTGCAAGTTTACGAACTTCATCTGCAACTACAGCAAAACCACGACCATGCTCACCTGCACGAGCTGCTTCAATAGCTGCATTAAGAGCTAAAAGGTTAGTCTGCTCAGCTATCTCTTTTATAATTAAGAGAACATCTTTAACCTGGTTCGCATCGTTTCTTAAGTCTAAAAGTTCACTAGAGAGTTCTGTCTCTATTTGAACAAATGTGTTAACTTCTTTACTAAGTAAATTGAGTGAAATTTTTGCACCATCAAGCTCGCTACTGGCTTTTTGTACTGTACTCTGTGTCTCTTGAGTTGTCTCTATAGAGAGTTTTAGGAGCTCTTTAATAGACTCACTTTTAAGTGTCGTTTCATGTACAATATCTTGCTCTTGTTGTGTGCCTTTTCTAATAACATGACTCGAAAGCTCGATTTCTGAAGCGATATGAGAGTTCTGCTTCCCTAATGATTTTACCTCATTAATGGTAGTTTGAATCATTGCTATAAACTTGTTGACCTCATTGGCAGTCTCTCCAAACTCATTTCCTCTGTTGTACTCTAGTCGTTTTGTTAAATCTTTATCGCCACTCACAAGTTCAGATATACGTATTTTTAGATTAGCAAGGGGACTAAAAATTTCTTTAAAAAAGAATATGGAAGCAAGAATAGCAAACAGAGCACTTGCAATAATAAGTGAGATTATAAGTGTTAAGTTTGTATCAGCTATATCAGCATCATTTTTATCGAGGGATATGACTAAATCAAGTACACCTAAAACATCACCTTTTTGTGCATTATAGTGGCAACTAAGACATCTCTCCTCTGCTACCATAGGCTGAAGTCTACGAATTGTATGGTGGGCATTTTCATCTTTTTCTATAATTATTTCTTGTCTGTTTTGCAATACTTTTTGTATGAGTAAGTCATTAGTAAAGGGTTCTTTTGAAGGATACACTTTTAAAACAGATTGAGATTTTGCAATGTTTAAACTCTCAATTCCATCAATTGAACGAGCTGATTTAAAAGCATCTTGAACAATCGCTGCATCACCCATCATCATACTTCCTGTCATGGTCTGAAAAATCGATTGACTTAACATCTTAAGGGATTGTTGATTCGTATCGTTTGAGAGTTTATGAAGAGTATTTGAGAGATAGTAACTAATGGCTATAAGACCAATAAGACTTAAAGAGAGTATGGAAAATATAACTTTTGATTTTACAGATGCAAACATAAATATTCCTAATCATTATATAAACTAAATAAATATTATATCTAAACTATGTCTGTGTAATGTCATTTTTCTTATATCATTTAAGTTTTTTATATGAGTAAATAACGGTTTTAGTGAAAAAAAACTCTAAATGCAGACGAAATAATTTTTAATTAAGTAAACACTCTTTACAATGTGTTCATCTTAAAACAAAGGTTTTTCAATGAAAAAGATTCTAGTAAGCGTAGTTGCATTTGTAGCACTTAGTACATCAGCAGTGGCAACACCAAACTCTCAAACGGGTTGTGGTCTTGGTTCTATGGTTATCAAAGATAACTCATCAGCAGTTATGTTAGCATTACAAGCTACAACAAATGGTACTTCAGGTAACCAAACTTTTGGTATCACTTCTGGTACTTCAGGATGTAAAAAAGTTAAACTTGTTATGAATGAGAGAGCTGAAGAGTTCGTTGCTTCTAACATGGATATTTTAGCAAAAGAGATCGCTGTGGGTCATGGTGAGTCTATTGATACTTTAGCAGAGCTTTTAGAGGTTCAAGATGTTGCAACTTTTTCTGCATCACTTCAGTCAAACTACAACAGTATTTATACTTCACAAAAAGTTGAGATGAATGATGTTTTAGATAACATCGCTACTACTTCTTTATAAGTTGTACTTGAGTCTAACGTGGATGCGTTAGACTCTCCTTTTTACTCTATTTTTAGGAAATCCTATCTTTAAAACACTCTTTTTTACCCTTCTTTTATCTTTTAATTTTTTATATGCTTCAACACAAGAGTATAAAAACTTAGCAGATAAAGAGCACTTAGCAAAAGAGAGATACTGGCAACTTCTACTGCATATGGTAGATGGAGAAAGCGAGATTGATGATCCTCGATTTTTCTTTAGTAAAAGTGGTAAGACAGATGCAAAACTTGAACTAGAAGCCACATTAGATGCTTTTTTGACTGAGACCACGTTGGATGACAACTCTAGCCTCTGTCGCTTTCCTGCACGTGCTGCGTGGCTCAAAGAAAAACTCCATATAGATGCCTACCTAGAAGTAGAGTGCAGAGAGTACAATGAAACACTCAAAAGATTAAGCCCAACATCGGCTACTCTTGTTTTCCCTGCCGCACATATTAACTCGCCAGCTTCTATGTTTGGACACACTTTTTTGCGCATAAACTCTCAGTACAACTCAAAACTTTTAGCCTATGCGATTAACTATGCCGCAGATGCAGACCCCGATAAAACAAATGGTGTAGTCTTTGCCATTAAAGGGCTTTTTGGTGGCTACTTTGGAACTTACTCTCTTTTGCCCTATTATGAAAAACTCAAAGAGTATAGAGATGCAGAGAGTAGAGATGTTTGGGAGTACGATTTAAACTTTTCCCAAGCAGAAGTACTAAAAATGGTTCGTCATATGTGGGAGCTCAATGGAACACACTCCTACTACTATTTTTTTACTGAAAACTGCTCTTATAATATGCTTTGGCTTATGGAAATAGCTCGTCCAAGTGTACATTTGAGAGATTATTTTTCCTACGAGGTTATTCCTTTGGAGACAGTTCATGTTGCAAAACAAGAGGGTATTATCTCTACAATTAATTACAGGGAATCAAAGCGGACAAAACTACTTAGGTATGAAAAACTTCTAGATTCAAAGACACTTCCTCTTCCAAAAAAACTAGTAAATTCTGAGATGAATATTCAAGATTTAATGAGTAGTGCAGATATTTCCAAAGAGCAAAAACAGTATGTTTTAGAGGCTTCTATAGAGTACTTAGAGTACTCTTTTAGTAAAAATAGTATGAAAAAAAGTGAGTACATAAAGCTGTTTCATAAACTCTCACGAGCCCGTGCCTCTTTGGGTAGTGCTAAAGTACAAGAAATTAAGAGACCTCAAGACCCCCTAAAAAGTCACAGAGCTATTCGTCTCTCTACTAGTGTTGGAGTGCGAGAGGGGCAGAGTATTGGTTTTGTGGGTATTCGTCCAGCTTACCATGACATAGAAGACTCTAACTACGGTTTTTTACGTGGTACTCAGATAGAGTTTATGAACTTAGAGCTCTCCTACTCAAGAGAAAAGTTAGCATTAGAAAATGCCACAATTCTCTCCATTGTCTCTCTTGCTCAACGCAGTGAGTTTTTTGACTCTCTCTCTTGGAGAACAAAGTTTGGTTGGGATAGAGATTATCTTGATGCGCAAACAAACTTTAGCGGTAGTGTTGGAGCTGGATATAGCTGGGGAAATGAGTATGGCTACACTTATGTCATGCTTGACCCAATCTTTTATGTATCGGATGGCTTTAGTGCAGGTCTTGGTGGTTCACTCGGTTTGGTTTTTGATAAGTTTGACTTTATGAGCACAAACCTTGAGCTGACAAGAAGATATTACGATAGTGGAGATGCTCAAAACTTAGTAAAAGTTGCACAGAGTTTTAGAGTCTCACAAAACTTCCAACTTAAGTTTAAGTATGAGTACAAAGAGAGAGTAATTTTCTCTCAAACAGTAGAAGAAGAGACTTTTAGAGCTAACCTAAACTACTACTTCTAAATTTCTACATCATCCCAAAATTCATCAAAACTAAGGTTTGTTTGTGAGTCTTCTAAGGCTTTAAGTTTTTCTGCCTCTTCTCTGAAGTAGAGTTCTAGTGCTTCATTTACCATACTGTTTTCATCTTTATTTAGAAGTGATTTAAAGGCTTCTAGGTTCTCTTGGTTTGTCTGTGTGAGTTCAATGTTTTTCATAAAAAGATTATAGCAAAAGAGATGAGAAAGAACCAAAGAGGGAACAGGAGAGTAACCTCTTTGGTATTGTATTTAGAAGTGGTACTGCACACCTGCACTTAAGTGTGTCAAGTCGCTACCATCAAGAAGATTGTAACCTACTATAATATCAAGTTGTTTGTTAAGTTTATAACCGCCTTGAACACCAAACGCTAAGCCAATCTCACTATTTGATGTATCTCCATAGGAGTAACCACTATTGTCTGACCAGCTATATGAACGATAAACTAAACCAGCTCTAGGTTTGACAAAAAACTGCTTATTTATGTCAAAAATATAAGCTCCGTATGCTGCAACTGTCATAGCTGTTAATTCACTTTTGTAACT
>Ga0256827_10000847_pt1 | contig 19296 bp, 20 predicted proteins | sample CV84metaG_FD_185977 | JGI IMG/M metagenome (GOLD analysis project Ga0256827, IMG submission 185977) | Hydrothermal vent microbial communities from East Pacific Rise, Pacific Ocean - CV84 | ecosystem: Environmental > Aquatic > Marine > Hydrothermal vents | place: Pacific Ocean: East Pacific Rise... | reverse complement strand
TTTTGATACACAAGTTATAGCAATAATTGATGCAGAGAAAGAGATAGCAGAGATGGCAAAAACAGGTGTAGATGGGGTGTGGTTTAGGTAACTACCTTTTCTATATCTTTGTCCAGTAGGGTCATTATCTCATAAGAGATGGTTTTTAGTTGTTTTCCTGCTTCTAAAGCATTATCAAAAATACAAATTTCATCTTTTTGACTCTCTAAAATAATATAATCCATCGAAACCCGACCAAGTAAAGGTAACCCTTCTGCTGTAACAAAGGGTTCAAAACCATTACTTCGCATCCATCCATCGCCATATCCTAAATCATAGGTTGAAACAGTCATCTCTTTTGGAGCTGTAAACTGTCCCCCATAACCGACTCTTTCACCTTTTTTTAGTGTTCGAGTAGCCACTTTTTTTGCCCAAAGAGAGAGAACAGGCTTTAGTTCTAACGTTTTATATATTTTTGGCAGTTCCGAATATCCATAAGCACCAATACCTAGACGAATCATGTTTTGTTTGTCGCAAGGTAGACGTAAAGAGCTAGCAGAGTTGAATGAGTGAAAACGTATATTTTTAAACCCGTGTGACATGGTCACACCTACGATATTTTTAAAGTTTTTCTGTTGCCAAAAGAGTTCAGAGCTTAACTCATCGGCTGAACGATTGTGGGTCATGACCCCTTTTAAAATCAACTCTTTCTCTTTTATCTGTTCCAATGCTATTTCAAGTTCATCCATAGCAATACCATTTCGGTGCATCCCTGTATCGACTTTCAGCTCAACCATTGAGTCTTTTTGAGCTTTTGAAATGTCCTCTAATGAATTTAACGTAAACGAGCAAACAGTATCACAAACAGCCCTGTCCCCAAGTACTAAAATATGTTTAAAATAAGGTCTAATAATTTGAGCTTCACTAAACGTTCGTACCACAGCTTGGCTAAGTCCAAACTCTTGTGAAAGCTTTGCCATAAGTTCTAAGCCATGACCATAAGCGTTGTCTTTTAGAACAATTCCTACTTGTTCTTTTGAACCTGTTTTACTTATAAATTGAGATAGATTATGAAAGAAATTTTCTTTGTTTATTTTTATAAATGCCATGAGGGATTATAGCTAAAAGGAACTTGAAAATGAAAAATTTAAAATGTTAATTCATGATTTACTCCATGTTAACTCACGTTTTAAGTCATGTTAACTCATGATATGCTATGATTCTACTATGTATATAAGTAGAAGTATTACCCCAATTGTCTTTGAATTGTTAGAAGATTTTAGAATAGTCTCCATAAATGGACCTCGTCAAAGTGGAAAGACAACGCTCTCTAAAGAGATAGCCGAACAAAGAGGTATGGCGTACTATACCTTTGACAACGATGCAACACGGCTAACAGCTAAAAATAACCCTATTAATTTCATAAGACAGCTTTCTAAAAGCCCTTGTGTTATAGATGAAATTCAGTTAGTTCCTGAGGTTATTTCTGCTCTAAAAATTGTAGTAGATGAAAAAAATGAGACAGGAATGTTTTTACTTACAGGAAGTGCAGACCTTTTTAAGATGTCAACGATTAGAGAATCTTTAGCAGGTCGTATGGTTTCGGTATCCCTTTTTCCTCTCTCTTATTTTGAATTGAACAGTAGTCACAAGAATATAGTGGACATGCTTTTTAATCAAGAAATTATTTCATTTAAATTTATAAAAAAAGAGTATGAATCTATGGTAGAACAGATGGTAGTTGGTGGTTACCCTTCTGTTCAAGGGAAATCAGCACGTTCACAAGAGAGCTGGTTTGAGAGTTACATAGAAGCAAGGATAGAGAAAGATTTATCTTTGGTTAAAAAAGTGAGTCAAGAGAATAAGTCAGAGATTAATAAGCTTTTACAAATCCTGGCAACGATGACAAGTAACCTTTTAAAATACAGTTCCCTCTCTAAACATTTAAGCATTAAGGACACAACGGTAAAGTCAGATATTGAGATACTTGAAGCTCTTTTTTTACTGAAACGAATTAATCCTTACTTTACCAATAGAGGTAAACGAGAGGTAAAAACACCAAAAATTCAGTTTATTGACACAGGTTTGGTTGCAAACTTAGTAGGTGTTGATACGCATTCGCTAATTGTTTCGCAAAGAGAGATGTTAGGAAACTTGGTAGAAAATTTCATCTATGCTGAACTGCTAAAACATGCAACCTATTCTCAAAAGTCTACAAAAATCTACCATTATCGTGATGGAAATTATGAAGTAGATTTGGTGTTAGAACAGAAAAATGGAGACATAGTAGCCATAGAAGTAAAAGCATCTTCTTCTCTTAAAACAGAGTACTTAAGAGGTTTAGTAAAATTGGCAGAAAATGCAGGAGAGAACTTCAAAGCAGGGTACATTTTTTATGGTGGAGATGAGATTTTACCTATGAGCAAAGACGGCTATGACTTTTGGGCAATTCCTTTTGGGGTTTTGTTTGGGGAAGAATAAAATAGGAGTATAGAGTGAATAGAATTTTACCTGCCGAATGGCAAAAACAAAGAGCTGTATTAATGGCATTCCCACATAAAAATAGCGATTGGAACAGTAATCTAAAATCAGCACTTGTTCCCTTTATACGAATTGCACAAGCTATTGCGTATAAAGAGCCTGTTTATATAATTTGTGATAAAAAAGAAGATATTTCAGATTTGTTTTGTTCTACTCGGAACATGAGTTTTATAGAAATACCTACCAATGATACGTGGATTCGGGATTTTGGGTATATTTCTGTTTTTGAAGATGGAGAGATGAAGCTTTTGGACTTTAAGTTTGATGCTTGGGGTGGGAAGTTTGATGCTTCTTTAGATAACGTAGTGAATAGGGCTTTTCATAAAAAAGGGTATATGGGAATTACACCACTTGAAACAATTGATTTTGTGTTAGAGGGTGGGGCGATTGAGTCGGATGGATTGGGAACAATAATGACGACTTCGGCTTGTTTGTGTAATGTTAACCGTAATGGTGGGCTTACTAAGGATAAGGTTGAAGAAAAATTAGCTAAATATTTAGGAGCGAAAAGAGTTTTGTGGCTTGATTATGGATATTTGGCTGGGGACGATACGGATTCTCATGTGGACACTTTGGCTCGATTTGTGGATGAAAATACGATTATGTATGTTCAGTGTTTGGACGAAAAAGATGAACATTATGTGGAACTTCACAAAATGGAAGAGCAGTTAAAAGAGTTTAGAACGTTTGAAAATAAAAAATATACTTTAATTCCATTACCTATGGTTTCTGCTAAATTTGATGAAGAAAATAATCGTTTACCTGCTACGTATGCTAATTTTTTGATTACTAATGGGGCATTGGTTTATCCCAGTTATTCTGTAAAAGAAGATAAAGTGGTTCATGAAATTTTTAAAGATTTTTTTGTGGATAAAGAGATAATTCCTGTGGAGTGTTCGCGTTTAATCGAAGAGGGTGGAAGCCTGCATTGTTCTACGATGCAAATTCCTTTTTAGTCTTTAAAATACTATTGCACAGCATCTTTCTATGAAATAAATCAACTTCCCCAAGCATAATTATACGAAAGATGCTGAGCAATAGTATTTTTTAATGCTCTTTTATTTAGTTTTACTTCCAAAGCTTTGAGTCCAATAGATACCATAGGTACTTTCATCATTTAAGACAACAGCTACACCTATCTCTTTATACGTATCTTTCATAATGTTAGTACAGTGACCAGGGCTTTTTAGCCACGCTGACATAACTTCTTCCAAATTTCTTTGACCACCTGCAATGTTTTCTCCTACAGAGTAGTAGTGTGTATACCCATTTGCAAGAATACGCTCAAAAAATTTGCTTGCTTTTCCATCTCCTGTAATATCAGAAGTCGTTCCTGAACCTAAATGTGAAAAGGTATCGCTTTCTGCTAAATCGTTAGAGTGCTCAAGTGCTGATGCATAGAGGTCATTGTTCCATGTGAGTGGATGAGTTGCTTCCATAAAACCACGGTTTGGGTCATCTGGATAACAGTCTCGGGAAACAGAACGAGCTTTATTAATTGCATTTAAAAACTCTTGTTGAGTGATATTGACTTGAACAATATTTTTTTGATTAGATGTTTGAGTAGGAGAACTTGAAGATGCTTCTCCACAACCAATTAAAAGAAAAGCAGAGAAGATAAACAGATACGATTTATTTTTTAAAGTAAGCTCAAACATGATATTTCCTTTTTTAACTCTTATGTTTTATATTGTGTAGTATAACAGTTTTAAACTTAAAATAAAATTTAACATAAAAAAATAATATTAAATAAATAATTCTTAATCTTCAAAGATATGCTAAAATGAGCTAAAAAGTAAGCAGATGAAAATAGCATTAATTCAAAAGAGATATTGTGAGAGTAAAGAGTTAACGGTAAAAGAGACGGTAAATGATATAGAAGAGGCATCTAAGGCAGGGGCAAAATTAATTGTTTTACAAGAGTTGCATCAAAATGAATATTTTTGTCAAAGCGAAGATGTTAAGTTCTTTGATTATGCCTCTTCATGGGAAGAGGATATACGCTTTTGGTCTTTGGTTGCACAACAGAATGGCGTTGTATTGGTGACCTCTCTTTTTGAAAAACGTACAGCAGGGCTGTATCATAATACGGCTGTTGTTTTTGATACTGATGGCTCTATAGCAGGAAAGTATCGAAAAATGCACATTCCTGATGATCCAGGGTTTTATGAAAAATTTTATTTTACCCCAGGGGATTTAGGTTTTGAGCCCATTCAGACTTCGGTGGGTAAGTTGGGGGTCTTAATTTGTTGGGATCAATGGTATCCTGAAGCATCACGTCTTATGACGTTAAAGGGGGCTGAATTGCTTATCTATCCCACAGCCATTGGTTGGTTTGATGAGGACAGCAAAGAAGAGAAAGCTCGACAGTTGGATTCTTGGATAACCATTCAGCGTTCACATGCTATTGCCAATGGTGTTCCTGTTTTATCTGTTAATCGTGTGGGGTTTGAAAAGGATTCATCAGGCGTAATGGATGGGATACATTTTTGGGGGAACTCTTTTGTCTGTGACCCACAAGGTCAACTCTTGGTAAAAGCAGATAATGAAGAGAGCATCTTATATGCAGAGATTCATCATGAGCGAACAAAAGAGGTTCGAGATATTTGGCCTTTTTTACGTGACCGACGAATTGATGCTTATGGTAACGTGTTAAAACGCTATTGTGATTAGAGCTATCAACTCTCTATTATATTTATTATAATCTGATAGAATAGATGTAATTAAGTATAAATAGGAGTGTTCTAAATGAGTTATGAAGTATCTAAAGTAGTCAAAGGAGAAGAGGTTGACTTTAAGAATCCATCTGTAGAATTTTATAAGACTATTGGTGGAGAAGAGGGAATGCGTGCTTTGATGTATGATTTTTATGATATTATTTATGAGAGTGATATTGCACACTTTTTTCCTCAGGACGAAGAGGAATTTCATGAAGTAAAAGTTAAAAATACACGTTTTTTTATTCAAATTTGTGGGGGACCAAAAGTTTATGACAGTGAAACGGGTGGCATGAATTTGGATGAGTTTATGATTCGTCTGCACGATGACTTTTCTATTTATGAAAAATCACGTTATGAGTGGTTGGGGTGCATGGAAGAAGCATTGAGAAAAGTAGATATGGATCAAAAAATTAAAGATGACTTTTGGGATTATCTCGAAAAGTTTTCTAAATTAACTGTAAATACTTTTTCGGATGGTTCTGTCTATTATGCAGACTTCAATCCAGGTCAATAATTAATAATTAATATTAATTCTAATTATTAACAGAAGAATTAGTCTTTTTTTCCTATACTTTATTTAAATAATAGATTAGGAAAAGATATGATACGTATAAAAATATTAACAATTGGATTAACGGCTCTATTGCTAACCTCATGTACAAAAGAAGTTGCAGGGACGATTAAATATCCAGTTGGTGTAGAGAGACCGAGTTTAACCAATTATGAGTTAAATGTTATTTCTGATAAAATTTATAAAAATGAGACAGGTGGAAATCCTAAGTATCTAATGTATTGGTCTCCTAATGAAGATTTTGCATCATTGGGAATAGGGCATTTTATTTGGTATCCAAAAGATGAGCCAAAACGTTTTGATGAAACTTTTCCTTCTATGATAGATTATTACGTTGCAAATAAGGTAGAAATTCCTAGATGGCTATTACAAGCAAGAAAAATTGGAGCTCCTTGGAGAAATAAAGAGGTGTTTGAACGAGCAAGGTCTGATAAACAGTTTCAGCAGTTAAAGACCATATTAATGAATACAAAAGCCTTACAGACACAGTTCTTTTTTGATCGCGTGCATGCATCAATTCCCGAGATTATTGCTCATGTTGCACCAGAGTATAGAAAACATATCGTTTCTAATTATAATGCCTTGGTCACAACCACAGGTGGGCTGTATCCTTTAATTGATTATATTAATTTTAAAGGTAAAGGAATAAAAGCAACAGAACGTTACAACAATCAAGGGTGGGGATTGCTTCAAGTACTTAAAAACATGAGACCTGTACAGAAAGGAGCTGGTGCATTAGCAGAATTCTCTAGGGTTGCTTACCTTATGTTAGAGCGTCGTGTTCGAAATTCTCCTATAGAAAAAAATGAAAAAAGATGGCTTCCAGGTTGGAAGAAACGTACTGATACTTATAGAACACCAATTCTATAAGAGGCTATAATTTTTTTACTTTTTCTCGTAAAGATTAGAAAAAGTATTGAAAGTGAGATTTATAAACACAAAATTATAGATAAAGTGATATAATATTAAGCTATTTCGTAAGAGTTTATTTTTGTTATAAAATGTTTTTTGTGATTTTTTACTATTTTACATGTTTAAGGAGGCATAAGTGAGAGAGATATTACTTGTTGGATTATCGGCAATATTGGGGTATATTGTTTTCTCTGCATTTAGTACGACAGGAAGTTCCCAAGAGGCTTTTCGTAAAATAATAGAACAACCACATACGGACATGCAACTGCAACAAGAGTTGGCATTTTCTAAGCTGGCTAATGAAAAACAAGCACGATTAATTGTTTTAGAAAATGAACATAAAAAAGAGCAATTGAAGACGTATGAAAGTATTAAGATTAATGAAAAAGAGAACAACACGAAAGTGGAGTTAAAAGAGATTGATTATAAAACCCAATCGACTATAGCCAATATGAAGTTTCAAGCTGAAGCTATAGAGACGACACAAAGAAATTACATTTATATTATTATTGCTCTGCTTATTTTCTTACTTGTTTTTATCTATTTACGCTATCAAAAATATTTGTCAACAATGGAATTGCAAAAAGAGACTGAATATCGAGATATGATTGCTAAAAAAGAGTATGCAGAAAAAATTTTAACGCTATTAGCAGGAGGAAATCTTACTTTTGAAACAGAACGAAAACTTCTAAAAGTTTTAGATGAAATCAATGGCAAACACGTTGAGGAGAAAGGGGCTGTTCTTTATCATCCCAATCCTGAAATTGCTCAATTGAATGCAGGAAATGGAAAAAAATATTTAGACGTTTAATTTTAATTCAAATATATTTTTTCCATTTTTATGAAAATAGTTTAGTTTATACTTTAATCGGTTTACAATATTATGAACAATATATAGTCCGAGTCCAAAGCCACTATTTCGTTTCTCTTCTTGTGTAAAAGGTTCGAGATAATAAGAGAGCGAATGTTCTAAGCTTTTTCCTATGGAGATGACTTGAATATGCTCCTTATTTGCAATAACCGTTGTCTCCTCTTCTCCATATTTTAAAGCATTGTCTAACAGATTTTTAACTGCCAATGCAAGTAGCTTTCTGTCAGTAGTTAGAATAGTATCTTCAACATGAATATTGAGTTTATTTTTATTAGAGAGCAGTAAAGCAATGCTGTTATCTATAATTTTGTTAAGTGTTGTTTCTCTCATAAGTGGTTGAAAATCTTGGGTAGTTAGACGTTCAACATGGGCTAACTCTTCGATAAGTTCATTCATACGTTCAAAAGCACGGATGAGTGTCTCTTTTCCAATACCATCTTCGACCATTTCTGTTGCAATACGTCCTCGTGTAATAGGTGTTTTTAACTCATGCATCATGTTTCGCATAAAAAGATTTTTAGAATCAAGAAGTGTACGTATATGATGGATGGCATTATCAAAACTTTGTGCAATTTTTCCTATTTCATCATTACTTTTTTGGGTAATCTTTATGTTCATATTCCCTTTTGCAAACTCTTCTATCTGCTTATTTAATTTTTTTAGAGGAGTTAACTTTCGTATAATAGCAACATAAAGAAAAATAAATAAAATAGCAATTAATAGAGCAATTAAAATAGTAATTTGAATGCGTAGACTTTGAGCTTGCATGTCTTTTAACATAAGGTTATATCCATAACGTTTTAGATATATATATTTATTTTTTCCAATGGCAAGAATTTGCATAATTCCATAGACCGATTCTCCTCCAAAAACAACTGTACCTTTACTAAGAATAAGAAGACGACTCTCATTTAGAGCAACAGGTTTAACATGAAAATTCTGATAAAATTTCTTTTTATCCTCTTCTGTTGGGTTTAATTGGGCTGTAGAGAGTAAAATATTGGAGATAAGTTTATAACGATTGAGTTCATCTTTTTTCTGTTTCTCTTTATCCCAAGAGATAAAAAGAAAAAGAGCTGTTATAAGTAGAGAGAGTACCAAAGCAAAAAGGGTATTGATAAAAGCAGAAACAGAGATATTTTTCATAATATTTCGCATGTGATAGAGACCTCTAAACTTTTTCAGTTAAAAGATAACCAATACCTCGAACAGGTTTTATATAGGAGTTCTTATTATCAATAAGAGAAAGTTTTTGACGAATACGGGAGATAATGACATCAATATTTTTAATAGAGCTGTTATCATCAATATGTTCAGAATCGTAAAGTAGATGTTCTCTGGATACAGCAGAATTTTTCTGTTGAATTAGAATGGATAATATATCAAATTCGGCAGCGGTCAATTCAAGCAGTATGTTCTTAAAGATAATATGTCGTGCGTCACTATTCAGTTCAAAAAGAGAATCATTCTCTGTATTTTTTGCTGAACTTTGGGTTCGTCTTAATATCGTTTTAATTCGTGTAACCAACTCTCTTGGGTCATAAGGTTTTGGCATATAATCGTCTGCACCCCGTTCCATAGCAATCACTTTATCGGTAATGTCATCTCGTGCAGAAGAGACAATAATCGGAATAGAGGAGTGGTTCCGTATTTTTGGTATCACTTCAAGACCATCAATACCAGGAAGTGTTAAATCTAAAATAATCAAATCAAATTCATTTTGGGTTAGGAGAGAAAGACCCATATATGGTTCTTCAGCAGACATTACTGTGATGTCAAATTTATTAAGATATTCAGTTAAAATTTGGGAAATTTCATAATCATCTTCTATCATTAAAATTTTTATAATAATAAATCCTTATTTTTATAGTTGAGGGGGTATCATATCAAGAGAAGGGTTAAAGGTAAGATAGGATATTATCAGCATTGCTCACAAGGGCTATTACAAAGGAGGTCTAAATATGTTCTATCAAGGGAGTATATTTCAAAGGAGTTCAATTACATACTTAATCTTGTGAACAATGCTGATAACATCTTTTCTTCTTAACCGTATTATAATAGATAACTGTTAATAATCAAACAATGGAATATTAATGAATAGTTAACGGTCTACTATGTTATACTATAAAAGAACTATTGAAAAAAGGATTTATGTGGAATTTTGGAACCATATTTATGAACATTTTAATCCCATAGCCATTGATTTTGGCTTTATCTCTATCCATTGGTATGGGATTATGTATATTTCTGCTCTGCTAACAGCATTGTGGTTTGCAAAATGGATTATTAAAAAAGATGATATGCCTATATCAGAGCTTCTGATAGATAATTACTTTATTTGGATTGAAATAGGTATTATTTTAGGAGCACGAATTTGGTACATACTGTTTTATGACCCAAATACCTCCTATTATTTAACGCAACCTTGGCAAATATTTAATCCTTTCTCTGAAGAGGGCGAGTTTGTCGGTATACGAGGAATGAGTTATCATGGAGCTGTAGTTGGAGCTGCTATTTCTTCGTATCTCTTTTCACGAAAAAATGCAGGTCAAATTTATAAAATATTGGATGTTGTTGCACTCTCTGTTCCTGTAGGATATATTTTTGGGCGTATTGGAAATTTTTTGAATCAAGAATTGGTAGGACGCGTTACCGATGTTCCTTGGGGAATTTATGTTGATGGAGTCCTTCGACACCCATCTCAGCTTTATGAAGGAATTCTGGAGGGAATTGTTATTGCTATACTTATTTTTCTTTATAGAAAAAGAAAACAGTTTGATGGAGCTTTAATTGCTATCTATGGGCTACTTTATGGAACAGCTCGATTTATTATTGAGTTTTGGAGAGAACCTGATTCTCAGTTGGGCTATCTTTATGGAGAGTGGCTTACCATGGGACAGATTCAAAGTTTTATCATGATTCTTTGCTCAATAGCAATTTATTTTGTATTTCAAGCATTAAGTAAGAAAGAGACTCACGTTAAATAATATTTTTTTATAATATAAAATGTTTTCTTATGTTTAATATAAATAACGCTATAATTTTTAATTAAATTTAGGAGTAGTTATGAAAAAATTAAACATAACGTTATTAAGCATGTTTGCAACGAGTATGGTTTATGCAGGTGGTACGTTTGTAGAGCCTGTTTATGAAAGTGAAGATATTGTATTTGCAGAAGAGGCTGTAATCGAAGAGTATCCTGAAGAGGAATATGTAGCTCCTGTCGAAGAGTATGTAGAACCTGTTGTTGAGGAGGCTGTTATAGAAGAACCCGTAGTGATTAAAGAAGTACCTGTAGTTCCTCCTCCTTTACCTGTTAAACATATTAAATCAAATGGTCTCTATGCAGGTATCGGTATAAGTGGCGTAAAATTTAAAACCAATTGTAAATGTTCTACGACTAGTAGTTCGAAAGTTGGTTCGGGAAAAGATAAAACAGTAGGTATTATGGGACGTATTGGTTACGATGTCAATCAATATATTGGGGTAGAAGCCAGAGGAATTCGAAGCAATTGGAAAAGCAATGGTGCTAAAGTTAAACATGTTGGTATTTTTGTGAAACCAATGCTTCCTGTTGGCGAGCAAACAAACCTTTACGCTTTGGCTGGTGTGGCAAAGACCACAACTCAAGGTCACTTACAACGTGTTGATTCTAAAAGTTTTGCTTGGGGTGTCGGTGTGGAACATGATATTTCTAAAGATGTTGCAAAAGATGGTCGCTACAACAGAGAATTTGATGGACATGGAGATCAAGAGAGTGGACTGGGTGTTTTTGCTGATTATGAACGTTTGATTCAAAAATCAGGCTCTCCCGATTTTGATACACTTAATGTGGGTTTAACCTATGATTTCTAATTAACTATTTTGCCCCTATTAGGGGCATTCTTTCCCATAAAGCTCAATATAAAGTCTGGTGATAGCAATTAAAAAGGCTGTAATTGCTGGTCCTAAAATCATTCCCCAAAATCCGTAAGAACTCATTCCTGCTAAAATGGAGAAGAAGATAAGCAATTCATTAATTTTAATAGAACTATGAAGAATATCCTCTTTTATATATTTAATAATCATTGGCTTAATAAATGTATCGGCAATGATAGAGATAACAATAACAGAGTAGAGAGCAATAACAAGAGCTGTTTGGTCATTAGAGTAACTCCATGCATACAGAGAGACAGGAACCCATACAACAGCTCCCCCAATAATAGGAATAAGTGAAGCAAATCCATAAATTGTCCCTAATAACAGACCATTGAAGCCATAATAACTGCTAATAAGTCCAAAGAGTATTCCTTCAAAAATAGCTGTAACAACGATAGAGTAGAAGACCACTTCCATTGTCGATGAAATCTCTGTTAAAATCTTTGTCCCTTTTCTATCTGAAAGAGGAAATAGTGCTTGAATAAGGATAAAAAATTGTTCTGAATAGAGGTTTATAAAATAGTAAAAAAGCGTTACAAAAAAAGTATTTTTTACAAATTCAACACCTGTTGAGCCTGCATTTTTTAAAGTACTAAAGAGTTTTGAAATCTCTTCGCTATCAATATTGTAGTCAATCAACCCTTGTAACATTGGTATTCTATCAAGCTGTGTAATAATCTTGGAAAGAATATTAGAGATAATTTCTTTATCTATATTAACCATGTAATGAATACCAATGGTTGCAATATACGATATAGGTACAAAAAGAATAATAAGCAGTAAAAAACTTAAAATTAAAGAACTGATGTATCGAGATGAGATTTTATTTCTTAACTTGTAGTGTAAATTGGCTGTTGCCATGGTCAAGAGTAGGGCAACAACAAATGAGAGTAAAAAGGGTTTGTAGATGCTATATGCACCTAAAATTGCAAATGCAAAAAGTACAGCCGTTATGTATTCATTTTTTCTCATAAAAGTCTATCCGTATTTGGTAAGTTTAGTCTAAAGTGAATATAAGATTTTTCAGTTGCAACCCGTCCACGGGCTGTTCGTTCTATGTAACCATTGGCTAAAAGATAAGGTTCTAAAACATCTTCTATGGTTCCTTCATCTTCACTCAATGCTGCTGCAATGGTACTTAAGCCCATTGGTTTCCCTTTAGCAGAGATAAGAAACTCTAACAGTCGTATGTCTTCTTCATCAAAGCCCAAATCATTAACGCCTAGTTGGTCAAGTCCATATTGGGTTGTTTTAAGTTGAATGTTATTTTCATTGGCAACTTCGGCAAAATCTCGAATACGTCTTAAGAGTCTTAATGCTAATCTTGGCGTTCCACGGCTTCGTTTTGCTATTTCATAAGAGGCTTCAGCATTGGTAATTTTGTCAAGTTTTATGGATGCCAAACGAATAATTTCTCCCAACTCTTCAGCCGAATAAAATTGCATTCTAAAGTGCATACCAAAACGTTCACGTAGAGGATGAGAGAGCATTCCTGCACGAGTGGTTGCACCAATTAGGGTAAATCGTGGAAGTTCTATTTTGACGGTTTGGGCAGCAGGACCTGAACCAATAATAATGTCCAATCGAAAATCTTCCATAGCCGAGTATAAAATCTCTTCAATGGCAGGAGACATTCGATGAATTTCATCTATAAAGAGTATGTCTCCCTCTTCAATATTGGTTAAAACAGCAGCTAAATCACCAGATTTTTCGATCATTGGGGCAGCAGTGGTTTTGATTTGTGCATTCATTTCGGTCGCAATAAGATTGGCAATGGTAGTTTTCCCCAAACCTGGAGGACCAAAAAAGAGAATATGGTCAAGAGCTTCTTCTCGTTTTTTACTTGCTTCAATAAAGACTTTTAGATTTTTTTTTATCTGTCCTTGACCAATGTACTCATCCCAAGAAGAGGGTCGCAGAGAGACCTCTTCTATGTACTCATTATCAAATTTTTCTATATCAACGATACGTTCCACTATAACCTCTAAAGCTAAATATTTTTCTTGATGAAATAATACTCTTTTCTATGTTATAACAGGGTTTACTCTAACTTATACTGCGTGCTAACCTGTTAATAGGTAAACTTCTCGCTTGGAAATTCTCTGTTCTTTACTTCTGAAGTGTATTTCTCTAAATTCTCTTTTATAAGAGAGGCTCCATCTAAATACTGTTTTACAAATTTTGGTTTAAATGCTTCAAAGAAACCAAACATATCTGACCAAACTAAAACTTGTCCATCCGTATCTAGTCCTGCACCAATACCAATGGTTGGAATAGTAACGGCTTCGGTAATGGCTTTTGCTGCTTCAGATTTGACGCCTTCTACGACAATCGCAAATGCTCCTGCTAACTCTAAGGCTCGTGCATCTTCGACAAGATTTTCAATATCGGTTTTATCTTTTCCTCGTACTTTATAGCCACCGTCAGAGCGAACAAATTGGGGCATCAATCCAATGTGACCTAATACAGCTATCGAGTTATCACTGAGAGCTTTTACGATATTTGCCCTCTCTTTTCCACCCTCTATTTTTACTGCTTGGGCATTGGTCTCTTGATAGGCTCTTGTTGCATTTTTTACGGCATCAATTTCATTGGTGTACGAACCAAAAGGCATGTCTAAAACAATCAGAGGCAGAGATGCCCCATTACATACTGCTTGAGTATGGTAAATCATTTGATCCATTGTGGCACTTAGCGTATCATCTTTTCCAAAGAAGCTCATATTTAAGCTGTCCCCGACCAAAATCATATCAACCTCTCCATCAAAGAGTTTGGCAAATAGGGCATCGTAGGCAGTGACCATGGTTATTGGTTCAATACCTTTCATTTTAGCAATTGTGGTTAATGTCACTTTCTTCGCAACTTTTTTGGTTTGAATACTCATTATTTTTCTACCTTATAATGGATTGATTTAACTGTTTTATCAAAAAAATGTATAATAGCACTATTAATTTAGAAAAGAGTTTATATTGAAAAATTTAGTTGCATATATTACCACAGGTTACCCTTCGTTAGAGTTCACAGTTGATATGGCATTAGCCTTAGCCGAAGCAGGGGTTGATACCCTTGAATTGGGTATGCCTTTTTCTGACCCAGTAGCAGATGGACCTGTAATCGAAAAAGCAAATCTCAAAGCTTTACAAGGTGGATTTAAACTAAACGACCTGTTTAGTGCATCAAAAGAGATTGCTCCTCATATTGATACCTTATGGATGGGGTATTTTAATCCTTTCTACCATAAAGGAATGGAGTTTTTTATAGAGCAAGCCAAACAGAGTGGGGTAAACGGATTTATTATTCCCGATTTACCACTAGAAGAGGCTCTGCCGTATAAAACAATGATGAAAGAGGCAAATTTATCACTTATAGATTTTATTGCTCCAACAGACAGCAAAGAGAGAATCAAGCAAATTGTAACGGATTCTCAGAAGTTTATCTATTTGGTAGCCTATGCAGGAATCACAGGTTCGGGGCAAAGTGAAGATTTACAACCCATTATTACAGATATAAAAGAGTACAGCGATACTCCTGTTTATGTAGGTTTTGGAGTGAATGAAAAAACAGCTAAAGAGAAAGTAAAAGGGGTAGATGGTGTTATCGTCGGTTCTGCTTTTGTACAGGTTCTTTTAGAGGATACCTTAAATAATAGTCAAAAAATTCAGAAAATTTCACGTTTAGCCAAAGAAATTAAAGAAAAAATTAACGAATAAATAAAAAATATGCTAGAATAATAAAATTAACTTTAAAATTTAATATTAGGAAGTAAAAATGAGAAATAAAACAGTTTTAGAAGATTTAGATGCAAAAATATCATTAATCTTAGAAAAATATACTCTGCTAAAAAATGAAAATCTTTTATTAAAAGAAGAAAACGGTAAGTTAAAATCTGATTTTAATCTTTTAAAAGAGGCTTTTCAATCCAAAAATCAAGAGGTTGTACAATTACAAGAAGAGGATGAATTAAAAGATTTAGAACTAGAAGATATTGTTCTCAAAATTAGTAAAGCAATGGGCTTAGTTATAGAGGAAGAAGAGGATGTGGCGTAAAAGCCATCCTCAACCCTTGACATAAAAAACAATTCTTGTTATAATAAATATTCCTCTGTAGCTTTTCATATAAAAATTTACAAGAAATATGGGGATGACTTGGTTTCGACTGGAGTAGTCGGAGTTATGTGCATGTCGGACTGAGCATTTCCGTTACACGGCTCACTATGCATAACTGCAAACAATACAGATTACCGTCCAGCTTACGCAGTAGCGTAAGTTTACCCCGAGCGATCGGAGGACTGCCTTACCGACAAGTTCCATCTTACTCGGATTTTAGGCATCACATCTGATGGATATGCTCTGTAGAAGCCATGCTACAGTGTGAGAATTCTGGCTGGTCTTGTGTAGCTTTGGGTGCTGTGCGAAGCAAGATGAGATTTAACATTACCATCTAAGCATGTAGATTCATAACACTAGCTATTTTAGGACTGGGGTTCAATTCCCCACGTCTCCGCCAAAAACTTCCAATATTTAACCTTTTATACCTCTCAAAAATCCAAAAAATCTTAGCTTTTTAAATTTTAATAATAATATTTTTTTGACTAAAATAGTCTATTTTTAATGACGTAACCATAAAAATATTTTGAGTCTAAAATCTTTTTCACCAAAATAACTGTAGGGTGTTGTGCCTCACAATACCGTTAAATAGAAATTAAAGACAAAAATTATAATAAGAAATTTCATCTTAATTAAAAAACCTTTTAGACTAACTTAATCAAAAATATAGTAAAATTAAATTTATATTAAATATATTTATTAAAAAGGATAATTAATGTTATATAGAATATTTATATTGACTTTACTAATATTTACTTTCTCAGAGGCAAAAGATGCTTTTTCTTCTGAACGATTTTTAGGGATAGAGGTTGGTTATACAACTCTTGAATCCAATAATATTATTGGAATTAAAGAGAGTAACCCCGATATAGAGTATGGCTTCAAGATTGGAGCTCAAAATATGGAGTGGAGAACCACTGTTGATTTAAATTTTTTTAAAGACAAAAAGAAAAAATATCAACAAGCTAGGTTGTCTTTTGACTATTTCGTATGGAACAGTTTGTATAAAACAGACGATATTGTTTTTAAACCTTATCTCGGAACGCATATTGGTTGGATGAATTATACCAATGAAGTAGGAGCTGTAGAATCCAGTGGAATGCTTTATGGTGGGCAAGCAGGTTTAGCATGGAATGTTTTAAATGAGGTTGATTTTGATTTATCGTATAAATATTCAAAAACAAGTATCAAAGATGTAGAGAGCTTAAATGGTTTTGTTCTTGGTTTAAATTATATTTATTAGGAGATGAGAGTGAAAAATATTTTTTTAAAAATTACATCAATGTTATTACTCGCTTTCTTTAGTATAGGCTGTGGAACAGAGGGCAGTAGTAGTTCGGTTGAATCATTACTAAGTATTGAGACACAGCAGAGTAAAGTGAATAATTTGAAGAATGAAATGGATATGGACTTTTTAGTAAAAAGTGACTACGGAAGTAATGTAAATATTGTTCTGAATGATTTAAGTCTGAGCTTTCCTTTGTGTGCTATAAAGAAGGTAAAATTTACCCCGTCTAAAGTTACTTTAGATGAGAAAAAAATAGAAGAGAATATTCATGCAGTTGTGACATTTAAAGAGGAGTGTATTCCTAATTCTTATTCTATAAGTGGAAAAAGTTTTTTGACTTTAAATTCTAAAAGTAATGAAATCCCTTTTGAGTCTGGTACTATCGAGATTACTCCTACTATAGAGAGTAATGTATCAACAACTATTATTGTACCTTCACAAGATACGAACAGCAGTACAGCCGTTGTTGTAAATGATGTTACTTTACCAATAGTAGTTATTCCCAATAGTTTAAAAAATATTAAGTTAACATCGAATAATAAAAATATAGAGATAGCGATTAAAGTTTTTAAAGATATTGTTCCCTATTCTAAAGGGAATGTTCGAGTTGAGTTACCAACAAAGGTTTTAAGAGGTGTAGATGTTGGATTATTTGATTCGTATACTGTACCCGTTAATGAACAAGGAATTGCCACCTTTAACTATACTGGTCCTTCAAATTTAAAAGGATTGATAGAGAGTAACGATTTAAGTAGTACTTTTAAATTTTATCACAGTGAAAACAGTATAAACAAGCAAGAATTAACGGTTAACTATGAGATAGATAAAGAGATTTATACACCTGTAGATTACTTTTTAACAGTTACTACTAAAGAGAGTGATTTTAGTATGGGTATTCCAAATGTAGAAAAAACATTTTCCATTTTGATAAAAGATAGTAAAGAGGATATTGTTACAGATATTAATATCACTAAAATAGAAGTTGAGAGTCAAAATACATTGGTTGCTAAACTTTTGAATACCGATACAAAACTATTAGAAAACAAAGTAGAATTATTAAAAGAGAATAACAGTAACTTTATATTAGTATCAAAAAAACTTTCAGGGCTTGTTCCTCTTAAAATTGTTGTTGAATTTATAGGGTCTAATAATCAGAAAAAAATGCTCTCTACAGTTATTAATATTAGAGTAATGTCGGGTCCTCCTTCGGCTATTTCTGTCTCTTATTTAAGTTCAGGACAAGATGTAGGACGTGCTAAATATGAAGAAAAATTTGCTGTCTCTGTAACCGATGAATATGGCAATAGAGTGAATACTCGACCTTATATCTCTTTGGGTGCTATTGTAGGATATTCTGTTGATGGAAGTGCTCCTTCTGCAACTGAAACCAGCAAGACAAAAAGACTTTATTATGGTCAATATGATATGGAAAATGGAATTTCTAATGGACTAATTGATGCTTTAGATGATGAGAAGGTTGATACAACACAGTTTGAAGATACACTGCGTCCTGATGTTTTTAAATGGATTAAAGCTGATGGTAAAAATAGTGATAAACTGGTTGTTTTTGGAAAAGGTAAAAATTATGAGGCGATGGGTAAATGGGATTTTAATAAAATAGACAATAATACACTTAAATTAGAAGATGACTATTTTGGAATTAATAGAGATGAACTCTTTTATGCTATCGGACATAATTACTATCAAGATCAGTGTCAAGATGATGGTCGAGAGTGGCTAGGAAATACCGATTCAGAAAAGTATCAATTGGATGAAGAGGGGACGGTTATTGTCTCTTATAAGTATGATTATCAGTTAATGGGTAAAGATGCTATGGTGTGGGTAAATCTAAATGGTTATCAGTCTGATACAGCTAAAGATACCCGTATAGGAGAGGTTACTAGACATACACTATTAGGAAAAGGCATACATTCTGTTCCTGAAAAAGGGTACAGCTTAGATAAAAATACTACTGTTTCAGCAACATTTGAAATGTGGCACAATGCAACAAATAGACGTTATCGTAATGCTCATTTCTCTTGGAGAACAAAAGTAGGAAGTACATGTAAGGTATTATCAACTCATTCAAGTAATCGTTATGATGCTCGAACATGTAAAAATGGTTTTTCTAATGAAGGAGTATCTTATATTACTTTTTTATTACAGTCTCTAGAAGATAAAGGGTGTACTTTTAATATTGATGAGGTTTATGTTGCCGATGAATTCTAAAATAAAAAGAGGTTTTTAACCTCTTTTCTCTAGTTAATCCTCTTCTTCTCTTCTTTTTACTATAATTCTATAAAATATTTCTATATATAGGTAAACTCATGATTGATTTAAAATATCTACAAAAAAACTTTGATGAAGCGAGTGCTAAACTTTTAAAAAA
>Ga0256827_10000846_pt1 | contig 19302 bp, 21 predicted proteins | sample CV84metaG_FD_185977 | JGI IMG/M metagenome (GOLD analysis project Ga0256827, IMG submission 185977) | Hydrothermal vent microbial communities from East Pacific Rise, Pacific Ocean - CV84 | ecosystem: Environmental > Aquatic > Marine > Hydrothermal vents | place: Pacific Ocean: East Pacific Rise... | reverse complement strand
TCAAAGGAGTTTACAAACTTTTTTCAACAAGCAAAGCCCTAAGTTTAGGGCTTTTAAGAAAAAACTAAGCCAAGTTGGTGTATTCTAAATCATCAGTTTACAAACTTTTTCTCAAAGAGGGTGTAAACACCAGTAAAAGTTCCATAAAATGCTACTGTTAAGTTATTTGAAACTTATCATAGCCCAATATATAGGCTATTCCCTGACTGTATTTATACGATAAGGGTTTGATACCCTTTTCTTTGTAACGAAATGCATTGAAGCTTTCCAGCTTATTCCCTGACTGTATTTATACGATAAGGGTTTGATACTTCGCACTGTTCTCTTCATTCTCCAAATCCCTTTCATTCCCTGACTGTATTTATACGATAAGGGTTTGATACACATCAACTGTACAGTTATTCTCCGCTTTAGCAAAATTCCCTGACTGTATTTATACGATAAGGGTTTGATACACATCAACGGAAGGATTATTAATCCCTCCGTTATTACAACATTCCCTGACTGTATTTATACGATAAGGGTTTGATACGGTAATTCCATTGTGTCATCAGGGTCTATCTCTAGTCCGTCAAATTCCCTGACTGTATTTATACGATAAGGGTTTGATACCTTTTTTTCGAGCCCCAAAATGGTCTCTATATGCTCTAATTGCAACTGATTCCCTGACTGTATTTATACGATAAGGGTTTGATACAATTTTTTGCGATTGATAACTTTTGTTTTTTTTCAAAAATTCCCTGACTGTATTTATACGATAAGGGTTTTTCTTATTTCAAATAACTTAACCCTTTTGGCAAGACCTCTTTTTATTACAATTTTTATCACTCGTACATTAAAAAACCTTATATACTAGACAGTTTTTGTCTCTTATTCAAGCTATAATTCTTTAAAAAAGGAGTCTGTAATGGCTGATGATAAAAAAATAAATAGTATCTTTAAGCTTATGGAGATATTGGTAGAAGAGAAAGAGATAAAAGCGAACGATAAAGAGATTGCCAAGCGTTTGGGTTATACCACACGAACATTAAGCCGACATCTACAAGATTTAGCCACTATGGATTCTAATGTTATCAAGGTCAAAAAAGGTAAAAATAGCGTTTATGAACTCTTTGATACCTCTTATGTGTTTGAGAAAGTTATGAAAAATACCAATGATTTCTCTTGGTTTTTTGATTTGGTTGATAGATGGGATGATGCGATATTTAAGGATATGAATTATGAAATCTCTAAAAAAGAGAGAGATGTATTTTTGTATAAAAATTCCCCTTTTGAAGAGCTACAGAGCCAAGAGCAAAAAGATATTTTTCGTACTCTAAAAGAGGCGATAATTGAAAAAAAATATCTGGATATTGGTTATATTTATGATAAACCAAGAACCCATAAAAAGACTATTCCTCTAAAACTTATATTTATGGAACAGAATTGGTATTTGGCTATTATAGACCAAGATGAGGGTTTTAGATTTCTGCGTCTCTTTTTTGTAACCAAACTGGGTAAATTATCTAAAAAGAGTTATATTCATGATATATCCAAAAAAGAGTTAAAAGCTTGTCATCACTTTTTGAATAACTTTCAAAATCCTATGAGCAGATACAATAACCCCATTCAAACAGCCCATATCTTAACCTCTCCTAGAGTGGCAAAATACTTTAAACCCCACATGAAACAGCACTTTTTATCTGAAAAGTTCATCAAAAAACATAGTGATGGCTCAATAGAATTTAGTGTAGAGTACTCTCAACCTATCGAGATTTTACCTTTTATTAAAAAGTGGTTACCTGACCTAAAAATACTATCTCCTCAATCTTTGGTGGATGAACTTAGAGCCGATTTAGAGGCTTTTTTATTAAAATAATCTATAAATTTCATTTTATTTTTTGTGTGACAGTTTTTGACTTTGGTTTTTGGGATAATAGCGTATCTAAAGAAATTAAGGAAAAAGAGATGAAGAGACATTTTTTTGTAGTTTTGGCAATTATTGGTTCTGTGAATATGCTAAATGGCGATGATAGCATCAATCTAGAGCAACATGTAAAGATGAAACAAAAAGCCATTGTTGAATATGATGCTTTGGATAAGTTGGTTGTAACCATCAATATTCAAGTGGCTGATGCTATTTCAGAAGGAGAGAAGACACTTAAAAGTTTAGAAGAGAATTTTGACTTTCTTGAAAAAATTGAAAGTGATGCTGACTTTAGAGAGTGTGTAGTTCTAAAAGATAATCAAAAGAGATTACTCTATTCAAAATCGGTAGCTCATAAACTATTAAAGAATAGAAAGATAACACAGCCTCAACACGATAAATTTATTGAAAAGCAATTTTCAAGAGAAAATATTTTAAATAAGAATATTTCAAAATTTTGTAAATAAGGAAAAATCATGACAAGTAAAATTTTATTAACATCACTATTACTACTATCAGCAACTATCTCTTATGCAGACCAACTTACATCAGATAATAGGAGTGAGACAAGTTCATCTGAACCAACACTTGAAGAGATTGATAGACGGATTAAGAAAGCAAAAGAGTATTTAGAAAAGTTACCAGAAGAGATTGCTTCTACAAAAAGAGAGTTTCAGGTTTTAGCAGAAAAGGGAAATAGAGCTACGATAATGGTTACACGCTATTTAAGTTTTTCTAAGAAATGTGCCAATAGTGAACTTGATGGAATTGGAGAAGATATGTGCCGTTTCGCAAGTAAAAGTGACTTAGGAACATTGATTAAAAATAAAAAGAGTCAAATTACAAAAGCAATTAGTTTTGTAAATGGAAAATTAAAAGATTTAGAGGCTGAAACTAGACAAACAGGTGCAGTAAGAGAGGGTATCGCCGTGTTAGAAGATGTCAAAAAAATTTTAATGGGTACAATATAAGGAGATTAAAATGTTTAAAGCAGTAATTATTATGACAGGTGTCACACTATCAAGCTATGCAATACAAGATATTTCTTGTGTTGATTTTGTTTCAATGAATAACTCTACAGCCAAGAGTGTTATTGAAAGTTTTAGAAAAAGTTTAAAAATAGACCACTTTAACACAAATCCTAACCAAGCAGATAGAGCCTATATTTATGGTACTGCTTCTGATGCTAAAAATAAATTAAAAAGATGTATAGCTTTACGAAAAATTAGTAGATATACACCAAATAGTACAAAACGTTATTTGGGATTTGAAGAGCTTAATGAGATGGTTCTAGAGAATCAATCTGAAAAAAATATTTACTATCATCGACTTAAAGAGAGTAAAAATTTTTTTAAAAAATATAGTTCAGCTTCTATAGTAGGAAATTTATGTTCTAACCCATTGGTATATCTTACTATTCAGCCTACAAGTAGGGGAACACAGATGGTTAATGAAGCAAGAGTCGAAAACAATCAGGTTATTCTAAGACAAAAAGAGATTAGTGTAGATGGATTTGTAAAATTTAAATGTGGAACTAATGCCATAAAAAATCAATATATATCTTATTTAAATAGTAAACAAAAGAGGGTAGCCCTTAGTTATAAAAGAAAAGTAATACCAGAAAAAGAGATTGTGGTTCAAGATAGTATTGACAATAATACATATATTACAACAAGTTTATTAACAGCAACAGATAATCTTGATATTTCAAAAAAGATTTCTATTTCAAAAGATAAAAAATTAACTAATGTACAGCATAGAAATGGAGTAACAAAAAAAGGGGTAACCTGGAATGATGTTGTCTTTAACTATGAAGGAAGAAATTATTGTATTTCACTTAAACATTGGGAACAAGGCACAAGATTAGGAGGGGAACAGTGAAAAAGCTTACTCTATTTGGATTAATTATTTTTTTACAATTTACTTATGCTAAAAATGATTTTGGTAAACTGGTAGAAGAGTTTGACCAGTTTGAGAAGAGTACAACACCATTTTTAAAGAGCTTAGATAAACATATTAAAAGAAATGTCTATGATATTTTAGCTAATTATGAGAATCAAGATTCTGATTTAGTACAAAAGTGGTTTCATATTGCATCTCAAGTTACAACCAATAAAGAGTTGGGGTTTTTTATAAAAAAAACAGATTATAAAGTTCGGGCTATTTTAGAAAAACTTATTTTTGATAAGAGCAAACCTATTACAGCCGAAGATAGAAAAGTATTATTAGAAAAGTTTGATTTTTTGTTAGATAAAGCTCAACAAAATAGCTACTCATCTTTAAATCAAGAGGGTAGAGCAAAGATAAGAATTAACTTTAGAACAATGCCAATTGTCTCTAACTTAACAAAAAAGAGAGATAGCAATAACAAATTTATTATTTTAAAGCCTAAAAAGTCCTTAATTTTACTTCATAAAATAACTTATGTTATATATGGACGTAAAGTTATTTGGGGATATGTTAAGTCAGAAGATAATAGTAAACGAGGTTGGATTAACCTAAAAAATACAACATTTAGATAAAAAAGGGAGATAAGATGAGATACACCAACATAAAAATATTAATAAGAACAGTTCTATATTTGAGTATAGCTACAGTAGTTTTTTTAAATATTGTCAATTTAATGCAGTTTCCTACAAATGGAGTTAAAGATAATACCAAGCAGACAGAGTTGATTAAAGAACATCTTATCTCTATGGATAATAATGAAGCAATATTAAATGAAATTATTGGAGCAACACCATCTAGTAATTATCTAAGTGAGTTTAAAGATAAATTTGTTTTTTTTGATTATATCTTTAATAATAATAACATCGTTGTTCCTCTATTATATATTATAACAATGTTGACTTTTTTATTACAAGCCACACTTCTTTCGTTAAGCAATTATTACAAAGAGTTAGGTCAATTTTGGAGTGAAAAAGAGTTGGATTCTTTTTTTCTTTACAGTTCGGAGTGGGCAATTAATGCTCCACCTGTATTGGGTGTGGTTGGTACAATTTTCTCTTTTGGTATGGTTGTTAGTAACTTATCAGATATGAGTAGTTTAAGTACAGTGTTTAAAGATAATTTTGCCAATGCAGCATTAACTACAATTATTGGTGGTTCTATTTATGTGTTGAATTTGTTATTAAATATTTTTATTGCCAAAAATTTATCGAAATAGGAGAAGATTATGAAAAAATTTTCTGCTCCTCCTATGATTATTATTTTGGATGTTCTTTTTGTGGTTCTTTTTATTTTAGTATTAGAACAATCCCCTGATATTAAAATTATTTTACCCCAAGAGGTTATGCTTGATGATACTTTTATTGCAAGTGTAGACAAAAATGTAAAAATTCAACATTGGTTTGACAAAGAGCAAAAAAGATGGAAAGATTTTAATCAATTTCCTACTGGTAACAGAAAGTTTTCGTTTGTTTTTGGAAATATTGACTGTAGCAGTAATATTTTTTGTAAAAATATAGATAATCCATTCTCTAATGAAAAGAAAAAAATCTATATTAAAGGAGACCTATATGATGAAGTTTCAGGCTTAATATCCGACTCTTGTCTAAAGTTTCCAAAACAGTGTTCTAATGTAACCTATCATATTACAAAAGAGGGTACAGTAGACAAAAAAAGACTAAAAAAAGACCATCAAATTTTTAGATATATATTAAAAGAGGAGAAGAGATGAAAAGAATAGTTTTAACAATATTTCTTATTTTAAATATGTTAGAGGCAAAAGAGTATACTCTTAATGTTTATACGATAAAAATAGATGTCAATAACACAAAATCTAATGGTCTTTCATGGGATTTTTCTGGTGGTTCTCCTGATATTTATATAAAAGTAGATGGTAGAAAAATACCATTTCAACCAAAATGTAGAAATCAATATCGTTGTAGTATAGAGTTTATCTCAAAGTCTAAGAAACATTGGTACTTTGAAATTTATGATAAAGATTTTTCAAGTGATGATTTAATTGGAAAGGGAGAGTGTTCATTAAAAGAGAAATGTACTCTAGGCAATGCAACAGTTTATATTGATTAGTATTTTTTTTACTTATTGTGGCTGTATCCCACATTTTTCTTCCAAATTTTATTAATGGTACGTGGGAAACAGTACTAAATATTTTTGTTTCTTTTTGCTCTTTTTTGTGCTATTTCCAAAACCTCAATTCTAGGTCGCCTAAAAAACCGTCCTCATACTTAAAATGCTACCTTGTAGAAGAAAGATACTTAAAAACTCTCTTAAGAAAAGGGGGCTTTTGGGTATAATCGGATTAAAAAGGAGTTGCTGTTTTGGAGAAAAAAGAGATACATTTGGTTAAAAAAGTTTCTAAAGAGTTGGGGTTGACTTATAAAGAATTGGGGGATGAAATTGGATATAGTGAGAGTACTTTAAGACGTTCAGTATCAACAAATCAACTTAGTGGGCAGTTAAAAAAAGCTATTGAACTCTATTTGGAAGTTATAAAATTTAAAGAAAAAGAAGAAAAAATAAAAAAACAAAAAGACTTAATTGAATCATATTCCATAAAAATACTAGAAGAATTGAGAGATAAAAGATAATATTTCAACAATAAGGGTTGACAAAAAAGAAAAAATATCCTACAATGCCAAATATCAAAAAAATATAAGGCAAAAAAATGGAACAAGAACCTATAGAAAATTTAATTGTTATTCATCCAAATATTTTGCGTAAGTTTATGAGACATGGAAAAGATTTTTCAAATCTAATTGCCTTATATAGCTTTTACCTCTATCACGCTAAACAGCAAAAGACAAACAAACCACTTGCAACCGATGAGTTTACAAGAAAAGGTATGAATTGGGCAATAGATAGAGTTAAACGGATTAAGAAGATACTAAAAGAGATGAAGCTTATAGAGGTAGTTCAATATAGAAAATACTACTATGTGCATCTTTTTTTCATATACAGCAAGAAAAAACTAGATGAGATTTTTGGAGGAAATAAGGAAACGGAGGCTTCAGCCCCGAACAAGCCAAAAGAGAAAGAAGAGCCTAAAAAAGAGAAAAAAAGTGAGTCAAAACCAAAAGCAACTACACCACCTCTTTTAAAGTTATGGTTTGATTATTGTGATAAAAACAAAATCTCTTATGGTAAAAGCAACAAAATATATTGGGAAAATCAGCTAAAAAATCGCTTAACTATTGACCAACAACAAGCCATCTATAATGCTATAAACAAAAAATGGAAAAACTTCTATATGGTATCAACCAAAGAGTCAAAATATCAAAAGTTTCTAGGTAAAAGCCTAATGATGGAGAGAGATTGCGATACCCTACTTGACATTGGCTATTATAATAAAAAGTATATTTATCAATTTAAAAATATAAAAGTAACATCAACAGGCTCTCCACAAGAGCTATTTAGTAGATATGGATATACCAAAACTGATGTTAAAACAGCCCCTATTGTTTCGCAGGTAAAAGATAAGATTATGGGGGTTATTAAACGGTTTTAAATCGTTGAAACCTAAAACTAAGCCAAGTTGGTGTATTCTAAATCATCAGTTTACAAACTTTTTCTCAAAGAGGGTGTAAACACCAGTAAAAGTTCCATAAAATGCTACTGTTAAGTTATTTGAAACTTAGAGATATTTTTTCATAGCCCGATATATAGGCTATTCCCTAACTCTGTTTATACGATAAGGGTTTGATACATAATGATTACTTTATTTGTAGATTTTTTCTCAAATTATTCCCTGAGTGTATTTATACGATAAGGGTTTGATACTCATAATTTCTTACTAAAAATGCAGGTTCTCGACTATTTATTCTCTGACTCTGTTTATACAATAAGGGTTTGATACAGAAGAGTATATTCATCAAGCTTTTGAATATCTAAAGAAAGTATTCCCTGACTGTATTTATACTATAAGGGTTTGATTTCCTATATGGTGAACATGGGATTCCTTGACTGTATTTATACGATAAGGGTTTTTCTTATTTCAAATAACTTAACCCTTTTGGCGAAACCTCTTTTTATTCCAATTTTTGTTAATGGTGCGTTGAAAACAGCACCCTACGATTTTTCTTATTTTTCCCAAAAACCCCACTTAAAAGACAGTTTCTGTCTTCTATTTATTGTACAATGGTTAATATTTTTTAGTTAAGATAGTTAAAATTAAACTCAAATAGTGGAGGTAGAGATGCAATATCTGTATGGTGCTAGTGTGCAAGGGATTCAGGGGTTTATCTTTGAGACCAATAAGTTGCAAGAGATAGTTGGGGCGAGTGAGATTGTTAAAAAGATAGAGAGGGATTTTGAAAATGATTATACCCCTTTGTCTATTTTGCGTAATGCAGGGGGTTCTATTAAGGCAGTTTTTGGGCAGAAAGAGGCACAAGAGATTGTTAAAAATTTCCCTAAAAAGGTTATGCAACAGGCTTATGGCATTACTATCTCTCAGGCTATGGTGGCGATGGAGGGGGAGTTTGCCGAGCAGGATAAGGCAGATAAAGAGGTTGAGAGACTTTTACGCATCCAGCGAAACAGACCCACCACTCCACTTGATTTTAGTTTGGGAATAATGAAGTTTAATCCCAGTACCTCTAAGCCTGTGGTGGGGTATAGCAAAAAAAATGACTCTTTGGATATGGCATCAAAACAGAAAAGAGAAGCCTACTCTAAATGGTTTAATAAAAAAAGAGCCAAAAATCCAAATTTTCAAGAGTTAAAAGATATAGGGGCTTTTTCTAATGAGAAAAATAAAATAGCTGTGATTCATGCCGATGGTAATGGCTTGGGGCAGATTGTACCTCTTTTAGGGGATGCTTTGAGTGAGTTTTCTGTGGCACTGGACAAGGCTACTAAAAAAGCTTTTGAAGATGCAAAAGATGAGACTATGCAGATACGAGATGTGATTTTGGGTGGGGATGATATGATAGTTATCTGTAATGCCAATGACGCTTTGAAGTTTACTCGAAACTTTTTGGAAAACTTTGAAAAAGAGACAGAGAATATAAAGGCGATTCAGAACTTAGAGGGCTTCTCTAAATTAACAGCTTGTGCAGGAATCGCCTATACCAACGAAAAGTACCCTTTTCATTACGCTGTTGATTTGGCAGAGGCTCTTTGTGGTCAAGCCAAAAAAGATTCCGAGCGAAAGGCTTCTTGTTTGATGTTTCACAATATACAAAGCTCTAACTTTCAGAGTTGGAGTAAGTTTGTGGCTGACGAGTTGACCATTGTTAATGACCAAGAGGAGATTTATTGTGATTTTGGGGCGTACTATTTAGAGAGCGATGAGAAACCAACCATTAAAAATCTTATAACTGTTATAGAGTCCTATCGGCAAGAGGGAAGCCCGATATCTAGGCTTAGAGCGTGGATGGGAGAGTTACATAATAGTGGAACATACTCTAAAACTCTTTTGGCAAGAGTCAATGTACTGGCTAAACAGAACAGTGAATGGAGAGAGAATATTATGGATAAAAACCTTAAAAACTTGTATAGTTCACTCTCCAATGAGAAACTTATTGTAAAAAAAGATTCTAAGTGGAAGACCCCAATCTATGACATATTGCAGATACTCTCTGTAACAAAGGCGAAGTGATGAGATTAAAATATGAGATAAAATTTTTGGACTATTGGCATTTGGGTTCAGGTCTTAGTGCTGGTACAAAACTCGATAGTTTGGTGTTAAAAGATAGTGATGGGCTTCCTTTTGCTTCGGGGAAGACGCTCAAAGGGCTGTTTCGTGAGATGGCAGAGATGATAGATTGTCAATTTGTCAATCTATGTTTTGGGGGAAGCTCTAACATCAAAGATTGCTGTTATGATGAGGATATGAAGAACAGAGAGGGAGTCTGTTATTTTACAAATGCAGAGTTGCCCACATCAACCAAAGAGCAGATTTTATCAAATCACTTAAAAGATAACCTCTATACCGAGATAGCATCAACCAAGATAGATGAGAAAGGGATAGCTGTGGATAACTCTTTGCGAGAGATAGAGGTGGTCATTCCTATTACACTCTATGGAGAGATAGAAGATGTTCCTGATGAGTATGTAGAGTGGATGAAACAGTCGGTAGTGATGGTTAAACGAATGGGATTAAACCGTAACCGTGGTTTAGGACGATGCCAAATAACGATAAACGAGGTGGTGTAATGCAAGAGCTAATTTTTAAAGTAACATTTTTAAGTGATGTGGTTCTTCCTGCAACCTCCAACACCGAAGGGAAGATAGAGCCTTTGGATTTTATAGCAGGTTCTACCTTTTTGGGGATGGTTGCAAAAAAAGAGTATGGGAATTTTAAAGATGATTTCACTATTTTTCATTCGGGAAAGGTACGGTTTGGAGATGCCACACCTCTACAAGATAAAACACCAACCTATAAGATACCCCTTAGCTTCTTTTATGAAAAGTTAACCCCAACCAAAGTGATTAATCAGGTTCAAGAGGATTTACGCTCTTTAACTCAAGCCAAACAGTTTAGAGCAGGATATATCTCTAAAGATTTTGTTTTGAGTTACTTGGATTATAACTATGCTCAAAAGAGTGGATATAACAAGAGCAAAAGACGCAGTAGAGACAGCTCGATGTATGGTTATAGCTCCATACAAAAGGGGACAAAGTGGCAATTTGTCTTAAAGTATGATGCTGATATTGTAGAAGAGAGTGAGATAGAGCAGATTAAAAAGGCTCTTGTGGGTAGACAACGCTTAGGAAAATCAAAATCCTCTCAATATGGAGAGATAATCATTGCTTGTGATGAGCAAAACTCTTTGGAATCGGAGGCTTTAGCCCCGAAATTAGGCTCTGAAGTGATTTTATATCTAAAAAGTCGTGTAGCACTATCTGATAAAGAGGGAAATCCAAGCTATGATTTACGCTATTTGGCAGAGGGTTTAAAAGATGAGCAGATAGATTGGAGCAGAACCCAACTTAGAACCTCGACCTATAACCGATATGATGGCTCACGAAAGAGCAAAGATACCCAACGGGTGGTTATTAATGCAGGTTCGGTAGTTGTTTTACGCAATATTAGTCAAGAGATGGTTAGCCAAATTTCAGAGGGTGTTGGATTGTATCTTAGTGAGGGGTTTGGAGAGATTTTAATTAACCCAACTTTTTTAATGGAGAAATCTTTTACCTTAAGTGAGTACAAAGTCAATAAAACCGTTAGCCCTGTGGATATTTACGATGATATGGTTAAGTTTCTCTTTATCAAAGAGGAGGAGAGACGAAAACAGCTTGATATTGCTTCAACTGTTCACACATTTATAGAAGCCAACAGAGCCATCTACTCAAAAGCGATGAATGCCCAATGGGGAACAATTCGCTCTTTCTGCTCCTCTTCTAATGATGAGTTGATAAAAAATAGAGTTGAAGCGTATATTACCGATGGAGTAGCCAAAGATAAGTGGCAAGGAGAGAGGGGTAAAAATCTACTCAACGCAATAGAGCAGAGTCGTAGCCCTTTGGCTTTTACCAAACTGCTAAGTATGGAGATGCCAAAAATAAAGGAGAACAGCAATGACTAGAAGACAGATAGCTCAAATAACCATAGAAGCCGATACTCCGTTAAAAGTTGGCTCTGCAAATAGCGATTTTTTACAAGATAGCCCCATCCAAAGAGATTGGAACGGTCTACCAATGATTTTAGGAACATCTATTGCAGGGGTGTTACGAAAAGATTTTGAAGGTAATGATGATGATATTTTTGGAAAAGATGATGGTTCAAAAGTTATCTTCTCTAATGCTCTTCTTTTAGATGAACATCAAAAGGTAAATGAGGGTCTGCTTTTGGAGAAGTCTGATTTTTTACAAATTTTTGATAACTTACCCTTAAGAGAGCATACAGCCATTTCAGATAAAGGAGCAGTTGACCCTACAAAAAATGCAAAATTTGATGAAGAGGTGGTCTATAAGGGGAGCAGATTTAAATTTTCGATAGAGATGCTAGACAATCAAACAGCATTTAACGAGCTAATAGAGCTTCTACAGAGTCCCTCTTTTAGATTGGGTGGAGGAAGCACCAAAGGGTTTGGGAAGTTTAATATTTTAGAGATAAAAACAGAAACCATAGAGACAATAGAAGCATTAAAAGGTTACTCAAGTAGCCTAAATAACTTTAACGGCAGTAGGGTCGATTTATCGACCAATAATCAATCTGCAACCCATACAAAATATACTCTAAAGATAACCCCCGATGATTTCTTTATGTTTGGTAGTGGTTTTGGAGATGAAGAGACAGACCAAACACCCGTCTATGAGTCTGTAATAGATTATAAGAAAAAGAGATTAAGCGATAAGCAGATTCTACTTCCTGCAAGTTCATTGAAAGGGGCTTTGGCTCACAGAACAGTGTTTCATTTTAATAGTATAAATGAGTTTTATATTGGCAATGAAAAAGCACGAAAAGTTATAACTGAACTCTTTGGAGAGGCAAAAAACTCTAAAAAAGAGATAAACGGAAGCAAGGGGAAGATAATCTTCTCTGACTGCTTTAAACTTGACCAAAACATAACAAAAATCTTTGACCATGTAGCCATTGACCGTTTTACAGGTGGTGCATTGGATGGTGCATTATTCCAAGAGAAGACCATTGCACAAAATGATATATGGAAGATTGAAATCTTGGTAGAGGATTTTAAAGAAGATAGCAACCTCTCCGATGAGAAAAATCAAGAAGAGAGAGAGCAGTATCAAACAGCATTAAGAGCTTTTGAGAAGGCTTTAGATGATGTCTGTAGTGGTCTTTTGCCTCTTGGTGGAGCAACCACCAAAGGGCATGGGGTATTTAGTGGAGATTGGAGTAAATCATGAACAGAAGCGAAGTGATACAATATATTAACAGTTTAAAAGGGTATGAGGGGTATGTTCAATTTTCACATCGCCCTATTGATATGAAAAAAGATATTTTTATAGACAAAGAGCCAAAAGTAGAAGATGAAAAAGAGGGGTTTATTTTAGAGGCTCACTTTTTTAATGGTGTAGACTCTGTAACCATTCGACAGATAAACAGTGAGTGGTTGGTCGATGAAAATAGGGCTATATCGTTGGATGATGTCCACAGCTACCATGGCATAGAGAGTTTAGAGTTAAAGATGGCTCAAATTTGGAGAGCTAAAAAAGATAAAAACTGTGCCAATATGGATGTGTTAAAGCTTGAAAAAGTGGTTTTTGCAGGGTTTAAAAAAGAGGGAGAAGAGTAATGATAACAGCACCATTTAATTTTGTACCATTAAGCGAAAAGGTATTTTTCCCATCTTGGGCTGATAGCATAAGCCACGATGTACCTTTTGAAGATAGCCAAAGTGGCGTTATAGATATTACTATCAGAGCCAAGAGTCCTATTTTTATTCGTGATGGCAAAGAGGAGACACGGTTTTGTAACCATAACGGCACTCCTTATATTCCAAGTTCATCGGTCAAGGGGATGATTCGTAATGTTTTAGAGATTATGAGTTTTTCTAAGATGAGTATGTTTAATAATGATACTTATGCTGTTAGAGATTTAAGAAATCGTGAACTATATATGTCAAAAATGACCCCCGATAAGACCTTTTGTGGTTGGTTAAAAAAGGTAGATAATGAGTATTATATTGAAGATTGTGGAAAAGCAGGACGAATAAGACATGAAGAGATAGATGATATTTATAATATCAATTTTGCCTCCAAGTTTAAACATGGAAGATTTGGAAACAAAGCAAAAGACAAAACAGCCAAAATAAAATATGAGCTACTACCAAAAGGGGCAACCCTAGAGCATAACTTCTCTTATGTCAAAAAAGATGTTAACCGAGAGATTTATCGTTATGAGAAGCGTGGAAGCAAAAAGGGAACAGTGGTCTTTACAGGTCAACCAAGTGCAAGAAAAGAGCCACAAGGTCAAAAGCCAAGTGGAAAGATTTATGAGTTTGTTTTTTTTGATAAAACAAGAGATATAAAGCTTACGAAAAGCACCTTTCAAAACTTTCTTTTTGCCTATTTTGATGAGAGAACCACCGAACCCAAAGAGTCGCCCGATTGGAGTTTTTGGAAAAAAAAGCTAGAGAATGGTGGTAAAGTTCCTGTTTTTTTTCAAAAAAATGATAGCTCTGTGGCTCATTTTGGGCTTTCATATCTCTATAAACTCCCCTATACCAACTCGGTTAGTGGGGGAATCCCTCTTACTCATACCGATGATAGAAAAGATTTATCCGAAGCGATATTTGGTTATATTGGCAAAGATAATGCCTTAAAGGGTCGTGTTCAATTTTCACACTTTAAAGCCAATGGAACACTCAATCAGTTAGAGTGGCAAGAGAAAATAGAGGTACTTGGTACACCTAGAGCCTCTTATTATCCGATGTATGTTAAACAGAAAGATGGACGACTCTTTACCACTTTTATGGACAATGGTTTTTCTATCTCTGGTAGAAAGCGTTATCCTATACAAAAAGGGGTACAGAGTTATCCCTTGCCTACCACAAAAGAGGGAAAGGTCAACAGAGATGTGGCGACCATTTTTACCCCACTAAAAAAAGAGGTTTTCTTTTATGGAAAAGTTCGCTATCACAATCTTAAAAACGCAGAGCTTGGGGCATTGCTCTCTGCATTGACTTTTCATAATACCCAAGGGTGTTTTCACAATATCGGTATGGCAAAATCATTGGGTTATGGAAAGATAGAGCTAAAAATTGATGGTATAGAGCCAAAAGAGTATCTAAAAGCATTTGAAACCGAGATAACAGCCTCTATTCCAAATTGGACTAAGAGTGAGCAGTTAACCGAACTTGTAACCATGGCAACCGAGCAGAACAATAGTGGCAACTCAAAGCTACACTATATGGAACTCAAAGAGTTTGCCAGTAATAAAACAGGGGATAAGAACTATTTAAAGAACTACACCAATTTGGACAATATTAAAACCACCACGATAACAAGTTTGATTTCTAAAGAGGATTTAGATAGTTTAAAACTACTCCAAACCCAACGAGCCAAAGAGGAGAGAGAGGCACAAGAGCAGAAAGCTTTAAAACTAAAAGAGGAGCAAGAGTGGGAGATAGTGGCAGACTCTTCTAATATTGCAACCATTGAAGCCTTTATTAAAAAATATCCAAACTCTGACCATATAGAAAAGGCAAAAATAAAGATAGCTAAAATAGAAGAGGATATAGAGAACCTAAAGCTATTAGAGGGGCAAAAAGAGGCAATTGAAAAGTGGGAAGCTGTCTTGAGAGTTGAGAAAAAATATAAGAGAAAGGCTCTTGAAGATTATATTCAAAACTATCCCAACTCTCCAAAACTAAATGAAGCCAAGAAAGAGCTAGAGCAGTTAAAAGGCTCAAAACCAAAAGCAACCAATCAAGTTTTAGACTTTAGTAATGCTAAGGATGTAAAGAGTATTGAGAGAGCAATGAAGGGTATTCAAAATCCTACAGAAACAGATAAGGATAAATTAGAAAAGGCAATTAGAGCTATTTATCCTACTTTAAATACAAAGAAGAAAAAGCAGTTTCTTAAGAGTAAATTGATGGTTCGGTGGTTGGGACAAAAAAGGTTTGAAACTTGCTTACAAACCCCACAAAATAATACATAAAACAGTTTACAAACTTTTTAGCTAAGTTTATATTAAGCCAAAACCTATGGAAAGACCGATATTTCGGGCTTTCCTATTTTTTTACTCCCATTTTAAAAAGTTTGTAAACCTCGATTTTTTTCAGAAATGAAAACAGTTTACAAACATTTATTTTCGTTTAAGTTTCAAATGCCTATATTTCGGGCTTTAAAAAAGTACTAAAATGACAAAAGTTTGTAAACTCCCAATATTCACTACAACTCAAAGGAGTTTACAAACTTTTTTCAACAAGCAAAGCCCTAAACTTAGGTCTTTTAAGAAAAAACTAAGCCAAGTTGGTATATTCTAAACCATCAGTTTACAAACTTTTTCTAAAAGTTCCATAAAATGGTACTGTTAAGTTATTTGAAATTTAGAGATATTTTTTAATAGCCCGATATATGGGCTATTCCCTGACTGTAGTAATACGATAAGGGTTTGACACATTAAGAGATTTTTTCTCATAATATATCCTTTTATAATTTATTCCCTGACTGTAGTAATACGATAAGGGTTTGACACTCATTATAATATAATTTATCTCCCCATGAGCATGTTTCTTTATTCCCTGACTGTAGTAATACGATAAGGGTTTGACACAAAAAATCTCAACACAGTGAGTTTTTTTTCTTTCTTGAATTCCCTGACTGTAGTAATACGATAAGGGTTTGACACATTGTGTAATGAAAGCCCCTTCGAATTCCTCTTGCGATATTCCCTGACTGTAGTAATACGATAAGGGTTTGACACACATATGTATATATATTATTTATATATATAACTGGAATTATTCCCTGACTGTAGTAATATGATAAGGGTTTGACACTCTGTAAAGAATAAATCTCCTTTACAAAACCCTGCCATGTAATATTCCCTGACTGTATTTATACGATAAGGGTTTAACACAAATATAAGCCTATTACTCCTGCAAAACCAAAGACTGATTCCCTGACTGTAGTAATACGATAAGGGTTTGACACCTTTACAAACATTTGTACCTTCAATACAAAAGCATACTTAAACTTATGAATGGTATGGAATTTTTAGAACATAAGGTTTATATAAAAGAGCGTATAGGTTTTGTTGAGAAGGAAGATGAAGAGGGATTTTATGGATGATTAAAACCATTATCTATTTAAATTTTTATATTCAGCCAAATACCTCAAAAGCGTACTACGCCCCACCCCAAACCTATCAGCTATCTGTTGATTGGTAAACTCTCCACTCTTCTGTAGCTCTATAGCTTCAACCACCTGCTTATTGGTCATTTTTCGTTTAGCTCCAAATTTAACGCCTCTTTTTATAGCTGATTTAATCCCTTCGGCTTGTCTCTCTTTTCGTATATCATTTTCAAATTCAGCCATAGTACCCAACATCCCTATCATCATTCGCCCTTCACTTGTGGTTGAATCAAATATCTGATTGGTAGCTTTAAACTCTACCCCTTTTTTATTTAATATTTCAATAATTTTATAAAGGTCTCTATTGCTCCTTGCAAATCTATCGAGACGAGTAACCATAAAAATATCTCCCTCTCTAATAAAATCTAAAGCATTTTGAAGCTCTACTCTATTGTTTAAAGCTGTTCCACTTTTTTTCTCTTGAAAAATCTTTTCACACCCTGCCTCTTTTAAAATCTCAATTTGAGTCTCTAAATTTTGACCTGTACTACTAACTCTTGCATAGCCTATTTTCATTTTAAACCTTATTTTAGAAAAGTGTATTATATTATTTGAGACTTAATGAGACAGCAAAATGAGATATATTTTAAGACATCTATTTTTGGGATTTCTTTAAAATATGGGTTAGGTCTTGAAAAGTGTACTTTTTGAGATAGACATAAGAACTAATAGTTCTAAAAAATAGAATTAATATTAAAATCTGCTATAATTTCTTTTAAGAACAGATAAAGGTTTCTTTCATTGGAAAAATATAAAATTTATAAGATTCACTCACGAGATGAGATGGAACAATTGGGGACTAAAGAGAAATTTTAGTTCTATGATAATGATGGTATAAAAAAACTCTTTAAAGTTGGTAGACCAAATACAGGAGAAAATTGGTCAGAAAAAGTTGCCTTTGAGTTAGCAAAACTGCTAAATATTCCTTGTGCAAAGTATGAGTTTGCAAAATGGCATGATAAAATAGGAACTATATCTACCTCTTTTACAGATGATTATCTTATTCATGGTAATGAAATATTGGCTTCTTCTGATGAGAATTATGATAAAAATATAACTTATCATGCAAAAGATTATCAATTGGAAAAGGTTCTTAATCTTATAGATAAGCTTTTAAGTACTTTAGCATTACCTACCAATAATATTGAAAATAATGAAGTAGAAAAACCTATTGAACTCTTTATTGGGTATCTTGTCTTTGACTTTTGGATAGCCAATCTTGACCGACATCATGAAAACTGGGGTATTATTTTAGGAAAAAATCAACTTAAGTTTGCCCCAACTTACGACCATGCAGCAGGATTAGGTTCTAAAGTATCTAAAGAAGAAGCTCAAAAGCGATTAACAACAAATGATAAAAACTATACAATAAAAAAATTTGTTACTAAAGCTAAATCTCCTTTTTTTAATAGTAATGGTCATCAACTAAAGACTATTGAAGTAGTTAGTAAACTAATAGAGCTTTATCAAAAGAGTACCTGCTATTGGATTGATAAAATAGCCTCGTTAAAAAAAGAGCAATTTAAAGAGATATTAAATGCTGTTCCTGAACAGTTTATGGATGAGATTCAAAAGAATTTTGTATTAGAGTTATTAGATGAAAATAGAAGAAGATTAGTAGATATGAAAGAAGAGTATTGCAATGAGTAACAAACTATTTTTAAGTTGGAAAACCCCCAATCAACAAAGAGTTCCTATCGGTCAACTAGAGTATAAAAATGGTTATTATCTTTTTCAATACACAAAAGGAGCATTAAAAGATAACTTTAGACCCTTTGACGGTATGAAATATGTAGATAGAGTCTATGAATCAAAAGAGCTATTTCCATTTTTTAAAAATAGACTTCTTCAAAAATCAAGACCTGAATATCAAGACTACTTGCGATGGCTAAATATAAAAGAGAAAGAGATTCATCCTATGGAAGAGCTAAGAATAACAGGTGGTATTCGTGCAACAGACTCTTTTGAGCTTTATCCTATGCTTACAAAAGAGAAAGAGTATGTAGTAAAGTTTTTTAGTAGAGGAATTAGGCATTTAGCCAAATCATATAATCAAAGAGTAGAAGGATTAGAAGAGAATAGAAAGCTTTTCCTCATGAAAGATATTCAAAATGAGTTAGATGATTACGCATTAGTACTAAGAACAGATAATCCTATAGAGTTAGTAGGCTACTGTCCCTCTTTTTATAATAAAGATTTTAATAGCTTGATTCAAAAAAATGGAGCAACCAATATTTTTTTAAAAGTTATTAAGAATAATACAGATGCCCCATCCCAACTTAAACTATTATGTGAATTTAGAACATTATGGAGTGAAAGTTTTACCCCTTTTGATGATGAGGATTTTCAAACTATAGTGAACCTCACAAGCAATAATTAAAGAATCTTAACAGTGTAAAGTATATTATTAAAACGTATTATATATGTAATATATGGTCTATATAGACCATATATTACATATATTTAATATATAAATAAGCCTATTTAAGTATAATCTATTAATGAATTTAATTTTAAAAAGGTAGAGCATTATGGCACAGTATAATTTTTATATAGACGATGAGTTAAAAGAGAAAGTAGAAAAGGTTTTATCAGATAGTGGTATTGAGGGGAAACCAAAATTTTTAGAGGATATGGTTAATATTTATCAGATA
>Ga0256827_10000845_pt1 | contig 19313 bp, 20 predicted proteins | sample CV84metaG_FD_185977 | JGI IMG/M metagenome (GOLD analysis project Ga0256827, IMG submission 185977) | Hydrothermal vent microbial communities from East Pacific Rise, Pacific Ocean - CV84 | ecosystem: Environmental > Aquatic > Marine > Hydrothermal vents | place: Pacific Ocean: East Pacific Rise... | reverse complement strand
CCTGCTTCTTCTAGTTTTTGAACGATAGATGCAATGGTTGATTGTTTTTGACCAATTGCAACGTACACACAAGTAACACCTTGACCTTTTTGATTAATAATTGTATCAATCGCTAAAGTTGTTTTACCTGTTTGTCTATCTCCAATAATAAGCTCTCTTTGCCCTCTACCTACTGGTACAAGTGCATCAATCGCTTTAATTCCTGTTTGAAGAGGTTCATGAACTGACTTTCTAGCCATAATTCCTGGTGCTTTGTCTTCAAGAAGTCTTGACTCTGTAGACTCAATTGGACCTTTACCATCAATTGGCTCTCCAAGTGGGTTAACAACACGACCAACCATCGCTTCGCCAACTGGCATTTTAAGAAGTTCTCCTGTTCTTTTAACGCTCATACCTTCTCTAATTCCTGCCATTGAGCCAAGAACAACAATACCAACACTAGCCTCTTCAAGGTTAAGAACCATTCCCAAAACACCTGTTTCGAATTCTACAACCTCTCCTGCCATAACGTTGTTAAGACCATAAACAGATGTAATTCCATCTGCAACACCTACTACCTTACCAACCTCGTTGATATCTACATCTACTTCAAAATTCTCAATTCTCTCTTTGATTATCGAGCTAATTTCGTCTGCTTGTAACTTGTTTGCCACTGCAACTCCTTCCGTTTTTATTTATAGTGATTTCGTAATGAAATCAATTAACTGTTCTTTAACTCTCTGCTTAGAGAAGTTTACCTCTATACCCAAATCATCAACTGAAACTTTAATTCCATCAAGATCAGATTGTTCTTGAGTTAATTTGATAGTTGAACCTGTGTATGTTTTTAATGAAGCTTCAAGATCAGCAATTTCTGAATCTTTTAACGTGTTTGAACTAAGTACAATACCTTCATACTCATTACTCTCTTTTTGAATAGCTTGATGTAGTTTTCTAGCTATTACTGGAATTAAATCTAAACGTCCATTTTCTCCGATAATTTTAATAAAGTTTTGTAATTTTACATCACAATCTTTACCCAAACCATCAAGTACAAATGATGTTTTTTGATCTGCTTTAATCAAAGGAGAAGTTAAACTCTCTGCAATTTTAGCATCATCAAAAAGTCCAGCTATACCAGAGAGTATGCTTGAAAATTCTGCTCTTTGCTCTGAAGAAGTAATATCCACTAAAGCATTAACGTATCGGTTCGCAATTAACTCTTCCATCTACGCCACCTTTTTAGAGATAAGTGAAACTACTTTAGTCTCATCAACATTAATATCAGAATTATCAAAACCACCATTTAAAACAGTATCAATAGTTGCTTTAGTAGCTTTTTTAACTTCTACTTCTTGCTTCTCTTCTACTTGTCTCTCTAAAAGAGCTAAAGAGCTTTCATTCTTTGCTGTAATTGCAGAAGCTAAAAGCTTTGCTTCTTTTCCTGCATCAACAAGAATCTCTTCTGCTTTTTTCTCAGCTTTTACTAGATTTTCTTCTGCTAAAACACGTGCGTTTTTAGAAGCTTTTAACTTCTCTTCAATTTCTGCAAGTTGATTAGAAATATCTTCTGATCGTCCTACAAAAAAAGCTTTAATAGGGTTTGCAGCAAGGTAGTAAATAAGTCCTACAAAAATACCAAAGTTTAACACTCTGTATTTAAAGTCAGATTCCCACATTGTTACTGTATGATGCTCTCCACCTGTTGCAAATACCAATGACGGTACAGCAATAACAGCTGAAATTAGAGCTATATTTTTAATGTTCATCCATGCTCCTCCTATAAGTTACCGAGTTTAGTTTGTAAACTCTTTTTAAAAGCAGGTAACTCAGAAGTAAGTGAGTTCTTTAACGCCTCTTGCTCAGATGACAATTCAGATAAAAATATCTGATGAGCCGTATCAAGTTCTTTCACTTTACTCTCTATTTTACTCTCTGCTAAAGCTTTCGCTTCATCAGTAGCTTTTTCTCTGATTGCATTAGCTTCTGTTCTCGCATCAGCTAAGAGTGCATCAGCTTTTGCATTAAGTCCATCGCTATTATCTGCCATCTCTTCTGCATTTTGTAAATCTTTTGCGATAGTCGCATCTCTGTCATCCATAAACTTAAGTAATGGCTGAAACAGCATCTGATTTAACAAAAAAAGTAGAGAGAAGAAAACAACAAGAACGAACAACATCAAACCGGGATTCAAGTCAAGCATTCAAACTCCTCCAAAAAATTTTGGCGTATTATAACTTGGAAAATGTAATAATTTGATTAATATATAGTTATATCATGGGCATCAGAACAATTTTAAAAAGGCATTGGGTAAATTAGTAGCAAAGACAAACCCAAGGGGTACGGTTTGTCTATTTTTGTAACATTTGTAAAAAATTCTCAATTTCACTCTTATCTTTAAAGTTTATCTCTATTGAGTTATTTTTTAATTTAAAAGCAAAAGGAAGTCTGTCGGTTATACTTCCTTTATAAGAATTTATAAAATACGACTCTGACCCTTTTGGGCTTTCATTAAGTACATTCATCTTCTGTTTCTTATTTTTAGCTAAAAGTTCTGTTTCACGAACCGATAATTTTTGACCAATAATAGTGTCAAGTAAAATCTTCTGTTCCTCTTCTTCAAAAGCAACCAATATTTTTGCATGACCTTGGGAAATGGTTCCATCGGTTAGTCGTTTTTGAACATAGGTTGAAAGAGCCAATAGACGTAGAGTATTTGTAATTTGTGAGCGACTTTTATGAACCACTGTAGAGAGTTCATTATGCGTAATTTTATACACTTTTAAGAGTTCATCATAAGAGTGAGCCAGCTCCATTGCATTCAAGTTTTCCCGTTGAATATTTTCAATGAGTGCCAATTCACGCAGTTTTGCTTCATCAATATCCACATCAGCAATAATGGCTTTAATGGTCTCTAAACCTGCTAATTTATGAGCTCTAAGTCTACGCTCTCCTGCTACAAGCAGATACCCATCATCTTTTTCAATAACAACAATTGGCTGAAGTAAGCCATGATCTTTAATCGACTCAGCCAACTCCTCTAATGCCTCTTGTTCAAAGTGCTTACGTGGCTGATACGGATTTGGCGAGATTTCATCAAGATCAAGATTTTGTATTTGATCAGCTGATGTGGTTATTGTTCCCAACTCATTATCATAAGCAATGCTTACTTCATCCAGTATTGCACCCAGTCCTCTACCTAATGCCATCTATTTATCCTTTTAAAATGCACTTTGCTAAATTATTGTACGCTATTGCACCTTTGGATTTATGTGCATATTCCGTTACAGGTTTTCCATAACTTGGAGACTCTGCTACTTTAATATTTCTAGGAACAATAATAAACTCTTTTTTCTTATCTAAAAAAAGATTCTTTTTAAAATGGTGCGACAAATCTTCAAGTACCTGTTTTGACAAATTATTTTGAATAGAGAACATTGTTGGTAAAAACCCCTTAATCGTCAATTGAGGATTAATAGATTTTTTCAAGAGATTAATCGTATTTAAAAGCTGTGCTAAACCCTCTAGTGCAAAATATTCACACTGAATTGGAATAATTACAGAATCTGCTGCACCCAATGCATTAATCGTTATAGGACCCAATGCAGGAGGAGAATCAATAATGATAAAATCGTATTTTTTCTTCATCGGTTTAATCGCTTTTTTTAACAACAGTTCACGATTTTTCTTAGTAGAGTCATAAAACTCTTTCTCTATTCCAACCAAACCAATATTGGCAGGAATCAAATCAAGATTTTTAAAATTCGATGTCAAAATCACTTCAGACATTTTTTTAATACCAATCAAAACATGATAGATATTATACTCATAATCATTACGGTTAAAACCTAGACTTGTTGTTGCATTTGTCTGTGGATCTGCATCAATCAAGAGTACTTTTTTACCGTTATATGCCAATGCAGCAGAGAGATTAACAGCTGTTGTTGTTTTCCCTACGCCACCTTTTTGATTTGCTATTGTAATTACTTCGCTCATCTTATACTATATACTCTCTTATTATCTATTATTAAGGAACCATCTTCCGATAGAATCGCATTTTCAAGGGATTTATATTCGCTATTTATATGTGTAAAAAATGCCTTGCTTCTGTCGAATTCTATCCTATATTGACTAAAAATTTGCTTCCAAGAGGGATACTTCTCCAATTCAGAAAGATACTTTTCCAATAAAAATAGTGGTTCAATGTCGAGATTTAGTGATTCAAAGTTATTTTGATTTTTTTGTAAATTTATTCCCATACCACAAAGAAAAATATTATCTATTTTTTTTGTTATCGTCCCACCAATTTTACTCTGATTATGGTATAAATCGTTAGGCCATTTTAACCAAATATCGTCAGTGTATTTTAATAAAACTTGCTTCATTAAAAATGAAAAATAGATAGAAGCAGAATTTAGGGGTAAATCCTTAGGTAAAAACTCTAAAGGTATTGCCAAAGAAAAAAAGAGATTTCCACTACCTCCTTCCCAAGCGTTATCTCTGCTTCCTACTCCAGCTGTTTGCTCTTTTGCCAAAACAGCAATAGGTAAAGAACAGCTTTTGTCTCTTAGCTTTTCCAAGAGATACAGTTGTGTAGAAGGGAGTGTATTAAAAGAGAGAATTTCCAACTTTTAACCCTTTTCCTAAGCAATAAGCCTTTGCTACAACTGCTTTTTTAGAAGGTACTTGAATCGTTCCAATCTCCAAAGATCCCTTTAAACATGCAACAACTACAGACTCTTCTTTAATTTCAAGAATTAATCCTAGTTCATTAGAAGTTTCAGTTTCTAGCAACAATATATTTGATAGTTTAATTCCACCTTCTACAAAAATCCCTGGCCATCCATAGAAAGCTCTGTATTTTTCATAAAGTTTAGAAGCATCAGAAAAATCAACCAAACCGTCTGATTTTTTAATCTTTTTACAATGTGTTGCCTTCCCTCGAACTTGCTCCATTGGTTCAAGCGTATCAAAACGATGAAGAATTTCTGTTGTTAAGGCACACGCATCATCACTTAAACGATTCATGAGTTCAGGAAGCAACATCAGTTTAGGAATTTTAAAATAGCGATACCCTAAAATAGGACCCGAATCCAAGCCCTCTTCCATGAGCATTGCCGTTACTCCTGTAAACTCATCGCCATTGAGTAATGATTGTTGTACAGGACTTGCTCCACGATACTGGGGAAGCAAAGAGGCATGCAGATTAATACATGGGGCTATATCTAAAATAGATTTAGGTAAAAGCTGACCAAAAGCAGCGACAACGATAAAATCGGGTTGTGCTTCTACAATTGCTTCATAAATTCCCTCTTCAGAGAGTCGTTCAGGTTGCAGTATTTTAAGGTTATGCTCGACTGCCAATACTTTTACATCGGGAGCTTTTAACTGATTCTTTCGCCCTGCTTTTCTATCGGGTTGGCTCAAAACCAAAGGAATCTCTATCTTTTCATCTTCTATAAGTGTTTGTAAAATCTCTTTTGCGTAATGGGGAGTACCCATGTAGACTATTTTTATCATTCTTTTCCCTATCTTTCTAGCCAAAGTAATTTATTTACGAAAAAGTGTTCCACCTTTTTGAACACCATCCAGTAAAAAACTTCGTGCATCTTCCAAATCAAAACCTGTGGCTAAAAACATCTGTTTACCATTGTTTAATAAAAAGTGACCTGCCTTTAATTTTGTTACGATTCCACCTGTAGCAAACTCATTATTTGCTGTCGTTGGGGCATCCAACTCCTCTTGGGAAATAGACGATACCTCTTTACGAACAACAGCATCATCAAAACTTCGTGGGTCTTTATCGTACAGAGCATCAATATCCGAAAGAATAACCAACAATTCAGCATTAAAATTTTCAGCAACATAAGCAGAGAGTTGATCATTATCCCCAAACTCCAGCTCTTCTGTGGCAATCACATCATTTTCATTAATAATAGGAACAACCCTATTACTAAGTAAGTTATCTATCGCCACTTGTGCCAAATGGGTTCGTTTTTTAGAATCCAAATCAGCAGCACTTAGAAGGACTTGAGAACATAAAATATCATGCGTTGCAAATTTTTCTTGATACATTTTCAAAAGTAATGGCTGACCAATCGCTGCTAAAACCTGCTTGTTTCCAACGCTCCATCGGTCTAAGGGTAACACCGTATAACCAGCAGAAACAGCACCCGAACTGACCAAAATAACCTCTTGATTTTTTGCCATAACCAAAGCTATAAGTTCGACCAAGTCTCGCATCCGTTTTTTAGCCACCATTCCATTTTCTGTTAAGACATGAGAACCTACTTTAATAACAATGCGTTTTTTAGCCATTAATCCTCTTTCTGTTCTTCGTTTACAGAGAGAACAAAACCTTTAAGTGCAAAACGTAAAGGGTCTGTATTCAAGTGAGAAACTGATGAAATAGGCAATACAAAAAGTGGTGCATCTTTTGGTAAATCTACTCCAAAATCTTCTTCAAAACCGTACGATACATAATTGGAATTTACTTTATATTTACTCAGTGTATTGTTTACATTTAGACCAATTTCTTCTATAAACTGTTGTGTCAAAATATTTACATCATCTTCTGGTAATGAATCACACTTCGTAATGGCTACAGCAAAATGTCTTCCTGCTAATTCGTTTGAATAGCGTTGCAACTCTAGTAATAAAGTCTCATATTGATATTTCATCTCTCTATAGTTAGCAATATCTACTAAAATTAACAATGTTTTTGTTCGCTCAATGTGTCTTAAAAATTCAAGACCAAGACCACGACCATCAGATGCACCTTCAATAATTCCAGGAATATCTGCCATCATAAATGAGTCGTATTCGCCAACATTAACCACTCCTAGATTAGGAACAAGTGTTGTAAATTCATAGGCTGCCACTTTAGGACGCGAGTTTGAAAGTGCTGAAATAAGTGTGGACTTTCCAACACTAGGATACCCCACCAAACCGACATCAGCAATAAGCTTCATCTCTAAACGAATCTCTTTGGTTACACCTGGTAGACCTGGTTGAGCATAAGTTGGGCGTTGGTTAGAAGAGCTTTTAAAGTGCATGTTTCCAAGTCCACCTTTTCCACCCTCTAAAAACATAACGCGTTCACCCTCTTCTAATAAATCAAAAATAACTTCATCGGTTAACGCATCAATAATTTGTGTCCCTGGAGGCACAATAATATCGGTACTTTGCCCTTTACGACCGTAACATTTACGACCTTCTCCTGGGCGACCATTTTCTGCTTTGATATGATTTCGACCTCTTAGGGCTGAAAGGGTATCGGTATTGTTGTCAACAACAAAATAAATATGTCCCCCTTTTCCCCCATCGCCACCATCAGGTCCACCTTTTGCTACAAACTTTTCAGTCCAAAATGAGACACAACCTGCCCCACCTTTACCAGAGCTAACCATTAAATCGACACTATCTACGAACATATACTTCCTTCAAGAGGCAAACAAAAAGTTGCCCCTGTAATAATTATCGAATTATATCTAAAAGTTAGTATGGGCTTGATGTTAACGTAAACTTAAAAGTTCAATACGCTTATCTATGTCATTTAATATATTGACAATTTGATTTTGAATGGTATAAAAAATTTCCATATGTTCAGCAGGAATATCATCCGTCGCCCGAAGTTCAGAGAGCATACTTTGTAAACGTAACCTTTGCCCATTTAAATCTCGTAAATTCAAATTTTCAATATTGCTATCAATACGATTAATATTTGCATACCAAAGGTTTAATTTACGTCGTGTGTAGAGATGATAAGTAGGAATCATAACCTCAATATAAAAAGCAAACAGCGTTACAATAGGTAAAATATATTTTAAAAGTAGATTTTGTACTTTGGTTAGTGTTTGAGCTGTCCAGAAAGAGTAATTTTCCTCATAGTAATTTGAAGGTTGTCTAAAATAGTATTCAGATGCTTTATGTTGTTTAATCGTTAACATAGAGACATTTGGAAAAATATTTTCATTGTGAAAAATCCCCATATGCTGATGAATTCTTCGTGCCACTTTTAACATTAATCGAACCATATCATCCGAACTCTTAACGGTTACTAAAATAGCTGTTGTGGCTAAAAGCGTATGTGCTTTTTTAGGGAGTTCTCGTCGTATATTAAATCCATGAGCATAAAGGTTTACAATATGTACATATTTCTGTTTTTTTATAAAAAACTGTCGATAGGAGTCTGCTTCTTTAAAATCCAATAGATGAATATTTGGAATCATCATTAACTCATTTAGCAGAGTCGAATTGGGAGCAGAGATATAAAACATAGCATCAAGTTTTTTTCGTTTTAAAGCTTTAACAGCTTCCTTATCAGAATAGAAAAAAAGTTTACTGTTAAAGTTATTAATACCTACCAAATTTAATAATTCTCGGGCAAGAGGTCGAATACCTGACCCTTTCGTTGAAATATTAATTCGCTTACCTTTTAAACTTTTCAAGTCTGTAATCTCTTGATTGTTGTGAAAAATCCAAAGAGGTTCATAGGCAACATTGGCTACGGCTAAAACTTGAGGACTCTCTGTTCCTGCTTTAATAAAAGCAAAATCTACCTCTGAATTTAAGAGTTTATCTTGAGACTCAATAGAACCTTTTGTTACAACAAGTTCCAAATCAATCCCCTCCTTTTTCAACTCTTCTTTGTACTCTAAAGCATCTTTATAATAAGCACTTTTTTCTGTTCCAACAGCAATTTTAACGGTTTTAGGATGATGCTCACGGTCTAATAAAATATATAAAAGGGGTAAAAGGAGGAGAATAATAAAAATAAGAGAGAGTTTTAATGCATTCATAAAAGCATTATATCAAACTTTTTAATAAAATTAATAAAAAAAATTGGAAAAATACGATGAGCGAGAAAGCTCATCGAAGGGAGAAAGTAGAAATTATGCAGGTACTACAGAAACTCTTTTTTTGCTTTTGCTAACATTGCTAAATTTAACAACACCTTCAATAAGTGCATAGATAGTATGATCTTTACCCATACCTACACCTGTACCTGGATGAACTTTTGTTCCTCTTTGTCTGATAATAATATTACCTGGTATAACTGCTTCACTACCATATTTTTTAACGCCTAAACGACGACCAGCTGAATCACGGTTATTTTGAGTTGACCCTTGACCTTTTTTGTGTGCCATATTATGCTCCTTATGCTATGCTTGTAATTCTAACTCTAGTAAAGTCTCTTCTGAAACCTCTTTTAAGCTTTGAATCTTTTCTTCTTCGTTTCTTATAGATAATAACTTTTTTATCACGACCTTCGTTAATTACCTCGCCTTTAACAATAGCACCCTCTACGAAAGGTGTACCTACTGTTAATTCTCCATTGTCTAGTGCAAGAACTTCTTTGAATTCTACTGCTGCTTTTGGTTCAAGATTCATTTTGTCAAAGCAGATAATATCTCCCTCTTGAACTTTGAATTGCTGACCACTTGCTTTAATGATTGCGTACATTGCAAACCCTTCATTAATTGTTGTTAAGGAAACCACTAAAGGTTCCTTCTTTTAAAAAGTTTGAGATTATACCCAAAACAGTTTTAATTCTGTTTTAAAGATTTGAATATATTAATTTTAATTTAATTAATAGGAATTTTTCTCTACTATTAACGATAAATATGTTAATATTTTTGACCATAAAATTACTTGAGGAGTTGTTTTGAAAAAGTTGTCATTTATTTTTCTACCCATTCTATTTTTTCTCTATGTTACAGGAGAAACTTACCTAAAGTTGAATCACTCTAGTCTTTGTGCTTCAACAGGCTGTAAACTTGCTGATAGCCTTTTACTCTTTGACAGTATCTACCTAAACTATATTGGTATGGTAGCTGGCATTGGTATTTTAATTACTGGTCTGCTTGCCTATAAAAATATTATTCATAAGAATCTTTTTTATATTGTTGTTGGTTCGGCTCTTCTTTTTGAAACCATTATGCTTGGCTATCAATACTTTGCATCACCAGAGATGTGTAAATTCTGTATGGGTGTTTATGCATTCTTGGTTGCAATCATAATTACAGCTTCCTTCAAACACTTTGTTGTAACAGCTATGGGTGTTGTTTCTGTGCTTATGGCACTAAGCTTTTTAGCCATACCTCAATCAAAGCCATATATTTTAGAAGATGGTAACTATCTACTACAATCAGCATCCTGTCCTCACTGTAAAAAAGTGAAAAAATACATGAAAGAACACTACATTGCCTATACTAAAATAGATATTCAAGATATAGAAGCTCAACACTTCGCTACCTTTTTAAACTTTAAAACCATTCCTATTTTAATTACAAAAGAGGGAAAAAACATTAAAATTATTAATGGAGATAAAGACATCATTGACTCTTATAAATCAGCAGATACAGAAATTGTCATTGAAGAGAGTGTTCGTATTGATTCAACATTTAATGCTGTAGATGAAGAGGGTTGTGGATTTGCTAATCTAAATACTCTTACAGAAAAAGAGAGTGACTGTATGTCAAAATAGAGAGAGTTGCTTTTACAGCAACTCTCTTCTACTAAAAGAATCGGTAAGAGAGTTGGAATGAAAGACTTGATTCAGAGTGTTCAACACTTGACTCTCCTGTATACATGTCTCCATTTTGAGGGTTTAAGCCTACAATAGTATTCATTGTGGTGGTTGTCTTAGGTGCATAAACATACGCCAAATCTACATAAAAATTATCTGTAAATTCATAACCCCCACCCAGTGTATAGTGTTTTTCAGCTGTAGCAGGAAAACCTAAAAGATTAAATAAGTTCAAAGCATTCCCTCCTGCTTGTGCATAACTACCTGCTTTGATAACAGTTGGTCCACTTGGTGCTTCTCCAACAGGGTGCTTAGCATAATTGTACCCTGCTCTAAGTCTCCATTTATCTGCTTTGTACTGATACCCCAGTGCATAAACATCTTGATTGTCCCATCCAAAATCTTTATACCCTTTTGCATCTGACCACTTAATCTGTTTGTAATCAAAAGCAAAAGTATGGTTGTTCACTTCATATCCAATACCAATACCAACCTCAGCAGGTTGCTCTAAATGGTCGTTCATTGTTTTAGGAAAGATACCAAAATCAACAAAAGGCTTGGTTGCTCGTGAAAGTTGGTTTTTATACTCCATATCAATTTCTGATTTATAAACAGCACCCAAAGTAATACCATTAGAAAAATCATAATACCCCCCAAGATTAAGACCAAAACCTAAATCTTGAGCAACACCATCTCCAATATTTTTCCCATCAAAACCTTGATAATTTATATCCAATGCACCATATTGAATTACAGGTGTCAATGCCACACCAAAACTTTTTGTACCATAAGCAATAGATGGAGCAAACTGCATAAGTTGAAGGTTTGATACCATGTGCATATTTCCTGAATCAACAGGACTCTGTGTAGCATCACGATAATCCACACCCATTCCTGCTGTTCCCCACATACCAATACCTAAATACCAATTTTCATTTAGTTTATGCGAGATAACTACCCCTGGAATAATATTCATATCAGCATCGCTATTGTGAGAACCAGCTTGACCCATTTTAGCCGACATATCGGGCATAAATATGGTACCTCCAAAAGAGATAGAAGTCCCTTTTGTACAGGTAATTAATGCAGGGTTATGTAGAGTTGACTCAGCACAATGGCTCACAGCAATACCTGCTCCACCCATACCTCGTGCCTTTGTACCAACAGCAATAAGGTTGTCTCCATTTGTTGCATGCAAGAGTGTCGAGGTTAAAAGTGAAAGTACAATACCTGTTTGTAGTAGTGATGTTCGTCCTTGATTCATAAATAATCCTTTATATATTTAGTATAATGAATTTAAAGTATAACATATTTAGACTGCTTATAAATTGTATTCAGTCAAGTTATGAATAAGAGAAAAGAGAGAAGTACCCTTAGTGTAGGTACTTCCTTTGAATAAAAAATTAAGAGTGGTAATTTGGCGATTCTTTAGTAATAGTCACATCATGAACATGACTTTCACTAAGCCCTGCTGAGGTAATTTCAACAAATTCAGCCTTTTCCCAAAATGTTTTAATATCTTTAGAACCACAATAGCCCATTGACGCTCGAAGACCACCAATCATCTGATGCACAACCGAAGAGATTTTACCACGGTAAGGAACACGTCCTTCAATTCCTTCTGGTACCAATTTATCAGCAGCAGTTCCCTCTTGGAAATAACGGTCAGTACTTCCTTTGGTCATTGCTCCAATACTTCCCATTCCACGGTACTCTTTAAACTGTCGTCCGTTAAATAGAATCATCTCGCCTGGTGCTTCATAGGTTCCTGCCAAAGCTGAACCCAACATAATTGAGCTTGCTCCTACAGCTAAGGCTTTTGCTACGTCTCCAGAGAAACGAATCCCACCATCGGCAATCACAGGAACACCAAGAGGATTTGCTACTTGTGCTACCTCATCAATCGCAGAAAGTTGAGGAACACCAACACCTGTTACAATTCTAGTGGTACAAATAGAACCCGGTCCAATACCAACCTTTACAGCATCTGCTCCAGCCTCTATCAAATCTTTAGCTGCAGCCCCAGATGCAATATTTCCTGCAATTACATCCACATCAAGGTTGGCTTTAATCTCTTTAAGCGTGTCGATAATTCCTTGTGAATGCCCATGAGCCGAATCTAAAACAATAACATCAACTCCTGCTTCAACCAATGCTCTGGCACGGTCTAGTTGACCCACACCAATCGCTGCACCTACTCTTAATCTTCCATGCTCATCTTTATTCGCATTAGGAAACTGTTCTCTTTTCTCAATATCTTTAATCGTTACAAGACCTTGAAGTCTGTTCTCTTCATCCACGATTGGAAGCTTTTCAATCTTATGCTCTTGAAGTACTTTTGCAGCTTCATCAAGCGTAATCCCTCGTTTAGCTGTTACCAGTGGTGCTTTCGTCATGACATCTTCAATCTTTTCAGACATATCGGTAATAAAACGCATGTCACGATTGGTAATAATCCCAAGCAATAACATGTTGTCATCAACCACAGGTACACCAGAGATTTTATACTCGCCCATTAACATATCTGCATCGCCAACTGTTTTATCAGGAGCAATATAGATAGGATCAATAATAATTCCACTCTCAGATTTTTTAACTTTAGAAATCTGCTTCGCTTGGGTCTCAACATCCATATTTTTATGAATAATTCCAATTCCACCCAAGTGAGCCATAGCAATGGCTGCTTTGTATTCCGTTACGGTATCCATTGCGGCAGATACAAGTGGTGTGTTTAGAGTTACACGTTTGCTAAGATTGGTTTTAATACAAACTTCTTTTGGCAAAACGGTTGAGTGTTGTGGTACTAATAACAAATCTTCAAATGTAAATGCTTTTTTCTTAATGTTCATGTTTTTAGGTTTTCCTTTACTTTATGTAGTTCACGGCTTTTTCGAGACTCAATGCCCCGTCAAACACAGCTTGTTCATCAAATGCTTTTCCAATAAGTTGTAATCCTATTGGCATGCCCTCACTGTCTTTTGCTACAGGCAAAGAGAGTGCAGGCAATCCTGCTAAGTTAATAGCAATCGTATACATATCGCTTTTGTACATCTCCAGTGGGTCATGGTTCGAACCAATTTTAGGAGCCACGGTAGGAGCCACAGGCGATAAAATTAAATCGGCCTCTTCAAAAATTTTGTTAAATTCATCCTTAATAAGGTGTCTAACTTTTTGAGCTTTTACATAATACGCATCGTAATATCCTGCTGAAAGAACAAAGTTCCCCAACATAATTCTTCGTTTTACTTCATCTCCAAATTGAGCCCGTGTATTTCTAAACGTCTCTTCTAGGTTTGCACCTTCAACACGCTTACCATAACGGATTCCATCATAGCGTGCCAAGTTGGTGGTCGCTTCAGCTGTTGCTACAATATAATAGGTCGCAATATCATACTTGGTATTTGCCATCGTCTTATGAACAATTGTATGCCCTGCCTCTTCTAATAACCTTACCGTATTCGCATAAGCTTCTTGAATCTCTTCACTCGCTTCTGAAATATAATTATCTATCACAGCAATCGTAAGTTTTCTATCAGCGTTTAAGTTCTCACTTGTTGAACGAAGCTCTAATGTTGAGCAAGTAGAGTCTTTTTCATCATGCGAAGCAATTGCATCGTACAGAATAGATGCATCTTCTACATTTTGAGTAATCGGTCCAATTTGGTCAAGACTTGAAGCGTATGCTCCTAATCCAAAACGGCTTACACGTCCATAGGTCGGTTTCATTCCCACACAACCACAATAGGCTGCTGGCTGACGAATAGACCCCCCTGTGTCTGAACCCAAGGCAGCGATAGCAATACCCCCTGCAACAGCAGCAGCTGACCCTCCAGAGCTTCCACCAGGTACTCTATCTTCTCCATAAGGGTTTTTTGTTACTCCATAAAATGAACTCTCTGTGGTTGAACCCATCGCAAACTCATCCATATTTGCACGACCAAAAGCAGAAAAACCTTTTGCCTTTAAATTTTCAATTACCGTTGCATTATAAGGGGCAACATACCCTTGAAGAATCTCTGAACCAGAGGTTACAGACCAATCTTTTACTTGAATATTGTCTTTAATAAGAATAGGAATACCCTCTCCTGCTGAAGCGAAATCAATATACGCATTTAAGCCTCCCTCTTTTGCTTTGTTTTCCATCTCAACTTTAAGAGAGTCTAACTCTTCTTTGCTTTTTGTTAATGCTTCTTTTAATGTAATCACGGTGTTGTCCTAACGTATTATATATGGTTAATAAAAAATTGCGTGATTATAGCTAAAAGTTGTTTTTGGTATGTTTATTTTAAAATGAGCCTATGTTAGAATGATTTTATAAAGATTATTAAAGATTATTAATTTTTAATGCTATACTTTTAGTTATCATACTATTAAAAAGGAAATGTAATGAAAAAAATGTTATTTATAGCAGGGATAGCACTATATAGCACACACTTAGTGGCAAATGAATTGGATGCTTTAGGAGACATTCAATTGGTGGATGAATCAGAGAAGTCAGCTCTGTTCCAAAAAGGTCCGATTGTAGGGTGTAGTGATCACAAGAAAAAAGAGATGACATGCTCTAAAAAACCCGAAGATGTCATTCTTAGTCAACTTCCAACCAGTCAACAACTTGATGAAAAAGATTTGGATAATGAAGAGGACTCAAATGAGATTAAAGAGCAACTAAAAAGTATTTTAGCCGAGCTTTCAGCACTCAAACAGAAACAAAAAGCAAACAAAAGCACCATTACAGAACTGCGTTCATTGGTAAAAGTTCTCTCTAATAAAAAACCTAATGAAGGAAAAGAGAAACTTAAACTCGTCAAAACAACGATTAAGAAAATTCAACCTAAAAAATCTAAAGTCTACAAACAGACACTTATTAAAAAACCAATCAAAGAGGTAGAAGTTTTTGATGATCATGTTGTTATTGAAGTACAAAACAATGAATCACTATCAACCTATGCACAAGTTTATTATCATGATAACACTCAATACTACAGAATCTATAAAGCCAACAAAGACAAAATTAATAAAAACTTACAAATTATTATAGGTGATAGACTTATCATTCCAGGAGCCAGTTCATACAAAGAGTAATTCTCTATGAATAGAGTCTCTTTTCTTTTTAGAAAAGAGATTATAGGTTAATACGATATAATCCCAAAAAATATCCACACAAGGTTAACCTCTTATGCACATCTACGACAGCGTCCAAAAAACAAAACTTCCTTTTGAATCCATTGTTCCAAGAAAAGCTTCTATCTACATCTGTGGACCTACGGTTTATGATGATGCACACTTAGGACATGCTCGAAGTAGCCTTAGTTTTGACCTTTTATCTCGTACCCTAAAAGCCTTACGCTATGAAGTAACCATGGGTAAAAACTTTACCGATATTGATGATAAAATCATTAAAAAAGTTCAAGAGTCAGGGCAAAGCTTAGAAGAGATAACCACCCATTACATTCAACGTTATCAAGAAGATATGAGAGCCTTAGGGGTAATAGACGCAGACATTGAACCCAAAGCTACCGAATCACTTGAAGCGATGGAGTCCATGATTCAAGGATTAATCGACAAAGACATCGCCTATATTGTAGAGTCTGGCGATGTCTATTTTGATGTCTCCAAAGATAAAAAATATGGTGCTATTTCCAAAATGGTAGGCGACGATGAAGACAACCAAAGCCGTGTAGAACACACTTCTTTAAAAAGAAACCCAAAAGATTTTGCACTCTGGAAACGATGCAATGGAAATAATGACATCTGTTTTGAAACAGCCTTTTCAAAGGGTCGCCCAGGCTGGCACATAGAGTGTTCTGCAATGATAGAGAAACATTTTAAAGGTAACGACGAATACAGCATCGACATTCATGGAGGAGGAGCAGACTTACTCTTTCCTCATCATGAAAATGAAGCATCGCAAAGCCGTTGTGCCACAGGTCACGAACTGGCAAAGTACTGGATGCACAATGGTTTTGTAAATATTAATGGCGAAAAGATGTCAAAAAGTTTAGGAAATAGCTTTTTTGTAAAAGATGCCCTAAAAGTGTATGATGGAGAGATTTTACGAAATTACCTTATCTCCGTACACTACAGAAATGATTTTAATTTTAACGAAGAGGATTTACTGAACTCTAAAAAACGCTTAGACAAACTCTATCGACTCAAAAAAAGAGTTACCCCAACCAAAGCGTCTAAACCCAACAAAGCCTTTTATAAAGCCATTATGAGTGCAATGAGTGATGATTTAAACATCTCTGTAGCCCTAGCAACCATTGATGAGATGATAAGCTCTACCAACGATAAGTTTAATGAAAATCCAAAAGACAAAGGGCTCAAAAAAGAGACCCTAGCCAATATAGAGTTTTTAGATGAACTCTTAGGTTTTGGAGGCAAAGAACCTTTCTCTTATTTTCAAATTGGAATTGATGAAGCTACTAAAAGTAAAATAGAATTGTTAATCCAACAAAGAGATGAAGCTAAAAAGGCAAAAAACTATGAAGAGTCTGATGCCATTCGTGAAGAGATTTCAGCAATGGGAATCTCTTTGATGGATACAGCAGAGGGGACGCTTTGGGAAAAGCTCTAAGAGCTAAAACCCAACAGCATCAATACGCCCTTTATGACACGTTCGGCTAGGGCGTTCTCCTGTTTTAAACAATTCAGAGAGCGTATTCCCTTTGTTTCCTAAATGCAACCACAACTCCGTAACAAGCCCTCTTTGACAATTCATCGTTACATGCTTTCCTGCTCCTGCACCAAACTCATCATCAAATACCTTACGAACCTCTTCTAAACGTATGGTTTTCCCAATATTCTGTTTAAAGAACTGCCCCACTTTAGACGAATTTACTTGCGTCAACAGATTCATCGCATCAGCATAATAATCACTGGCATTGGTTCCATAACACGTTCCATGTTTTATCCACTCATGCTTATGTAAATTAGACCCGTAGCCTGGCATAAATTTTGCCAAATTAGTTCGTACCTCTGAGGTTAAGTCCAATTTGTTTAGTCGATGCCACTGTTTATTTTTGTCCATACCTACTTGTTTTTTGTCTACATTACAATATTGATTGTTTCTAGGTTGTGGCCAAAGTCCATGAAGCACAAATTCAAACGCTCCAAAATCTTTAGAGGTCATCTTTTTACACTCTTTTTTATACTGATGCGTCTGACAAAAAGCATTCTGCCATGAGATAGCCAACAAATTCTGTTTAGAAGTAGATTTGTGTATCTGTTTAGTCGTCCCCTTATCTTTCATAGATTTTAAAAGTGATGAGAGACTAAAACCCTTTTTCTCTTCCACTTTTTTAGGTTCACTTTTACTCTCTTGAATTTTTATATCTGAAAAACACCCTGCATCTACCCAACGCTGTGCAACTCTTTCGCCCTCAACTAAAATAAGAATTTGCCCCTTATTCTCTTGTAAAATTCGATACTCTTTCCCAATTTTTAACGAAACATCATTACTATTTGACGTATGCTTCATATTATTAAACGCTTCACACGTTTTCGTTGCTTCTTCATATTGAGCTGGTTTCTTTGCCATCAAACTAAGTGGCAGTACCACCATAAGTGTTGAAATTATTATTTTATTCATTGTTGTCCTTATAAATTTTCAGAATTATAACGAAAAGAAACAAACTATCCATTATAGACCATGAAATACGTTTCTAAAAATTTAACTCTTTTAAAAATTCAAACTAAACATAGCCCCATTTTTACCGTTGGACAGGCTTATTACCCCACCCATATTTTTCTCTATAATCATCTTTGACATATAGAGTCCTATTCCCAACCCTTGCTCTTTGGTACTAAAGTATGGCTCAAATATCTTATGAATATCTTTGGAACTAACCCCTCCTGCATTGTCGCTTACGGTAACCTCTGCACCATTAATCTCTATGGTAATTTTAGGAGAGCTTATCTTTCGTTCTATTAGTACATCTTTAGCATTACTAAGCAGATTGAGGAGTACCTGTTTATACTCATTTCTATAATTCAAAATCTTTATATCTTCCACAATTTTTAGCTCTAATTCAATCTCTTTAAAAGAGAATAAATCGACTATTTTTTGACTCTCTTTAGCCAAAGAGAAAAACTCTTTCTCTTTATTAGGTGCATAGAATTTTCTAAAATCATCAATGGTTTGAGACATAAACTCCAGTTGACTCTCTGCCTCGGCTAGCTTCTCTTCATGAAGATTTTGTTTATCTTTTTGCTCTATGTTCATCAAAATAAAACCCAAACGAGTTAGTGGTTGTCGCCATTGATGGGCAATATTTCCAAGCATCTCTCCCATAGAAGCAAGTCTACTTTGATGTACCAAAATCTCTTTCTGCTCCTCTTTCTCATTTTTAACCTCTCGCATCTTATAAGAGATAGCAATGGCAAGAAAAAAAGCTTCGATAGTTGAGCCTACTAAAATAGGCTCAAAAGGGAACATCTCTTCAGGGAAAAAATCTGAGAAAAATACACCTAACATCAAGGCAAACCAACCAAACAGAAAAAAGAGTGCTGGTCTGTAGCCCTGTTTTAGACGTAACCAAGCTACCCATATCACATAGAGCAGAAGAAAAGAGTAGAGTTGAAATATCAGCATAATAGGAAAAAAGAAGAGTACCAAATCAAAAATAGCAAAGCGTGTAATATACCGTAAAACCTTATCATGAAAAGGTAGATATTCTTTGGTTTCTAAAAAAGAGCGTACAAAGAAAAGAATAAAAAGAATAACCGTCTCAACAATAATAAAATAGAAAAAGATAGCAATCTCTTCATCCTCTATATGCCCCTTTACATAGGTCTCAATAAT
>Ga0256827_10000844_pt1 | contig 19318 bp, 22 predicted proteins | sample CV84metaG_FD_185977 | JGI IMG/M metagenome (GOLD analysis project Ga0256827, IMG submission 185977) | Hydrothermal vent microbial communities from East Pacific Rise, Pacific Ocean - CV84 | ecosystem: Environmental > Aquatic > Marine > Hydrothermal vents | place: Pacific Ocean: East Pacific Rise... | reverse complement strand
AAAGAGCTTGAATTAAAAAGAGTTGAGAAAGTTCAAATATTTGCTGAAATGTTAATTTCTCAATTCGATATTTACGATTTTAAAACCTTAGAAGAAAAAATATCAAAATTTAAGTTTTAGAATTTATTAAAATTTTTTTATCAGCAAATAAAGTTTAAATTCTAGTCTTAAGTATTTATCTAAATAGAGTTCTTTTAGATGTTCTAAAAGATAAGCTTTTAACAATTAATAATTTTTCAGAATTCAGAAATAAGAATCTCAAAAAAGAGATAATTAAATCTACTCTTGAAAATTATTACAGGGTTGCTTGACTGTATTTTACGGTTTTAATCTGCAAATGTTTATTTTGTGCAGGTTTTAGTAACTCTATTTCCTATCTTACTCGTAAGAGTGATAAATACTCTAAAAATTTTGCATTTCTTGATTATAAATTAGCTAATTATTTTTACAGAAAAAACTCTATTTAGTCAGTCCTACATTTAGAACCTCATCTCATTATTCTACTTTTTTGATAAGATTAAGAAATTTTTTTCAAGGTTATAAAAATGGAATGTGAAATCGCAAGAGTAAATAGTAATAAAGATGAAGTTAAAGAAATTTTAGAATCCGTAAAAACGGTTGCGGTAATTGGATTATCTCCAGATGAAACGAAAGCAAGTCACCGAGTTGCAAAATATCTTCAAAGTGTCGGTTACAAAATTTTCCCTATTTATCCAAAAGAGGAGACTATTCTAGGCGAAAAAGTTTATCGAGCTTTAACAGATATTCCTGAAAAAGTGGATATGGTAAATATTTTCAGAAAACCTGCTGTTGTTATGGCGGTTGTTGATAAGGCAATTGAACGGGGTGATGTTGATGTTGTTTGGGCTCAAATTGGAATTGTAAATAATGATGCTGGAGAAAAAGCTATTGCAAATGGAATGAAAGTTGTTCAGAATCTCTGTTCTATGATTGAGCATAAAGCATTAGTTTGATAAATTTTTCACAGATTGAAAGTGCGAAAGATAATCTTGCAAAAGTTTTATCTAAAACCCCACTATCTTTAGCTTCAAAAATCAGCAAAGATTTAGGCAAAAATATCTATTTAAAAAAAGAGAATCTACAAAATACTGGCTCATTTAAATTACGGGGAGCTTTTAATAGAATTTCAAACCTTAAATCTGACGAAAGAAAAAAAGGAGTTGTCGCAGCGAGTGCTGGGAATCACGCCCAAGGTGTAGCTTTCAGCGGTCAATATTATAATATTCCGACAACTATTGTTATGCCTGAAAATACCCCTTTGACAAAAGTAAATGGAGTCAAAAGCTACGGGGCGGAAGTGATTTTGCACGGGCTTTTATACGACGATGCTTACAAATTTGCAATTCAATATGCAAAAGAGCGAGACAATATTTTTATCCACCCTTTTGAAGATGATGAAGTTATTGCGGGACAAGGAACAATCGGACTTGAGATTTTAGAGAGTGGAATTCAGTTTGATGCAATTATTATTCCAATCGGAGGCGGTGGTTTAATTAGTGGAGTTGCGACTGCGATAAAAGAGAAAAGTCCAAATACTAAAATTATTGCCGTGGCTTCTGCGGGTGCGGTAGCTTTGAAAACGGCATTTCTAACAGGTAAGAAATGTTCAATTCCTGTTAAAACTATTGCTGATGGAATTGCGGTACGAGATAGTTCAGATATTACTTTGAAATATATGAAAAAATATGTTGATGAGGTTGTCGAAGTTGATGATGAAGAGATTGCAGGTGCGATTTTATATCTTTTGGAAAATCAAAAAATTATAGTTGAGGGTGCTGGGGCGGTCGGAGTTGCTTCACTTCTTTATAAAAAGTTAGATTTAACAGAGTATCAAAATATTGCGGTAATTGTGAGCGGTGGAAATATCGATGTTACAATGCTTTCTGTAATTATTGAAAAAGGTCTAATTAAATCTGATAGGAAAATGAAACTTCTTGTAACTTTAATTGATAAAAACGGTTCGCTAATGGAATTGACAAAAATTTTCAATAATTTAAATGCTAATATTGTGCAAATCGATTATGACCGAACTTCAATATCAATTTCTTACGGCGATGCAAATGTTTCTATTGATTTAGAGATTAAAGGGAAACCTCATCGACAAGAAATAGAAAAAGAGCTTGCAAAACAGGGTTATAAATTTCAAATTTTAGGTTGATTTGATGTACTAGATTATCTAGGACTAACTAAATAGAAAATTTAAAGTAGATCTTCGTGTCAAGCACAAAGATGACGGGTTTGTGTCATTATTGGGCTTGACCCGATAATCTCTATTTAGTTTATGGGTGTCTAATTCTAAGTGTTGAGTTTAAAAGGTAGCCAATAAATATTATATATGTCAATATAATATATGGATTTGAAATTATTTCAAACTCCCAACTTAAAAAAGCAAACCATAGGAAAATTGCACCTAAAGGAGTTGGCACACCTGTGAAATATTTTTCAACAGTTCCAGTATCAGCTTTCAGATTAAAATTAACCAATCTTCGTAATCCTGAAACTGTATAGAAAATAAAAGAAACCGCTAAAATTAGAGGCGAAATATCTAAAGTTTGAAAAATTGAGAAATATAAAAGCAAAAGTGGAACAATTACAAAAGATAATGAATCCGCAAAAGAATCAATTTGCAAACCAAACTCCGAAGATAAATTGAATTTTCGTGCAATTTTGCCATCAAAAATATCAAAAGCTCCACCAATCCAAGCTGAAATTATCGCTAGATTAAACTCCCCTTTTGAAATAAAATATATTGCAATTACACCCGAGCTAATATTTACGAATGTAAAAAGATTTGCTAAATTAAAATTATTCTCTTTTTGGAATAAAAACATAAATAACCTTTATTTTTATTGTATCAAAATATAAAATACAAATTCAAACTGAATCATCTATTTAAGTTTGAATTTATAAAATTTTTGTATAATTCCAAAGTTCAAATTTACAGCGGATAGATGGGTGAGTTGGCTGAAACCACTTCCCTGCTAAGGAAGCGTACTCGTAAGGGTACCGAGGGTTCGAATCCCTCTCTGTCCGCCACTCCTTCTTACCAAACTAAATTAAATATTCTATATAATACAGGTTTTATTTTGAAATACTTTCTCATTTTTCATATATTATTTTTTGTTGGTTTCTCAAAAACTAGAATCAAATCCGATATTCCGCTTCCTGAAACTCAAGTATTAAATATGGATATTGAGCTTTGTAATACTGAATGCTTAACTAAATTGATTTTTGATGAGCAGATATTTTCATTTTTAGCGAATATTCCTAAAAGTAAAACAGATAGCCTTATGTTAAATGAGCAAAAGCTGTTTTTTGAATCAATTTTAAATATTGAAAGACTTGAGTTATCGAATAATATTAATATTGCATTACTTTTACCTGAAAAAGTTATCGGAAGATATAGTGAATTAACCGCAAAAACAGTTTTTTCGTATCTTTTAAATAGAAATAAGAAATTTAAGGTCAAAAGTTATTTTATTGGAAATGAAAATAATGAATCAATAAGTAAAGCTCTTGAAAACATACATCGCGATGGTTTTAAATTTGTAATTGCTCCAATGACTGTAAAAGGTGCTAAAATTGTAGGGAACTTAGATTCTTCTTTATATATTTATTTTCCAACAATTTTTACTTCTGAAATTGAAAATAAAAATAGACGAATGTTTTTTGGGGGTATAAATTATGAATTGCAAATCACACAACTTACTAAATATATTAATGATAGAAATATATCTCTATTTTATGATGACAGTTTAAAGGGTAAAGAGTTGAACTCTATGGTTTTAACAGAATTAGATAAAACAAAACCGAGAACAAGAATATCTTTTAATATGGCTGTTTCAAGAGAAAATTCAGATTTTTCTAATCTTTTCAAAGATAGAAATGATACAGTTGGCAATATATATTTTTTAAATACTACCAAAGTCAAAAGTAGTATTTTATTAGCCCAGCTTACATCTTTTGACCAAGAACCATCTTTGATTTTATCGACTCAAACAAATTACAGCCCAGTTTTACTATCGATGACACAACCTTACGATAGAAAGAATATGTTAATCGCAAACTCTATTTCAGATGATAATCAGGACATTGCAGATACAAATGCACTTTTTAATAATGACATAACTTATGATGCTATAAATTACTCAACAACATTAGGAGTTGATTTTTTATTTCATTTAATTAGCGGACAAAAAAGGTTATATAAAGAGCCTTTAGTTAATAATCAGATTATCTATTCAATTAGAATTATGAAACCACTCCAAGCAAGTTTTTCAGAGATAGAATAGTTTTTAGATATAATTTTGCTATCTACGAAAAATCGTTTGTTTTACACACAAATTACTTTACCTATAATTTTTATTATAACTATTATTGATAAGGTAATAAGTAAATAAGATGCAAAAAGGCAATTAAATTACAATGAATAGCAAAGAAAATTTAGAAACAGAAAATAAAGTTTCTACAAAACCTACCAAAGAGAGAAAACCTAATAAAAGTCGTTCTCATATTCCTGTCACAGGGCATACACTTGAACATCTTAGAAGTTTGCCAATTACAGAATTAATTGCTATCGCTTTAGATATGCAAATTGAGAATCCGAATGATTTAAAGAGAACAGACCTCATCTTTGAGATTTTAAAAGCACAAGTTAAAAAGGGTGGATTTATTCTTTTTACAGGAATTTTAGAGATTATGCCTGACGGTTACGGATTTATTCGTTCAATCGACAAAAACTTTTCAGACAGTATAAATGATGCCTATGTTTCAAATACTCAAATCCGAAAATTTGCTTTAAGAACTGGGGATATTGTAACGGGACAAGTTCGTTCGCCAAAAGACCAAGAACGATATTATGCACTTCTAAAAATTGAAGCGATAAACTATAAACCTATTGCGGAAAATCGAAAACGACCACTTTTTGAAAACTTAACTCCAATTTTTCCAACTGAACAACTGAAACTAGAATATGATGGAATGAAAGTCACGGGTAGAATGCTTGACCTTTTTTCTCCAATTGGAAAAGGGCAAAGAGGCTTAATTGTTGCATCACCTAAAAATGGTAAAACAGAACTGATGAAAGAGTTAGCAAATGGTTTGAAAAGAAATCACCCAGAAGTTGAACTTATCGTTTTATTAGTTGATGAAAGACCTGAAGAAGTTACAGATATGGAACGGTCGGTAAAAGGTGAAGTTTATAGCTCAACTTTCGATTTACCCGCAAAAAATCATGTAAAAGTGGCGGAGTTGGTAATTGAACGAGCAAAAAGACGAGTTGAACTTGGTGAAGATGTTGTAATTCTTTTGGATTCAATTACAAGACTTGCCCGAGCTTATAATACAGTTACTCCAGCAAGTGGAAAAATTCTATCAGGTGGAGTTGATGCAAATGCACTTCATAAACCAAAACGATTTTTTGGAGCTGCTAGAAATCTTGAAAATGGCGGAAGTTTGACAATTATCGCAACTGCTTTAATTGATACGGGAAGCCGAATGGACGATGTTATTTTTGAAGAGTTCAAAGGAACGGGTAACTCTGAAATTGTTCTTTCAAAAGCTATTGCTGAACGACGAATCTTCCCTGCGATAAATCTACTTAAATCTGGAACTCGAAAAGATGAATTGATTTTAGGCAAAGGCACTCTACAAAAAGTTTGGGCTTTACGAAATGCTTTACAAGATATTAACGATGAGGTTGAAGCCTTGAGATTTTTATATAGTAAAATGTTCCAAACTAAAGATAATGAAGAGTTTTTACTAATGATGAATAAAGAGGAAAAATAATCTCTTGAAGTTTTTCATATTTCCAATTTTTCTACTATTTTTCTTTGGTTGCAGTCCAAAAAACTACACTTCAAAAGAGAGCTATATAATTACAATTAAATCAAAAGATTTTAAATTTTCGGATATGGGAATCATCTCAAAAAGTGAAGATTCAATTTTAGTAGATATTTTTGCAGTTGGACATCAGGTTTTGAAATTGGAAATGGGAACTTTTATCTCTGTAAATGGAGGAGTCCCAACTCCCTATAAAATATTTAATATGAAGTTTTTGCAATCAGAATACCCCTCAAAAATTATCAAAAATATTTTTTCAGGAAAGCCGATTTTTTCAAGTCAAAATTTAGATAAAAATTTCAATGGTTTTTCTCAAAAAATAGATGAAATAATATACAAAGTTTCAAAGACAAATATATATTTTAAAGATTCTAAAAGCAAAATCTTAATTAAAATTAGGAAAATTCAATAAATTTGGAGTTATAAAAATGATAATTCAAATCGCTATCTTCGGTATTCTTTCCATTCTCGCTTTATACGGTTTATTAAAACTTGAAAAAATTAGTAAAAAAAGTTTGATGATTCTTTTGACTTTTATAATTTTGTTTGCCTCAATTTTCTATTTTATTGAACGAGAAAATAAAATATATCAAAACAATGTTGTGAGATTAAATCTAGAATTTACTCAAGGCAAAGAAATTATGTGTCAAGAAATTTCAGTCAATAATGAGAAATTCAATATTTCTTCAAACAGCTTTATTGCAAAAAGGAACTCAAACCTCATCGGCACAATAATACCTTTTACAAACTGCTTTCAATAGTTATTTAGTCAGTCATAATTTTTGATAAAATTTCTTAAAAAGATGTAGGAAAAATATGAATTGTAAATATTTTGGCGAGTGTGGAAGTTGTACGGTTTTTGAAAATGGATATTCTGCCCAACTTGAAAGTAAAAAAAATCTAGTTTCTCAAAAGTTTCAAAATCTATTTGCAGATAAATTTGATGAATTCAAATCTCCTGAACAACATTATAGATATAGAGTTGAGTTTAAAATTTGGCATAAAGCGGACAAAATAAATTATGCGATGCGAGGAGTTGAAAAAGGTCAAGTTGTTTTAATTGAAAATTGTCCGATGGCATCAAAACCAATTTACGATTTAATGAAACCTCTTATTTCTGAAATTGAGCCAAATATTCTTTTATCAAAAAAGCTTTTTTCTATTGAGTTTCTATCAAGTTTGACTGGTGATATTATTGTCACTTTAATTTATCATAAGAAACTTTCAGAAATTGGAGAAGCTTGGGATATTCAAGCAAGAAAACTTCAAGAGAAATTTAATATCTCGATAATTGGGCGAAGTAGAAAAGAAAAAAGAGTTCTGAAAAATGATTTTATCGATGAGGTTCTAAAAGTGGGAGATTCTGAATATAAATTTAAATATTTTGAAAATAGTTTTTCTCAACCAAATCCTATCGTAAATCGAAAAATGGTCAAATGGATTTCTGATAATGTTGAAAAAATTGAAAATCGAAAAGACCTCATCGAACTCTACTGTGGTTCTGGAAACTTCACAATTCCATTATCAACAAAATTTCAAAAAGTATTAGCTACGGAAATATCCAAAAGCGGTATTATCTCTGCCATTGAAAATCGAGATAAAAACGGAGTGACAAATATTGATTTCATCAGAGTGAGCAGTGAAGAATTCACAGATGCAATTGATAAAAAACGAGAATTCTTTAGATTAAAAGATATTGATTTAGATAGTTTTTCACTTAATACAATTTTCATTGACCCGCCAAGAGCAGGGCTTGACGAAAAATCTATTAAGTTGGTTCAGCGATTTGCAAATATTCTATATATTTCTTGTAATCCTGAAACTTTTCATAGAGATTTAGAAATCTTGACTCAAACTCATATAATTCAGAAAATGGCAATTTTCGACCAATTTCCATATACTCACCATTTAGAAATGGGAGTAATTCTAATTTCAAAAAACTAAGCTAAAACTGGTTCAGGCTTTTCTGTTGAAATTGATAATTTTGGAAATTTAATACTTCCAATATTTTTGATTAAAGATTTAATTGCATTTAAAAGAGATTGAATAGAAGTATTTGAAAATAAATTTTCTTTGAAAACTTTTGAAATGATTGCAACAATTTTAGCCATAAAATTATTTTCTTGTTTTTGTGCTACGGTTAGTTCATCGGAAGCATCGGTATGTCCTTTGATGTACCCTTGAACTATTCCTTTGTGAAAACCATCATCAAAGCCTTTTTTAAATTCTTCGCTTTGATTATTTTCTACTTTTGAATTTTCAGCCATAAGCCCACCTTTAAAATAAATTAAGTTATGTTTATATCTAAAATGAACTTAAAAATATATTTATTAATGAAGTTTTACTCTTCGGGCTTAACCCGAAGATATAATTATAAAACTAACTAATTAGTCAGTCCTCTAGAAGTTTAACTAAATAAAGTATTTACACTTTCATTTGAATAAACTCTTCTAATTACTTCTGCAAAAATTGGAGTCGCTGAAAGAACCTTGATTTTTGAGCATTCCGTATTTTTCAAAGGAATCGAATCAGAAACTACAAGTTCATCTAGTTCTCCTGCTTCAATCCGTTCATAAGCTGGACCGCTCAAAACAGGGTGAGTAACACAAGCCATAACAGAAGTTGCACCTTTTGATTTTAGGGCAGAAGCTGCTTTAACCATAGTTCCCGCAGTATCAACCATATCATCAATCAAGATTACATCTTTGCCCTCGACATCGCCGATAATATTCATAACTTCAGATTCATTTGCTTTTTCTCGTCGTTTATCAACAATTACCATATCCAAGCCAAGCTCTTTTGCAAACTCTCTAGCTCGAGCAACACCGCCAACATCGGGACTAGCGATAATTGGGTTTTTAAGGTTTTTGCTTTTAATATAGTTTGAAAAAATCAATGAACCGTAAAGATTATCAACTGGAATATCAAAAAAGCCCTGAATTTGTCCTGCGTGTAAATCGATAGTAATAACTCTTTCGACCCCCGCAGTTTCAAGCATATTTGCAACAAGTTTTGCAGTAATTGGAACTCGAGGAGCTGCCTTTCTATCTTGACGAGCATAACCAAAAAATGGAATAACCGCCGTGATAGTATGAGCTGAACTTCTTCGCAAAGCATCAACCATAATAAGAAGCTCCATCAGGTTATCATTTACAGGAGCTCCAGTTGGTTGAATGATAAATACATCTTTCCCACGAACTGACTCATCAATTTTTACATTAATTTCACCATCGCTAAATTTTCCAACTGTCGCACTGCTAAGTGGAACATCTAATTTTTCGCAAACATCTTCAGCAAATTTACGGTGAGCTGTTCCTGTAAATATTTTATAACCTCTATTCATAATATTATCTGTTTTTTCTAAGCTCTTTGATTCTCGCAGCTTTACCTTTTAATTCTCGTAAATAGTAAAGTTTAGCTCTTCGAACTCGTCCTCTTCTTAGAACTTCAATACTTGCAATACTATCGCTGTAAAGTGGGAAAATTCTTTCAACACCAACACCGTTAGCACCAATTTTTCGAATTGTAAAAGTTCTATTTACACTTTCGCCTCTGATTGCAATACAGATTCCCTCGAATTTTTGAACTCGAGCTTTTTCACCCTCTGTAATTGTGATAGAAAGTCTTAAAGTGTCCCCAGCTCTAAATGTAGGAATCTCTTTACCTTCAAGTTGTTTCTTTTCAAAATGTGCAATATACTTATTTTTCATTATTCACCCCTATTTTTTTATATAAATCTGGTCGGAAAAATTGAGTTTTCTTTTTAGCTAACTCAAATTTTAACTTCTTAATTTTTTTGTGATTACCTTTTAAAAATTCTGATGGAGGTTTGCTATTTTCAAATTCCACAGGCTTAGAAAAATTTGGAGCTTCTAACATATAGTTCTCAAAACTTTCACCTGATAAAGATTCTGAATTTCCTAAAACTCCGCCAATATTTCTAGTAATTGAATCGCAAATAACTAAAGAAGCCAGTTCGCCACCTGTTAAAATGAAATCTCCGATTGAGAAAACCTCATCAACATAATGTTCAATTATTCTTTCGTCAAACCCCTCATACCGACCACTTAAAAGGGTTATCTCTTTTTTTTCTGAAAGGCGGATTGAATCTTTTTGATTAAATTTTTTTCCAACGGGCGATACGGCGATAGTATGACTCTCCGAGCTGATACTCTTCAAACTATCAACGATAGGCTGACTTGTCATCAGCATTCCCGCACCACCTCCAATCAAAGGTAAATCAACCCGACGATGCTTATCGGTTGTAAAATCACGAGGATTTACAAAATTTATCTCTAAACTACCATTGTCAATCGCTCGTTTAAGAATAGAATCCTCAAAATATGGAGCGATGAGGTTTGGGAACAGAGTTACAAAGTTTATTTTCAAAGCTAACTAGCCTCTAAAATATCTTTGCCACCTGAAACGGAGATAAATTTGGACTCAAGCTGAACATCTAAAATATATCTATCTATATAAGGGATTAAAAAAGTTTGAGGAAGTTTGCTATTTTCGAGAAGTTTTTTATCAGTTTCAATTACAAGATAATCAGTGTTTCCAATTCTGCTAATTTCAGAAATAGCTCCAAGAATTTCATCATTTTCAATAATATTTAGTCCGAAAAAATCGAACCAAAAAAACTCGCCCTCTTTTAAATCACAAAGTTCTCTGCTTTCTTCTTGAGAAGAAAAAAGTTTATGATTTACAAGTTGTTTAGCAGATTCTAAATCTGTAAAATTTTTAAATCTTATTAGAGATTTATCTTTATAGTAACTTTCAATTTCCAGCTCTCCAAAAGATGTTTTCCAGACTTTCTTTCTTTTAAACTGCTCTTTAAAATCTGAAGAGATATGAAATTTCAGAAATCCTTTAAACCCGTGAGTTTTACCGATAACGGCAACAACCAATTTATCATTTTGCAAAATTATTTTACCTTTACATTAATCTTATAATTTTTGCCGTTTTTGGCTTTACAACCAGATATAATATTCTTGATTGAACCTATCATTTTTCCATCTTTTCCAATTAATTTGCCTAAATCGTCCGAATGAGCGAAAAGGGTAATTTCATATAGTTCAGAAGCTTCATCAACTCTAGAATCTATATTTTCGGGGTGGGAAACAATAAGTTTGGCATACTCTTCGACAAACTTTTCTACCATTTATTTAGAAGTTATTTTTTCAACTCTTTCGCTTAGTTTTGCACCAACACTTTTCCAATATTGAAGTCTTTCGCCATCAAATTTTATTGTTGCTGGTTCTGTGTTTGGGTTGTAATAACCTAGTTCTTCAATCCAACCACCGTCTCTTCTTTTTCTACTATCCGTAGCTACAATTCTATAAAATGGCTTCTTTTTACGACCCATTCTTGTTAATCTAATAACTGTTGCCATTTTTAACCTTTTGAGATTTTAAATTTATCTTGACATCATATACAAAAATGGTTTAATTCTCGTTTAATCTTTAGAACTCTGTTATCTTAATTGAAAAAAAGTTATAATTAAGATAAAAGGAGATTTCAAATGTCAAAAATGTGGTCTGGTAGATTTAAAGAGAGTTCTTCAACTCTTTTAGATAGATTTAATGCTTCAATTCCGTTCGATAAGAAAATTTACAAAGAGGATATTCGAGGTTCGATAGCTCATTCAACAATGTTAAGCGAAGTTGGAATCTTGACAAAAGAGGAATCTGAACAAGTTATCAAAGCTTTAAATCAGGTTGCTGATGAGGTTGAGAAAGGGGAGTTTGAATTTTTGATTTCAGATGAAGATATTCATATGGCGATTGAAAAACGAATTACCGAAATCGCAGGAGATGTTGGAAAAAAACTTCATACGGCACGAAGTCGAAATGACCAAGTTGCAACGGACTTCCGCTTATATGTTCAGGATAAAACAGAGTTTTTAGCAAATCAAATTTTAGAGCTTGAAAAAGTGCTTTTGAAAATTGCAAAACAGCATACAGAAACTCTAATCCCAGGAATGACACATTTACAACACGCTCAACCGACAAATTTTGGATACCACCTTTTGGCATATATTTCAATGTTCAAAAGAGATTACGACAGATTGAAAAGTTCGCTTGAAAGAAATTCAATTTCTCCTTTAGGTTGTGCTGCACTTGCTGGAACACCTCATCAGATAAATAGAGAAAGAACTGCTGAACTTTTAGGATTCCGAGAACCATCTTTGAACTGTTTGGATACGGTAAGCGATAGAGATTTTGCTCTTGAGATTCTTTTTAATATTTCAACTCTTTTCGTACATATTTCGCGATTTTCTGAAGAACTGATTTTATGGTCAAGCTATGAATTTCAATTTGTCAAATTTAGCGATGGATATTCGACAGGAAGTTCAATTATGCCTCAAAAGAAAAACCCTGATGTTGTCGAACTTTTACGAGCTAAAACTGGTCGGGTAAATGGTAATTTAGTTTCTCTTTTAACTGTGATGAAAGGTTTGCCTTTAGCTTATAATAAAGATATGCAAGAGGATAAAGAGGGAGTTTTTGATTCTGTTGAAACTGCTGAAATCTCTCTTGAAATTCTGACTAAAGCTTTAGATACTTTGACAATCAATAAAGCGAATATGGAAAATGCTTGTAAGATTGGACATTTGACCGCAACCGATTTAGCTGATTATTTAGTTAAAAATTGCGATGTGCCTTTTCGTGAAGCTCACTTTATCACAGGCGAAGCAGTAGCAAAAGCTGAAGACTTAGGAATTGATTTAAGTGAAATTTCTCTTTCTGAACTGCAAAAAATTGATTCAAGAATTGACGATGAGGTCTTGCCTTTACTTTCTTTGAGAAATTCTATGAATAGTAGAGTTTCAAAAGGTGGAACTGCAACTCAAGAAACAAAACTACAAATTCAAGTTGTCGAAAATTGGTTAGCAAAAATAAATAGTTAAATATTAAACACTCTGGAAGTTTTAAATCTACATAATCAGTAGATTTAAATAAATTATTTATAATCTTAAAAGATAAAGGATAAGGAAATAATCAAAATGGAAAAAGATTTACAAAAAGTTCGAATTGGAATTGATTCAATTGACAATCAACTTTTAGAACTTTTTAATAAAAGAATGAAACTAGTTCAAAAAGTTGGCGAAATAAAGCATAAAGACAAATCGGCAATTTACAGACCAGAACGAGAGCGAGATATTTTAGAACGGCTGTATAAATTAAATTCAGAAATGAATGGAGTTTTATCAAAAGATGGAATTGATGCTTTATATCTTGAAATGTTTTCAGTCGCTAGAAATTTAGAAAAACCTGAAAAAATTGCATATTTAGGACCAAAAGGCAGTTTTACTCATCAAGTAGCAGAAAGTCGTTTTGGTGCAATCAGCGATTACCTCCCGCTAAATGCAATCAAAGATGTTATCCAATCTGTGGAAAATAATCAGGCAAAATTTGGAGTTGTTCCGATTGAAAATAGTAGCAATGGAATTGTTGGCGAAACCTTCGATTTACTTGAAAAAACATCTTTGAAAATAATTGCTGAAGTCTATATTTCAGTTCATCATAGTTTGGTTTCCACTTCTGAAGATATTCGTGATGTGAAAAGAATTTACTCAAAAGATATAGCTTTTAAGCAGTGCGAAAAATTTCTTGAAGCTCATAATTTAGATAATGTGGATTTGATTCCTGTTGAATCCACTGCAAAAGCAGCTTACCTTGCTTCAAACGACCCAAATAGTGGAGCAATCTGCTCAAGCATTGCGAGTAAGCTTTATGAGATTCCAATTCTATTTCAAAATATTGAGGATTCAGATAATAATCAAACTCGTTTTATTATTCTTAGTAATATTGAAATGGGCAAAGCTGAACACTCAAAAACTTCAATTATTGTAAATTTTGATGATGCCAATGAATCTGGTATTTTATTTAAATTTCTTAAAGGGTTTAATGATAAAAATATTAATTTGTCACGAATTCAAAGCCGACCAACTAAAGGAACTGAATTTCATCATAGCTTTTTTATTGATTTTGATGGCGATATTCGAGACGATGAGATTCAAGATATTGTCAAACCTTATAAAAGAAATATTAAGTGGCTCGGCACATATTTAGAAGATAACTAAATAGAAATTAGTAAGTAAAAAATCTAAAGTAGATCTCCGTATCAAGCACGAAGATGACAGGCTATTGTCATTATCGTGCTTGACCCGATAATCTCTAATTTCTAAAAGCTTAGTTATCTATTTCTGAAAGTAATTTTTCTACAATGTTTTTATAGAAAGTTTTTTGGATTTGAGTTCCAAGAGCAATTGGAGGAGTTCCCTTATCACCTAATTCTCTAATTTCCATTTCAAGCGGAATTTGTCCAAGAAATGGAATTTGATAATGGTTAGCAATTTGTTTTCCGCCATCTTTTCCAAAAATATCATATCTTTTACCCGTATCTGGAGCTATAAAGAAACTCATATTTTCAACAACACCACCAATTTTCACTCCAATATCTTTAAACATCATAACCGCACGGCTGACATCATCAAGAGAAATTTGTTGAGGAGTCGTTACAATGACACCCGCAGAAATAGGCAATTCTTGAGCCATCGTCAATTGAATATCGCCAGTTCCAGGAGGCATATCAATTACCATAAAATCGAGTTCGCCCCAATCAACATCTTCTAGGAATTGGGTAACAGCAGAAACTGCGACTGAACTTCTCCAAACCAAAGGAGTATCGCTTTTTGGGGTTGTGTAGCCGACACTCATAATTTTAATACCAAAGTTTTCTGACGGAATCATTTTATCGTTATCGTTCCATTGAAGTTTTTCAATTTCAGTTCCAGTCATTCTCGGCACATTTGGACCATAAACATCAGCATCTAAAATTCCAACTTTAAAACCTTTTTGAGCAAGTCCAATTGCAATATTTACCGAAACTGTGGTTTTTCCAACTCCACCTTTTCCACTTGTGACCGCAATAATCTTATTTGCATATGGAGCTCGATTATTTGGTTTGTCAGTTGAACCATATTCTAAAGGTGGATTTGCAGATGTTGATGAGGTTTGAATATTTACAGCTTTTAAACTTAAATCAACATTCTCAAAGTCATTTTTGAATTTTTCTAAAATAGTAGGTTTAATTTTTTCAAATGAGTCTTTGCTAACTAAAGATAAAACAATTTTCAGATTTTTATCTATAATTTCAACCTCATCAATTAATTTTAAATATCCTAAAGTTTTATCCAAATTTGGATATTGAATATTTTCTAGAAACTCTAAAACAATCTCTTTTTTCATAATTTTCCTTTTTTCTAACTCCCGAAAAGATAGCGAAAAAGTTTCAATCCTATCTTAAAGTAATCAATCACTTAAAATTTGAAAAATTTTGTTCAATCGCTTTATATAAAATTATTGAAGTGCTTATTGCTAAATTTAGGCTTCGACCCTCTTTTGTCATTGGAATTGTGATATTTTGATTTGGATACATTTGCAATATCTCTTTTGGAATTCCCGCAGTTTCACTTCCAAAAAATAGAAAATCTCCGACTTCAAACTTTGCATCAAAATAAAGTTTATCAGTTTTGGTTGTACCAAAGAAAAATCTATCTTGAAATTCTCCATTTTCTTTTAAAAAGTCATCGAAACTTTCCCAAATTGTAGGATTGAGTTTTTCCCAATAATCTAAACCCGCTCTTTCAAGCTGTTTATTATCGATAGAAAATCCCAACGGTTTTATCAAGTGTAGTTTTGAGCCTGTATTTACACAAACTCGTCCGATACTTCCTGTGTTCCAAGGAATTTGAGGTGAAACTAAAACAATATTAAACATAAATTAATCCTGATTTCTATCGGCAAATCGTAAAATTGCTTCGATATTTTTAAGTTTTGTGTAATTATTTGTATTTATGTTATAAAACATATCATCTGCTATTTCTTCAAAAGTGCCAGAATTTATAGGCTTTGTGTTTGAGCTGAACAAAAAATCAAATTCACTCCCTATTTTTTTAAATAAAATTGGATAAGATGAAATCTTTTTTAAAACATATTTTAACATTTGAACAAATAGAGATGAAAAATTATTATCTTGTAATATATGATATTCACCATTAATATAAATTTTAGCTTTATTTCTTTCAATTAATTCAAAGAATTCTATTTTTTCGCCATCAGTTACTTTCTTAATTTCAATATCTCTTTTTTTTATAGGTTCTAAATCTGCTGAAATACTTTTTTTCTCAATAGAGTTAGATTCTAGAATTGGAGTAATTTCTTTTGATGTCATTGGTTTTTCAGACGGTCTCATAATTTCAGGCTTTGAAATTCTATTAATTTTATTAAAATTAGGTTTTGTAATATTTTTTTCAACCTGAAGCTCCGTCATACTTTTAGGTAAAACCTCTTTGTCAATTTCGAAATCTGCAATTTCCAATACTTTCTCACATTTCTTATCTCCAAACTCTACACCCATTTGAATATATTTAATATATTTTTTTAAATCTTTAAATTTATAAGAAGATCTAAATGAAAAAAATAGTCTTAAAATTTGAATGTCGCACTCTGTGATTTCAAAAATATTAAAACTATAAATTCTTTTGCCATCAAGCCCTTCTCCCTTATTATCCGCAATTAAATAATCAGTTCCGTTTGTTAAAATACCAAAATTTACGGTATCGTCACTATTTAAATAAACAGTTAATTGCTCAAAATCTTTGATTGAAAGTTTGTGAGATAATCTTTTTGCCTCGATAATAAATTTCGTGTCATCTTCAAATACGAAAGTTAAATCTACTCGCTTTTTTGTAGATGTTACATCTTCAAAAATAACTCTGTTTTCATTAAAAATATCCCAACCTAAATATCGGAATACTGGTAAGATAGTAGAAATCAATGTTTGATTTTCACTTATATCTTTTTTAATTCTATTGATTTTTTGAATAATTGGAATTAATTTCATTAAAAATCTTCCTTGAAATTTTACTAAATGTAATTTTACCTTTAATTTGCAATAAAATCTAAAATTACATTTGATGATTTTCTCGGGCTAAATAACTTAAGAAGCTATTCTTACGGAAGTAATTTCCATTCTAAGATATACTCATCGTCACTTGAAGTTAAAAGAGTTTGTTTATCAATAAATTTCATTGTATTTAGAGTTGCTTTTTGACCTTTCAGAATATGTAATATATTTCCTGATTTAGTTTCAAAGATTTTTATTTCATTATTCTGATTATAAGGGTATGCTCCAATTTTGCCATCAGCAGAAAGTCCCACAGAATAAATTATAAATTCAGCTTTAACTTGAGAATACTTGCCAGTTTTTCGTTGGTAGATTCCTACTTGTCTATCTTGCCCAGCACCTACAATAATATTATTTTGAAATACAAGTTTATAAACATTATCTAAGTTTCCACCTTTTAGAATATCTAGAATATCTCCAGTCCAAATATTTGCGATACTGATTTCTCCCGATTCACAAGCAATTGCAACCTCATCATTATAAATTGAGAAGTCTGAAAAAGGAGAGCTGTTTATCTGTTTTTTATATATCTGCTTATTGTTCCATAAATCGTATAAGACTATTTCATTTCCCAAAGTGGCATACATAAAAAGGACATCATTTATAAATCTTACTTTTTTAATTGGAGAGCGAGAATTAAGTATTTTTCTGATTTTGCCATTTTCTGAAAGATAGATAGTTCGTCCGCCATATTCTGATTCACTTAAAATAAGAATTTTATTTTTAAATTTATCGATTGAATATAGTTTGGCAGGAATATTTTCACCATAGAAATTTGGAATTGTTGGGAATTTGATAGTTTCAACAAGCTTGGCACTTTCCAAAGAGAAAATATCGATTTCACCTTTATCCGTAGCAGAGTAGATTTTATTATCTGAAATCAAGAATTCATAAATCATTCCATTTGCTTTAAATTCTCGATGAGGTAAAAGGGTTTGAGCAAATAAGAAAATTGGTAAAATCAGTACAAGAATAGTTTTATTCATTTTCTAACCTTTTAAAGTTCGAAGTCTATCTTCTCTTGAACCAATATCTGTAATTTGAACCCCAAAGTTTCCGTCAATAATAATAACTTCACCTTTTGCGATAATATGATTATCTACCAAAACATCTAACGGCTCATTTGCTAATTGGTTCAATTCTACCACCGACCCAATATCCATAGTTAGAACATCTCGAAGCAACATCTCCTTGCTACCGATTCTGACTTTAATTGGTAATTTGACATCTAAAAGTAGAGAAATATTTCGAACTTCATCATCTCCAAAAGTGCAGCTACCTGATTGATTTCCTCCACTCTTATTTTCCTGTGAAGAATTTGAAGTTTCCGCAGGTTTTTCTTCAGGCGGTGGATCTTTCTTTTCAAAAATATCAACATAAACATTGTCAAAACATAAAGTGTATTGAAAATCCCGCTCATTTAAATTAAAATTAAATTTAACAAGTTTGGTCATTCCATCTAATTGTGGGGATACTCCAGTATCAATAAAAACTGCATCTTCAGGTCTTAGGTTTAAAGTTGGTAAATCATCTTGAGAACCTAATGCGGTTGAAAATGAGCCTACAATATTTGAAGTTATCTCTTTTATAGAATCAAGGTCGTCATCGTCCATATCATCTTTACCCTCACCCTCTCCTGCTAACATCAAATCGCCTAAAGCTGTTGCCAAATATGCTGGGACAAGAATTGCAAGTTTTCCTTCATTATCTCCAGTAACCGAAATGTTAATTTGTGCAATAGGTCCTGTTACTTTTGTGTCATCGCAATCTTCAAGTTCGGGAGTAGCAAGTTCAGGAGCAAATCCTGTTAAAGCTTCAATAGTTCCAACAACTTCACCTTTGAAAAGGTCTAAGAATTTATTTATATCTGCCATTTTTTATAATCTTTTTAATAAAATTATAACTAATTTAATAATGCTGGTTGAGATAGGTAAGAAATAGATAGAAAATTAGTAAGTAAAAATTATTCTAGGAAGTGTTACAAGAAAGTAAGCCTTTTATCTGTTATAATGTTTTTGACAAAAAAATAAAACAAAAAGGCTTGACGAAATTATGGCATATAAATATGATTCTGCCCTTAAACATTTTACTTACTCAAAAGAGAGCTACAAAATCATCTCTGATTTTCTTCTTTCTGGAGATATTACAAATCCAAATATTATGTTAAATGTAACAAAAATTTCTAAAGAGTTCGGTAAAAAACCTATAAATTGGTTTGCCAATCCAAATGTAATAGCTTTTGTAAAAGCACTGATTCGTATTAAAGTTCAAGATAATGATAAAAAATTAAAGAGAGTATTTCTAAAATTTATTTTAGTGAATTTAACCGATGTCAGAAAATCTGACCTCGGTCAGGATAGTGATTTTATCGATATTTTAATGCAATTGAATCACAAACAACTTTTAAAACTTATGAAAGATATTGGCTTAGTTATTGTTAAAAAAGGTGGAGCAAATAAAAATGGAGAAGCACTTCAAGGTA
>Ga0256827_10000843_pt1 | contig 19327 bp, 21 predicted proteins | sample CV84metaG_FD_185977 | JGI IMG/M metagenome (GOLD analysis project Ga0256827, IMG submission 185977) | Hydrothermal vent microbial communities from East Pacific Rise, Pacific Ocean - CV84 | ecosystem: Environmental > Aquatic > Marine > Hydrothermal vents | place: Pacific Ocean: East Pacific Rise... | reverse complement strand
ATGCTTACAGAGATAGAAGACAAAAGAAAAGAGATTTCAGAAGATTATGGATTACGCGTATTAATGCGGCTACAAGACTTAATGGTATGAACTACTCTACATTTATGCATGGTTTAAAGCTTGCAAACATTGAACTTGACAGAAAAATTCTTGCTGATATGGCAATGAATGCACCTGAGTCATTTACAAAAGTTGCAGATGCTTCTAAAGCTGCACTAGCTAAATAGTCAATCTCTGACTATTTACTGAGGAGCTTCCGCTCCTCAATACTTTATATCTTTCCATTAAAGTTTATTATTGTTTAATTTGATTGGAGTTTTTCTTCATTCCTTTTTTTCTTTGTTTCACAACAAAGCAAAAAACAAATCCAAAAAAAGAAAATGTGACCACTGCCGAGACTACAATCTGCCTTGACAAATAAAGTGTATTTCTTTAAATTTACTACCTACTACCTACTACCTACTACCTACTACCTATCCCTTCTGTGTCTCCCCTGAAAAGCCAATAATACCAGGACGTAAGTTGCCTACTTTTTCAAAGCCCATGCCTTTCATAGCATGTTGTACTTGAAAGCTTCTACTTCCTGTATGACAATACACTATGATGTACTCAGATTGCTTGCCTGCAAGTTCTTCTTCTACTTTGGCATAAAATTGAGAAGTAGGTACAAGATTATCTGTACCTACAATGTGACCCATTTGGAACTCCATAAATTCTCTGGTGTCAACCAGTGTAAAGTCTATCATCCCTAGTTTTTTTGCTTCTATCAGGGCTTCTAACTCATCACCATCGAGTTGTTCTTCTTGGAGTAAGGTTTGGGCTTGTTCTTTGGTGAGTCCTTTAGAGTGCGTGTGTACGACTTCTTCTATTTCATCGTGTTGGGCTTGTGCTGTTGCGTACTCTGGGGTACAGAAGATTCCACAGTGACAGAGACCATCTTCAGGTATCTCTTTTTCTATGGCAGGTTTACAAGGACAGATACGGTTATCTGCTGCTTTTTGCTCCTCTTTGGTCTCACCAATGACCATAAAACAAGGACAAAAACGTTTTCCATAGATGAGTTTATTTCTTGCAAGCCCCATGGTGACACCTTCATTGACCTCTTCATTGGGATTAGGTACCCAGCCAAATTGATTGTATACTTTGTCTACAAATTTTCCTGTTTTTTCGAGCTCTGCTTGAAATTCATCTGAATTCATATCTATTTGTTGCATGGGTTTCCTTAATGTGTTTTGATCTTTGGTTGAGTATCTAAATCTTTTGCCATTGTATCAAAGTCTTTGGCAAAGTTTTGCATTTTTTTACCCCAACTATCAATAAATTTTTTGGTTTTATTGAGGTCTATATTAATTTTGGTTTCGTCTATGTGTACACCAGCTTCTTTTTCATCAATCATACCTTTTTCTAGTTCAGTAGTAATTTTTTTTAGTTTGTCATTGATGTTTCTTCCAATATTTTTGAAAAAGTCTTTAGTTTTATTGGTATCTATCGTAATCATATTTTCTTCAATATGAATACCTACTTTAGAAAGTTTTTCATTCTTAGTATCTTCTTTAGCATGTTTCTCTTTTTGGGTTTGTAGTTTTAAAAAGGCTTCTTTTTTAGCTACTTCCTCGGCAAGTAACTTTTCGTTTGCTTGTTTAGCTTCGGCTCTTGCTTTTTGAAGAGCGACATCCTTAGCTTTGAGTTCTATAAGAAGTGCATCTTTTTCTGCTTGAACAGCCTTGGCAATAGATGCTTGTTCTTGTGCTAACCTTTTGTCATCATCACATGCCGTAAAAGAAAATAGAATAATGAGTGAGAGAAGTATATGTTGCATAAAGTATCCTTTGTGTTAATTAAATACATTATACAGTTATTTGTGAGAGAAACGTGAAGTCCTATGGTCTAAAAAGACCAAGAGACAGAAGTGGAGGAAGAGGGTGAGTAGTTTATCCACACTTCCCTTGACCACATTTACCTTTTGTTGGTACTTTCTTTTTTGTCTTGTTTGTATCACTGTTGCATTTACCTGCTGCACACTTCATTTCTTTTTTATCATCACTGCTTTTCGATTCACCACATTTACCTTCTGATGCATTTGCTAAAGTAAAAGAGAGTGCTAATGCACCTAGAAATAATATACTTAATTGGAATGTTTTGTTCATAATATTGTCCTTTTTGATTATTGTTCTTCGCCGAAGAGTAGGTAATCTAAAGAAAACTTACCTGCCCCAAAAGAGGCGAATATAGCTAAAAAAAGCATATAGTAAAGAGGTATTTCAAAACCATTATCCCCTGCGGAAAAACCATGTGTAAGATGTACCGTAGTAATGGCAACAACCATAATAACCATTAATGGAATGGAAATAAGCCTTGTAAACAGACCTATCGTGAGAAGTACAACACCAGTAATTTCTGTACTTGCGGCCATATAAGCATTTATTGTAGGAAATGGTATACCTATAGACCCAAACCAAGTAGCGACAGACTTTATATCTGACCACTTTTGCATAGCAGGTTCATAAAATCCATACGCTACAGCAAGTCTAGCTAGTAACAGTGAAAGACTTTGACCATGACTTAAAATTTTTCTACTCATAGGATATATATGCTTTAACATAAGATACCTCCTTAAAAAGATACTTGTATCTATAGAAGATTAAGATACTTCATAATTTGATACATGTTGAGTATAGAATAAACTTTGTGTATTTAATGTGTAATATTTAGAAAAGTTATGAGGAAGAAGAAAATAATTTGTATAGGGTTAAAATAATTGGAGATATAAAAATAATGGTAGTGTAACCTATTCAGATATTATCTGAATAGGTTAAGTTATGTATAGAAGGGTATAGTTAAATAATATTATTTACCACATTTCCCTGAGGAACATTTTCCACTTGCAGAGCATTTCTTAGCAACTTTTTTTGCAGAGCATTTTCCAGAAGTTGAACATTTTCCAGATGCTGAACATTTTGCACTTGTGTTTGCATTTGCATCATTACCAGTAGTACATCCTGTAAAAGCAACCATAGATAGACCAACGAGGGCCGTAAATATTAATTTTTTCATCATTTCTCCTAATTTGTTTTAAATTTAACAGTATAAGTATATTAACATATGTGTGTAACATCTGTGTACTCATAAATATGTTATGCACTGAAAGTACACATAAAAATAGTATACTATTTAATAAATGAAATAACTTAGGATATAAAATATGCAAAGTAAACGAAGAGAGTTTTTAGTATTTTCCTCTATGGTAACACTTACAAGCTATTTAGATGCAGATACTCACTCAAGGTTAGAGAAAACATTTAAAGAGGTTAAAAATATTATCTATGAGGTACAAAAACATATGTTTCCTAAACAAAATAGATTACCTGCCGCAGAAGATTTACCTGTGATAAAATTTTTATATGAAACAATGGCACATAAAAGTTTTGATAAAGATATACGAGAATTTGTAATAGAAGGGGCCAGGGAGTTAGATAATAGAACAGAAGGAAAATTCTCTTCTATGAGTATAAATGATAAAGAAAAAGCATTACGTGCATATGAAGAGATAGAATATGGAGCTTCTTGGCTCTCACGTATTATGACATTGACAATGGAAGGCATGTTTAGTGATCCTATCTATGATGTTAATATACAGGAACAAGGATGGAAAGCACTAGATACTACTGGAGGACAACCTAGACCTAAAATGAGATATTTAGATGTATGATGTCGTTGTTATTGGTTCAGGAGCTAGTGGAGGGGCGGTAGCCTATACTTTATGTAAAGCGGGGTACAAAGTTGTTATGTTGGAAAAAGGGCGGCTTATCAAACGTCATGAGTTTAGTAAAGATGAATTAGCATATTGTCGTAGAGACTTAGTAACCCCTAACCTTTTTGAAGAGTACCACACGATCGAAGAGAACGTTGATGGTAAATGGGTAGCTACCCCCACTTATGAGTCTGGTTGGAGTTTTTGGAATGGCAACATTGTTGGAGGTTCTTCAAATTTGATGTCTGGAATGTTACACCGTTTACATCCTGATGACTTTAGATTAAAAAGTAAATATGGTGATATAGAGGGAGCTAACATTGTAGATTGGCCCATTAGCTATAAAGATTTAGAACCTTATTATGATATGACAGAAGAGCTGATAGGTGTATCTGGGCATTATCAAAAGCATAAATATGAACCACCACGAAGTAGACCCAATTTTACACAGCCACCCACACAAGAAAATGATGTTGTCAAGTTACTTGACAAGAGTTGTAAAGCATTAGGCATCACCTCTTTAGTGACACCACGTGCAGTACTTTCTAAAGATAAAGGGCATAGAAAAGCATGTTATTATTCCAATTTTTGTGGAAGTTATGGTTGTAGTTCCGGGGCTAAAGGTAGCTCTAGAGAGGCACTAACTATGCCATCGCTTGCTACAGGTAACTTAACGTTGCTTAGCAATATGCATGTAAAATCACTTAAGAGTAATAAAGATAAGGTAGAGTCTGCTATTGTTGTTAATACCATTACAGGTAAAGAGAGTGAAATAAAAGCAAAGATCTTTGTAGTCGCTGCACAGGCACATGAGAGTGCACGACTACTTCTAAACTCTGCTAATAAGTTCCATCCCAACGGTTTAGCAAATAGTTCAGGAGAACTTGGTAAAAATCTACTTTTCTCAGGAGGAGGCTCAGGACAAGGTGAACTACATAAAGAGAGTCTAAAAGAGATAAAGTTTGAAGAGCTGATGACAACAGGATTATTTGTAAACCGCTCTGTACTTGACTGGTATTTTATAGATCATTGGTGGGATGGAAAATTTAAAGGTGGTTCGGTTGAATTCATGTTTGAACATCAAAATATTATCTCTCGTGCACGTAAACATAATTCCGAAAATGCTAAGCTCGTTTGGGGCAAAGCATTAGGTGATAAAGTGGTCAAACGTTTTACAGAACAAAAAAGTATACGTTTTGAAATCTTTAATGACTGGCTCCCTAACGATAACTGTTTTATATCCTTAGATAAAACACATAAAGACAAATATGGCATGCCTGTAGGTAAACTTAGATTAGAAGGACATCCCCAAGATGTAAAAGTGGGTAAATATATTGCTAAAAAATGTGAATCTATTCTAGAAGAGATGGGTGCAAAAAATATTTACTCTTCTATCTCATCCTCAGCTTCACAGAACTTAGTCGCTGGTGGATGTCGTTTTGGGAATAATCCTAAAACCTCAGTACTTAATAAGTATTGTCAAGCACATGATATATCTAATTTGTATGTAGCTGATGCTAGTTTTATGCCTACAGGAGGTTCAGTTGCGTATACATGGACCATTTATGCAAATGCATTTAGAGTGGCTGACTATATAGTAAAACAACTTCAAAATGATAAAGTATAAATTTGACATTTTTGACAATAATATGATGTATAATACGTTTATTAAAATATATTGTATACCATGCTTAAGCAATATTTAACAATACATTTATGTTTGATTAATCAAATATAGATAAAATTGCAAATATTTTTTAGTATGGTTATAACCTTTCAATAGTTAAACAGGAGTATTCGTTGAAAAAACTTTTTTTATTTTTATCTATCACTATGTCAGTTACATTATTTGCAGATCTATCAGCAACCCATATTACAGGAGCTGAGAAAACAGTATCTGTGAATACATCAAAAAAGTTACATACATTGAATGTTGCCAGACTAACAAGAATTAAAGCAGCAAAAATAAAAGATGTACAGAGAATAAGTAAAAGATCAAAAAAGCTACATACTTTGGATGTAGTTAGACTACAAAGAAAAGTTACAAAGATAAAAGCAAGACATAAAGAAACACTTGCTAACACATCAAAAAAGTTACATACTTTAGATATAGCTAAACTGAGAAGAAGTAAAATTGCAAAAATAAAAAATGTACAAAAAGTAGATCATCATAAAGTTGTACGTGTAAAAACATCAAAAAAACTACATACACTAAAAATTGTTAAATTAAAAAGAACAGATGTAAAAAAAGTAAATAGTCGTAAAGTTGTACTTACGAAAATATCAAAAAAGTTACATCCTTCAAAAGTCCAAAAAATAGTAAAGAAAAAGATACATACAGTAAAAAAGAAAGTAAAACCTATAAAATTAGCCAAAGTATTGAAAAGACAGGCAAAACCTTTATCTTTACAGAAAAAGACAAAAAAACAAAAAAGAGTTACTCTCTCTGATATATTTTTTAAATCATCTAGATCAACGAGTTCATCAAGAGATGCTAAAACAGGAAAAGCTAGTAATATTATTAATATAGCAAAAACAAAATTAGGTAGAAAGTATGTTTGGGGTGCTGTAGGTAAAAGAGGAACATTTGATTGTTCAGGTTTTACATCTTATGTGTATAAAAAGAATGGAATTCATATACCTAGAACATCAAGAAACCAGGCAAAATATGGTAAATATATTTCAAGAAATAATCTAAAAAAAGGTGACTTGATCTTCTTTGATACTTCTAAAAGAAGAAAAGGGTATGTGAATCATGTAGGAATTTACCTTGGTAATGGAAAGTTTATTCATGCAAGTTCAGCTAAAAAGAAAGTGGTTGTATCTAGTTTAAGTAAGTTTTATGCGCAACGTTATGTAGGGGCAAGACGTCCTTCATAATCCAATATCCCCTATGGCATGAGAGAGTTTATCTTCTAGTCTCTTTTCCTTTAACAAAAGTTAGAAGCTTACTCAGCTTCTAACACAGCTCCTGAACTCGCATTTGTTACCAATGCTCTATATTGTCTTAACCATTTACTTTTTAACGGTTTTATAAGTGGGGTAAAGCTTGCTTGTCTTGAAGCTATGACTTCATCGCTAAGGTTGGCTTGTAAGATATACTGATCTACATCGATATGTATCTCGTCACCATCTTCAAGTAATCCTATAAGACCACCTTCTGCAGCTTCTGGGCTCACATGACCTATGCTGGCACCTCTAGTAGCTCCTGAGAACCTACCATCGGTAATTAGTGCTACAGTATCACCAAGTCCCATACCCATGATGAGTGAAGTGGGGCTAAGCATCTCTTGCATACCAGGTCCACCACGAGGACCTTCATAACGGATAACTACAACATTCCCATGGGTAACCTTACCTGCTAAGATACCTGCAATAGCATCATCTTGTGAGTTAAAACATACAGCAGTTCCAGTAAAGACTCTTTCTCCTGTAATCCCAGCAGTCTTAATGACTGCACCTTGTTCTGCGAGGTTTCCATAAAGGATAGCTAGCCCACCTACTTCTGAGTAAGGGTTATCTATAGTATGGATGATGTTGGTATCTTTGATCTTTGCATCTTTTACTTTCTCGTAAAGTGTTTCACCTGTTACAGAAAGGTTGTCAGCTAAGATGTCATCTCCACGCTTCATCATCTCATGCATTACAGCATTGACACCACCTGCTTTGTTAATGTCTTCCATGTGTACAGTTGTCAATGATGGAGATATTTTTGCGATGTGTGATACTCTCTTAGAGATAGCATTGATATCACTAAGGTTAAAGTCTACTTCAGCCTCTTTGGCAATAGCAAGCATATGAAGTACAGTATTTGAGCTCCCACCCATAGCCATATCTACAGCAAAGGCATTACGTACAGCATTTTCATTGAGGATGTTTTTCATACGATATTTTTCACGTTCAGCTGCTTCAGATTTAGCTATCTCACAGATACGACGAGCAGCTTGTTTATAAAGTGCTGTACGCTCAGGTGTTAATGCTAGTATTGTACCATTTCCTGGTAGGGCAATACCCATAGCCTCCATCAATGTGTTCATAGAGTTGGCTGTAAACATACCAGAACATGAACCCCCACTTGGACAAGCATTACACTCAATATCAAGTAACTCTTCATCTGTAATTTCACCTGCTTCATGTTGTCCTACCGCTTCAAATGCAGTAGCTAAGTCAATTGGTGTTCCATCTGCTTTATATCCTTTTTCCATAGGTCCACCAGATACAAATACTGTGGGGACATCTACACGCAAAGCACCCATAATCATACCTGGTACTATTTTGTCACAGTTAGGGATGGCTATCATAGCATCAAGTTTGTGTGCATTCATCACTGTTTCTATAGAGTTTGCGATAATCTCACGGCTAGGAAGAGAGTAGAGCATCCCATCATGCCCCATAGCGATACCATCATCTACACCAATTGTATTGAACTCAAAAGGTACACATCCATTAGCACGTATCTCGTCTTTAATGACCTCTGCTACTTTATTAAGGAAAAAGTGTCCAGGAATGATTTCTATAAATGAGTTTGCTACCCCAATAAATGGTTTGGCAAAATCTTCATCTTTTACACCGGTTGCTCTTAACAAACTACGGTGAGGGGCTCTATCAAAACCCTCTTTTATCTCGTTACTTCTCATTATTTTGAGCCTTTAATTAATATTTTTTGGATTATAGCACAAATACTATTTACATTTAAATTTTTTTAGGCTATAATCGCACTCCAATTTTAAGTGAATACTTAACTTTGTATGGAGACGCGGGCGTAGCTCAGCGGTAGAGCATAACCTTGCCAAGGTTGGGGTCGACGGTTCGAACCCGTTCGCCCGCTCCATAAAAAATAATGGTGCCAATATGCCCGAGTGGTGGAATTGGTAGACACAGGGGACTTAAAATCCCCCGGTCATTGCGACCGTGCCGGTTCAAGTCCGGCCTCGGGCACCACTAAATAATTTCAACTTTATATTCTAAAGTTACGATGGAGTCATAGCCAAGTGTTAAGGCAACAGCGATGCAACGCTGAGATCCCTGTGTTCAATTCCGGGTGACTCCTCCATATATTGGAGCCATCGCCAAGTTGGTAAGGCCGTAGATTGCAAATCTGCTATTCACCAGTTCGAGTCTGGTTGGCTCCTCCATTAATATGTTTTTTATCTTTTTTAGATAGAATTCTACTTCTTTACTATACCGGGAGATGTCAGAGTGGTCGAATGTGCCGGTCTTGAAAACCGGTGAGGGTTATACCTCCGGGGGTTCGAATCCCCCTCTCCCGGCCATATATTTTAAATATCCTATAATCACAATTTATTTTAAATACACGTAATAATCATAATATAAAAGATTATGCATGTTAGAAGATTAGTACATTTATATTACACAGTGATTTTGTATAGTTTTCAAAATAACTAAAGGTAAGACAATGAAAAAGATCATAATGCTCCTCTTTATAAGTTTACTTACATTCTTGAATGCTCAAGATTTTATACCATGGAAAACAAATATTGAGAAACTTAGTTCTATGGAAAAACATGTGCTTATAGATAAAGGCACAGAACGTGCTTTTTCTGGAAAGTATGTTAAAACCAAAGAAGATGGTACATATACCTGTAAAGTATGTGGTGCGGCTCTTTACAAGTCATCTGATAAGTTTGATTCACATTGTGGATGGCCAAGCTTTGATGATGCTATACCAGGAGCTATCAAAGAAACTACTGATGCAGATGGAAGACGTATTGAAATTACCTGTGCGAACTGTGGAGCACATATGGGACATATCTTTAAAGGGGAAGGTCTAACGGCTAAAAATGTACGTCATTGTGTTAACTCAATCTCTTTAACTTTTAAAAAGAAAAACAGTACCTCCAAAGGCTTAAAAAAAGCCTATTTTGCGGGAGGGTGTTTTTGGGGTGTGGAATATTATCTAGAACAAATAAAAGGGGTTAAAGAGGTGATTTCTGGTTTTATGGGTGGACATGTCAAAAACCCAGGTTACGATGATGTGGTTAAACATAAAACGGGACACTTGGAGACAGTAGAAGTTATTTATGATCCCAAAGAAGTTAGTTATGAGACTTTAGCGAAAATGTTTTTTGAGATACATGATCCTACACAAACAGATGGGCAGGGTCCTGATATAGGAAACCAATATTTATCTGCCGTATTTGTAAACAATAATGAAGAACGAAAAGTGACGAATAAATTGATAAAAATATTAGAGAGTAAAGGACTTAAAATAGCAACAAAAGTATTAGATAAAACACCATTTTATTCAGCAGAAGAGTATCATCAAAATCACTACAAACGTAAAGGGGGAACCCCTTATTGTCACAGTCGTGTAAAGCGGTTCTAATCTTGTGAGTTTACCATCCACTGAGAAAATACATTCAGATAATTCCAAAAACTTTGTATATCTTGTTCTGAACTTAGTTTTCCTTTTATAATTGGTTGTAATGCTTCTTCAAAGGTAACTAACCAATGTAGACGAGCATGTGGAGTGATACGAAAGGGAGCATGTCTTCCTTTCATTTGTGGAGCACCTCTGTTTTGGTTAAAATATTGTGGACCACCACAGATTTGTATAAAAAAGTCTGCAGAGTGTTGCCCTGCAATTTTCATTTCTTCTTTATCTTGAGGAAAAATATCTTTAATAGGACTCTCAAAAAGGCCCATATAAAACCTATCTACTAAATCACGCATCCCTTGTTCTGTGATATCAGTTAAAAAGGATGGGTTAGGTTTGGTAACAGGAGGATTAATGCCTTCTTGATAAGCCTGAATAGAAAAATCAAGTGCAGAGGTTCCAAAGTTCATAATAATACCTTTTAGTGAATTCTTTGGATGTTTATAGCACGATAAACCTTAACTGCACCCACCTGAACCGCAACAGCTATCAGAATTATCTACGGAAAAACTATTAATATACCCACATTCTAAACATTCAAAAGAGAGTATTTGTGGGCCAGAACAACCACCAGATCTTTGATCAGTTAGCTCAATACTGTCTTGTTTACATTGTGGGCAAAAACCTCTACGTATACTGTCAAGTTGTTCTTTTTTCTCTTTAAGGTAATAGATGTACACAAGTACAGAGCCTACAAGTATGATAAGCAAAAATGCAAGTAAATAAATATCCATATTCTATCCTTAGGTACTATATTGGTTAAGAATTTTGATATGCTCTTTATAGTCAGGTATATAGTTTGCTACAAGACCCCAAAAATCTTTTTGATGATGTTTATATTTAATATGAGCAAGTTCATGTACAATAATATACTCTATGACATTTTTAGGAAGTTTCATCATCATCGTATTAAAGCTTAAATGGTTACTACTTGAACAGCTTCCCCATTGTCTTTTTGTTTTTCTAAAAGATATTTTTTTATATGGCAAGTTCATTTTTATGGACCATTGCTCTATCAAGAGGGGAATATATTTTTTGGCTTCATTTTTATAAAAAAGGTCTATATGTTTTTGGAAGATAGATTCATTATATTCATAATATGTAATAATAAATGAAGAGTCATTAATGGTATGTGACGTTTTTTTCTTATCATGAGTGACTAAGTGTATAGTATAAAGTTTTCCTAAAAAATAGAGTGTTGGACTTTTCTTAAAGTCTATTACTTTCCCTTTTTTAGTTTGAATCTTGTACTTAGCTTTATTAATCCAAGAAGCTTTTTTAAGTAGTAACTGTTCTATCTGTTTTGTGGAAATCTTAGCTGATTTAATGATGAGGTTACCTTCCTCATCAAAACTAAGATAAATATGTTTAAGTTTTGGATTTACTACATGTATATATTGGGGTAATAAATGCATATAGTTTTAATTGGTAAGCTTACCATTCTCAAAAGTAACTTCTTGAAGCATACTACCATCTCTATTATATTTTGCTGCTCTTCCTTGGCGAATATTATTCACATATGTGATTTGAGCCATTATCTCACCATTAGGATAAAAAACTTCTACTACACCATGTTTCTTCCCATTTTCATAAGGTGTTTTCCTTCGAATACGTTTTTTCTCATCATATAGTATTTCTATACCATGCATGACCCCATTATGAATGGGTACTTTAGAAGTAAGTTCTCCTGAATAGCCATATTTTTCAAGTATACCATTAAGCCCGGTTTTGTCAGACATAATGAACTTAGAACGGAGTTTACCTCCAGTAAAATACTCTTTTTTTACATTTTTTCCTAAAACATTAGGGATAGAGAGGGGAATAGGATTAGGTATTTTTTTTAATGATTCTGTAATAGGTTTAGGTATAGGACTCGGTATAGTTTTAGGTGTATGTGTTTGGCAACCGATAAAAAAGGAAAAAGGGAGTAGTAAAAATAGTTTTTGTGACATCGTAAATAAACCTTATATGAAATCTTGAGTATTAGTATACTATCAAGTTGCTTGGTTTATATTAGTAGAAAATCCTTTAGCTAGATTATTTTTGACATAAATAAGATAAAATACATTATTATTTAAAATAGTCAAGGAAGATAAATAGATGAGATACCTATTACAGCATTTAATAATTTTGATTTTTTTCAGTTTTGGCGTTGCCCATGCAGTACCTCTTATGAATGATTTTAACAATAATGAACAAATCAATATAAAACTTACAAAAAATGAGAAAGCTTTTTTACATAATCATCCTGTAATTACTGCACAAAGTGAAGCAGACTTTCCTCCGTATAATTTTAGAGAAAATGGAATGCCTAAAGGGTTTTCTATTGATTATTTGAACCTTTTAGCAAAAAGGTTACAGATAGAAGTAAAGTATATCTCGGGACATACTTGGACAGAGTATATGGATATGGCACGGGACAGTACAATAGATGTAATGCTTAATATTATGCGTACACCTGCAAGAGAAAAATTTCTGCATTATACACAACCTTATGCGGGAACAAAAAAAGCTATTTTTAGTAATGACTCTAAGATTAAAACATTGAGAGACCTAGAAGGAAGAACTGTTTCTGTTGTAAAAGGTTATTTTATGCAACACTTTTTAGAAGCATATCATCCAGATATTACTCTTAAACTTGAACAAGATGCACGTAGTTGTATTGTATCTGTAAAAGATGGTAGTAGTGATGCGACAGTTGGAAGTAGTGGAATCATGCGTTACCTTATGAAAGAAAATAAACTTTATCTTGCTTATGGGCATTTGATTAAAGATAGACGTTTATCTCTAGATCTCAATATTGCAACATCTCCTAAAAATGCTATTCTTAGAGATATTTTACAAAAAGCTATGTATAGTGTGAGTAATAAGGAACTCAATGCTTTAAAAGAAAAATGGGTAGGTAGAGGTAAACTAGAGATACCTGTAACAGGGACACTGACTCAAAAAGAGTTATCTTATATTCAGAAGAAAAAAGTAATTACAATGTGTATTGACCCAAATTGGGAACCTATAGAGTTTGCAGATACCTCAAATAAGTATATTACAAAAGGCATCTCTACAGATACAATGAATGTAATAGGTGAGGATTTAAATATTACTTTTAAGGGAATAAAAACAAAGAGCTGGACAGAGTCTCAACAGTATCTTAAAGAGAAAAAATGTGATATTCTCCCTGCTGCGGTAAAGACAAAAGAACGGGAAGAATATGCACAATTTACTTATCCATATTTAGATTATAAGTTGGCAATTATTACCAAAGACAATCAGGGGTTTGTTAGTAATCTGATGGATATCATAGACAAACCAATTGCTAGAAAAAAAGGTTCAGCATTAATTACGCAATTACAAAAACTTTATCCTGCGGTAAATATTATTGAATCAGATGGAACACTAGAATCATTTGAAATGGTAGATAAGGGAGAAGCATATGCAACCATTTCTACGCTTCCTGTTGCTTCTCACTACATCAATAAATATAATCTAGAGAATATAGGTATAGCAGGATATACAAATATGCGACTTAGACTCTCTATTGCAGTACGTGATGATGAGCCTATACTTTTGTCAATACTGAATAAAGCACTTGCAACAATCCCTTTGGAACAGCATAAGTTGATTTATGATAAATGGGTGGGTAGACAAGTAGCTGAACCATTTAATTATTGGTACCTTCTTTATATCTTGGCATCTTTTTTGATAATAGCACTGCTTGGGTTGTATCGTCAATATATATTAAAAGAGGCGAACAAGGGATTAGAAAGTGCTGTGAAGATCAAGTCTGAAGAGAATTTAAAACAGCAACAGCTTCTTCAGGAACAAACAAAATTGGCTGCTATGGGAGAAATGATAGGTGCTATTGCACATCAATGGAGACAACCTTTAAATGCATTAGGATTAAGTATACAAAATTTAGAGTATGATTTTAGTGATGGGTACGTTGATGAAAAGTTTATTAAACAGTATGTTCAAAAAAATAAAGAGACCATTGATTTTATGAGTAGAACGATAGATGATTTTAGAAACTTTTTTAAAGTAGATAAAATTAAAGAAAAATTTGATATTAAAAAAGCTATTGAGGAGACAGTTTCTATTCAAGAAGCTTCTTTGAAAAAATATAATATTACCTTAACAGTAAGTGGTAATAATTTTAAAATTTATGGTTTTAAGAGTGAATTTCAGCAGGTTATTTTAAATATTATAAGTAATGCCGCCTATGAATTAAAGAAACATGCTATTGAGCACCCAATGATTAAAATTGAATTAGATAAGCAAAAAGTTTCTATAATGGATAATGCAAAAGGTGTATCTGAAGAGATATTAGATAGAATTTTTGAACCTTATTTTACAACAAAAGAACAAGGCGAAGGAACAGGTATAGGACTTTATATGTCAAAGATAATTATAGAAGACAATATGGGTGGCAGATTAAAGGTAATGAATACACAAGGAAGTGGTGCAGTGTTTATTATTGAATTTAATAGAGTAGAAAATGAAAAATAAACTCTCTACCATACTTTTAGTGGAGGATGAACCGGAAGTTCGTATAGAATTAAAAAAGTTTTTACAGCGCTATAGTAGAGAAGTTGTAACAGCGAGTAATGGGGCTGAAGGTTTAGCTCTTTTCAAAACATATAAGCCAAATATTGTAGTCAGTGATATTAAGATGCCTAAAATGAATGGTATAGATATGGCAAAAAAAATAAAAAAATATTCACCTAGTCAAATTATTATATTTACAACAGCACACAGTGATAGCAACTATTTTTTAGAAGCCATTGAAATGCAAGTTGATGGATATATTCTTAAACCGGTAGATTTAGGTTTGTTAAAGAAAAAAATAAATGATATTACTAAGCATATAGCTGCTCAAAGAGAGAGGAAACTCTATGAAAGTATATTAGATGATATCGCACAAATGCAAAATAGTATGCTTGCTGTGTATGATCTAAATAAAACACCAGTATTTTATAATAAAAAATTACTAACATTTTTAGGTTATAAAACGGTACAAGATTTTTTAGAAGAACATACATTGCTAAGTAATAAATTTGAAATGCATGATGAGTGTTATTATCCTAAGAAGAGTAAGAAAATATTTTGGATAGATGAAATCAAAGATATATCGCCAGATAAACGTATTATTTCCATGAGACATAAAGATACTGAAGCCTTAAAGTTTTTTTTAGTTTCTTTGTCTGATAAAACACAGAGTAAAAATATTATTGTGAGTTTCTCAGAAGTGACTACTATTGTGAATAAAAAACGTCAATATGAAAATGATGCATATACTGATGAATTAACACAAATTGATAATCGTGCAAAATTTAATATAGTATTTAGAGAAGAAATAGAGAAAAGTAAAAAAAATAAAAGTAACTTAAGTGTCATTCTTATCGACATTGATAACTTTAAATATGTGAATGACAGTCATGGTCATACAGTTGGTGATAATGTACTTAAAAAGTTTACAACACTTATTGTGAATAATATAAGAACTACAGATTCGTTTTCACGTTGGGGTGGAGAAGAATTTGTATTGTTATTAAAAGATACTACTAGCAAAGAAGCAAATGTTATAGCAGAGAATTTAAGACAGATAATTGAAAAATATGATTTTGATATTAATAAACAATTAACTTGTAGTTTTGGTGTGAGTAGCATAGATGAAAAAGATACGAGAGAAAGTTTATTTAAACGTGTAGATAAAGCACTCTATGAAGCTAAAAATAGTGGGAGAAATAGAGTAGTGATAAACAATATTTAAAAAAGAGAGAGATATGGCTGACAGGAAGAGATTCGAACTCTCGGTGAGTTACCCCACACAGACGTTCCAGGTCTGCACCTTCGACCACTCGGACACCTGTCAACAATTACTAAGATATATCAATGATGTCAATAGCGTTTGATAATTTTTGATATAGATAGTATAAGTACCCCTCTCCAGATACCTGCGGCACCCAGTAAAGAAAGGTGGGCTGCTATGTTCCCATCCTGACCCGTTGTCTCTCAAAACTGTTGCACAGGTCTGAAAAGAGGCAGGAGAATTTTAGCTAAAAATAGCTTAAATGGAAGGCTTTAAGCCTTTTCATCATGAATAACTGACCATTCATCAAAAGGAAGTGCCTCAAATAGTATATTGTCTATAGTAAAAATATAACTATTCGCTACAGTAACGATAGTAATCTTTTTTATACTAAATTTTTTGTATATAGAAAATTTGTTTTGTGATTTTACCCATAGACTCTCCTCACTTTCAAAGGGAGCGGGAATAATAAGTTCTTGATTATGTGTGATATATCCATGGATACCTAGTGTCTTAATTGCTACCTTGTGTTTAATGAGGGCAAGTGCGACCATTGTATCAAATTGTAGAATAAAGGGTTGTCCTAATGTTAAATATTTTGCAAAAGCAAAATCAAATAACAACATTTTTTTACCAGACTTTTCATGGAAATCATCTATAAAGAAGAGAAGTTTCTCTTGCGTAAATGCTTTTATCGTTTTGTAAAGCCAATCCTTAGATATTTTAAATTTGTCTTTTGAAAAAGTATATATTTGATGGGTAGTGAGGTGTTTGGTATGATGTTGAGCAAGGATAAGGAGCAGTTTCTGTTCTGATTTACTAAAATTACTTTGAAAAAATATTTTCATTACTTGAGAATGGGTTTTTTGAGAACGTGCAGCTAAAGGGAGTGTTCCTGAACGTAAAAAATGATTAAATCCTCTATGTTGTGTTGTGGTGCTTTCAAATGCTAAAAACTCTTCATAGTCTAAAGGGAAGAGCTCTATAGGTATAAGTGATGTATTGGCTATAGGCATACGGGATAGAATTATAATTCTTTTGATATTAGGTAAATTTGGGAGCAGCGCTTCTGTATAATGGTCTAATATCAATAGGGTAAGTTTTTCTTTATCTATGAATTGTTGTAAAGATAGGGTATCAAGTGTATTGAAAAAAAGATTGGGGTCATCTAAATCAATATAGAGGGCATTATCTTGTTCTTGAAGTATATCTAAGACTAGAGCTGTTTTTCCTGAGGAGCGTACACCATAGATATTTATATCACCTGTTTGAGGGATTTGACATTTTCTAGGTATAAAATGATCATTTAAAGGGTGCTGATTTTGATAATATTCTAGTAGATTCATGCCCATCCTTCCTTTTAAAAAGGAAATAGTTTTATATATTGTACCCATTTTAGAGTTAAAAGTATTGCACCTTTTAAAAACTTTGGGTATAATTCGCGTTCCTAAATTTATGTTAGAGGGTTTGATCCCTGTGTTTAGGCACCTCGGCTTTGCCGTGCTAACGAGTTCTTTTAAAGGTAAAATATGGAAAAAATTAGATTAAAGCTTAAAGCTTATGATCATAGAGTGTTAGACAGATCAGTTGCTGCTATCGTAGATGCAGTTAAGCGTACAGGTGCAGAGATTAGAGGGCCAATTCCAATGCCAACTAAAATCAAACGCTATACGGTTCTTAAATCTCCACACGTAAACAAAGATGCACGTGAGCAATTTGAGATTAGAATTCATGGAAGAATGATCGACATCGTTTCGGCTACTTCAGATACTATAGACTCGCTTATGAAGTTAGACTTAGCACCTGAAATCGAAGTTGAAATCAGATCAATGGACAAGTAGGAGTAGAGAATGGAATTTATTATAGAAAAAATTGGTATGAGCAGAACTGTTGATGTACCAAGTGTTCCAGTTACTCTTCTTAAAGTCATTGAAACAAAAGTTTGTGAAGTGAAAGAAGACGGTAAAGCACTTGTTGCATACAATTCAAGTAAAAAACTTAATAAGAGCATCGAAGGTCAACAGACTAAATTTGGTGTATCTAAAGAGTTTAACAAATTTATGACGATTGAAGTAGCTGAAGGTACGGAAGCTGGCGATTTAAGCACAGCGATACTTTCTGAGACTACATTGGTAAAAACATCTTTAGATACTAAAGGTAGAGGTTTTTCTGGTGGTATGAAACGTCACGGATTTGGTGGTGGACCTGGTTCACACGGGCATAGATTTGGTAGACGTATTGGTTCTATTGGTAATGCTGAGTGGCCTGGACGTGTTCAAAAAGGTAAAAAGATGCCTGGACAATACGGTAACACTAAAACAACTGTAAAAAATGATGTAATCTCATTTGATGCTGAAAATGGCATCCTAGTACTCAAAGGTTCAATCCCTGGGCACAATGGTGCTAGAGGATTAGTAAGGATAGTTAAATAATGAAAACAACAGTAATTAAAACAACAGACCTTCCAAAAGCATTTTTAGAAGTGCACCCACATAATCTTTACCTTTATTGTAAAGCATATGCGGCAGGACTTAGAGCAAATACAGCACAGACTAAAAATAGATCTGCTGTAAGTGGTGGTGGTAAAAAACCATGGGCTCAAAAAGGTGGAGGACGTGCAAGAGCAGGTTCATTAAGATCTCCTATATTTGTAGGTGGTGGTGTTGCATTTGGTCCTAGTACAAATAAAAACTATGACCAAAAAGTAAACAAAAAGCAAAAGAAACTTGCACTTTACCATGCAATCGCTGAGATGGCTGCAAACGAAAGAGTTTTTGTTGTAGATACTATTTCAATTGAATCTGGTAAAACAAAAGATGCTATAGCATTTGTAAACGGGTTAGAGCAAAGAGATGTGCTTGTAGTAAAAGAAATGATAGATGATAAAACATTCTTGGCATTCCGAAATCTTCAAAATGCATACCTTGTTGAACCAAATGAGCTTAATGCTTACCTTGCCGCTGCATATCACTCAATCGTGATTGAAAAAGCAGTATTTGATAAATTGACTAAAGAGGCTTAATATGGCAGATATTACAGATATTAAAGCAATTATGTATACAGAGAAGAGTTTGGCTCTTCAAGAAGATGGTGTAATCGTAGTTCAAACTACTCCTAGAATGACTAAAAATGGTCTGAAAGAAGTATTTAAAGAATTCTTTGGCATTAACCCACTTAGAGTGAACTCAATGAGAGTAAACGGAAAAGTGAAAAGATTTAAAGGTATCGAAGGAAAAAGACCAGACACTAAAAAGTTCTATGTCAAGCTTCCAGAAGATGCAAAAATCGAAAGCTTAGCGGTATAAGGATAGAAGATGGCAATTAAAACATATAAACCAACCACACCTTCACGTCGTTATATGACTAACCTTGA